>Ga0209536_100005415_pt1 | contig 19830 bp, 18 predicted proteins | sample DeeMarSeWOR28_12_FD_187461 | JGI IMG/M metagenome (GOLD analysis project Ga0209536, IMG submission 187461) | Marine sediment microbial communities from White Oak River estuary, North Carolina - WOR-2-8_12 (SPAdes) (version 2) | ecosystem: Environmental > Aquatic > Marine > Intertidal zone >...
AAAACTTTTCTTGTCCCCGACAAAGGCATTGACCAGGTCCTTAATGGAGGTGTAGATCATTTTGACCAGCGGCAGCCGGGCAAAAATCCTGTCCACCAGATGCACGATCCTCTGCGTCAAAAAATTCGAGGCCACAAAACCAGTAAAAGTAATAAATACAATGGTGACGATAAAGCCGAGCCCCGGCACCGGGAGTTTGAGAAAGCCATCGATTCTGATAAAAATCCAGTAGATGACGTATACCGTGACAAATAATGGGATCAGGAAGAGTAGCCCCTGCAGAAAGTACTGACTTATCCGTTTCATGGTTTGCCCTCATGCATTTAAATTAATTCGTTCACAAAATAATAACCCTACAGCGATCGTCGCGCTCCAGGACTCTCAGGTAGCAGCCTCGGCGTTCAGGTCAGTTCCTTGCACTGTAACCAGGCCCGTGGAGCTGTTTATATCAATACCGACAGTTATAAATTTTCTTATGATATCAATATTAGTCATCAGATGACTCGTTGCCTCTTCAGTTATGAAGAAAGAGTTGCCTCGGGCCAGGGCCGTATACAGGATAATCTGGTCTGCCAGGTGGCTGTCCAATGTTGCTGCAGTCTCTTCAAATTCCCTAAACGACCGGCACGCCTCCTCTGCAACATCTTCAGCAGGTTTGCCCCGCTTTCCCAGGCCGCTGAATCCTGCAGCAGCATGTTCATACTCCGCCTGCAGGAAGACAAAATTTCCCGGGCTGTAGGCCCGGCAGAGTAAAGTTTCTGATTTTAATATCTCACTATAGGCAATAAGGCTTTTTTCCACCTGCGCAATTTCTCGTTGGACAATATGCTCCGGGAGATGGGGAGTGCTGCAGGCTGAAAGCTGCAAGCTTTTTAATGCACCCCTTTGTTTCAGGCGAATTCCCTGTAAATCCCTGCATGGTTTGACATGTGCCCGAATTTCTCCGCCGCCCTTGGGATAAAAACCCCAGCGCACCAGTTCGAGGTCCACAGCGCATCCCATCCTTTTTAATGTTGGCAGAAAAACCTTCTCCAGATAATGAAATGGGGGGCTGAATGCGACATGGGTGCCGCCTGTTATGGTTACTTCCGAGGCCTGAGGTGCAAAAAGCAAAGCCGGCAAAACCGCTCCAAACAGCATGCTGGCTGCGCCGGCCGTAGAAATCTCGAAACGGTACCTGCCGCCTCTAATGGCTCGGGGCGCAAATGCAAGCCTGGTGGAATGCTTGTACGCTCCTTTTACCTCTGCATCGGTAATCCTGGCCAAGGCCAGCACTCCTGCCAGGTGCTGGGTCTTCAGACCCGGCTGCCTGCGGTTGGCCCGTATATTTTCAAGCTGCACAGGCTGCCGCAGCAGTGCTGCCAGGGCCAGTGACGTACGCAGGATCTGGCCGCCCCCTTCGCCCTGGCTGCCGTCTATCAGAATATATTCAGGCATACTGCTTCTTATCATAAGCGTTGGATAAGATAAAGAAATGTCTGGAAACGGCTTTTTTGTTTTATTGCCTTGAACTGTTCCAGGAGTTTTTTTGTTTTTTCACTGCCTTTCAAGGGAGAGAGATAAATACACCCTTTGCCAACCCTGCCTTTGATTGCCTCACCGATGTGGGCCAGAAGTTTAGTAATATGGCTGTCCGGCAGTTCAGCACCCAGGAGAAAATTTGCCGTCACCTCAATATTTTCGTATTCCCTGTTTATTGCGAGCATCCTCCTGAAAGCATTTTCCACCATTGCCGGACTAACCGGTTTTTTGAGAAACTCCAAAGTATTGCCATCAAAGGATTCCAGGCCGATGTTGACATGGGTAAAAAATGGCAGATTGTTCATGCCCTCCCAAAATTGTTCTCCCATGTATAGGAATGACTCAGCGCTGCCAAAAAGAAAAAGTCTCGGGCCCTGCATGTAGGATTTTTTAAATGCCAGGATCTCGAATGCCTTGTTAGCAGCAAAGAGGATATCCTCGGGCCTGGCGCAGAGCGCATCATGCTGGCCCAGGTAAATGCTGTTGTAGTTTGGCAGGTCCGGCCCGAAAAATTGCTGCAGGGCCAGAAGCTGCTCCTCAATTTCGTCCCTGGAACGGCATGAAAGGCCTATGCCGGATTTTATTTCGCAGAAGGAACAGTTATACAGGCAGCCGTCCGTTATCATCAGCGGCACGACATCATAGTCCACGTGCCTGCAGTCCGGAGGCAGAACACTTACCCTGGCTTTCAGAATCCTGTGCAGCCGGTCACCTCTTTGCCGCAGATAATTTTTTGTGCTGCTGCCAACCTGGCAGAGAAATTCGTGCAGGTTCTTGTCTGCAGCAATGTTTTTTTTCCTGCTGAGGCGATGGGCAAAGGGCCCTATTTTCTCAAATTCCCGCAGTGCAGCAGCAACACCTTGCAGGCTGAAAGGATTTTCCCTGAAAAGGGTGTTGGTTGGATAGGCAGGGCAGGGAAGGTAGTATTCGCCGAACAGGTCAACCACCCCGGTATAATAGCTGCCTGTTGAATAATAGACCCAGTCATTGCCGATCGATCTTTTCAGCCATTCTGCCGGATGGGGCCATTCTGCTCCGGTGCCGCCGATATATTTTACTTCACCGTTGTTATTGAACTGGTAGTTGAAATCACCGTAGTCTATTTCAGAATAGCGGCCATAGCGCACCGGATAGCTCGCCTTTGTGTAGGTGCAGGAGCCCTGCCTGGCGAGGATGACTTTGCAATTTTCAAGCTCAAAAACTTTCACTGTCAGCTTAGCTGATGTCCAACTGGTTGTGCCCCCATCTGTTTTTATTCCCAGGCAAAAGAATTCCAAGGGCTTATCAGATGGCCGTAGGTGCTCCTGGTAATTTCTTTGCCCCGAAGAGTTTTCGCAGGTCATCGATGATCAGATACACCGAAGGTACGATAACCAGGGTAATAACAGTGGCAAATACAATGCCGTAGCCGAGACTGATGGCCATGGGAATGAGAAAACGCGCCTGCCTTGAGGTCTCGAAGATCATCGGCGCCAGGCCACCGAAGGTTGTCAGGGTAGTGAGCATGATAGGTCGAAAACGCTGAATTGCCGCATCCTGGATGGCATCAACGGCCATAAGCCCTTTTTTGCGCCGCCTGTTGGCAAAGTCTATAAGGACCAGTGAGTCGTTGACAACCACGCCTGAAAGGGCAACGATTCCGAACAGGCTGAGAACGCTGAGGCTATAGCCCATGATAACATGCCCAATAACTGCACCAACCAGACCGAACGGAATGGCAAGCATAATGATCAGGGGCTGTATATAGCTGTTTAACGGGATGGCCAGCATGGCATAAATAATGATCAAGGCGATGAGCAGTCCCCGGAGAAGGCTCTGGATGCTTTCCGCCCTGTCAGCCTGGCGGCCCTGGTAGCTGAAACTCAGCTCCGGATAGCGATCTCTCAGGTTGGGAATAATATCAGAATTCAACACTTCTGTTACCCGGACAGCCTGGCTTCGGGGCCGCACATCGGCTGAAACAGTAACCACCCGCCTGCCGTTGCGCCTTTCAATACTGGTGTCAGCCCTGCCCCTTTCCAGGGTAACAGCTTCATGTAAAGGCACCTCACCGCCATCCGGAGTTCGCAGGATCATCTCCTCAAGATGAAACTCGGAAATTCGCTCTTCCCTGGGAAGCCGGACCATTACCTTAACTTCATTGCGGCCGCGCTGCTGACGGATTGCCTCGGCACCATAATAAGATTGTCTCACCTGCCGGGCAATGTCTGCTGCATGCAGGTTGAGACTCTGGGCTTCCGGCCGGACTTTAAAGTCAATCTGCTGTTTGCCGGGGGAAAAACCGTCATCAATGTCAATGACGTTGGGAAAGAATTCCATGGCCGCTGCAAGTTCCGCACTAGCATGCTCCAGGACCCCGATGTCCCGATGGCTTAATTCCACTGAAATTGCCGCGCCGCGACCAGGGCCGCCGGCATCGGACTCAAACTTGATTGATTCAAGGCCTGCTATCTCGCCTGTCTCCTCCCGCCACAGCTGCGTCATTTTTGCTGTTGATATGGGGCGTACCTTTGGCGGCGTCAGGTATATTCTTACCTGGGCCTGGCTGCCGTCCACCGAGGCATAAATGCCCTCCACGAGTTTATCGCCACCGTTGCGCTCCGCCACTGCCTTGCCGGCCTGCACCAGTTTCTGCTGTACCTCCAGGGTCCGGTTGACCGATGTACCAAAGGGCAGGTTTGCCGTAACAGCAGCATAGTCTGATTCAATCTTGGGAAAGAGTTCAAACCCCATGCGGCCGCTTTTGACATAGCCGAATGCCAGGAACAGGACCAGAATGCCTGTTGAGAAAGAAATATAGCGCCAGCGCAGAACGAGACCAAGAAACGGGCCGTAACGGCTGCGGACCATCCTGACAAAAAAACCACTGAAACGCTGCTGCCAATCATGCAGCCTGGAAAACAATCTTCCCTCTCTCCTTTTGCCTTTATGGCCCAAATGGGCCGGAAGGATATAGAGACTTTCAATAAGTGAAATAAAAAATACCGTGACCACGACAAGGGGTATCTCCCTGAACACCTTACCCATGAAGCCGGGTACAAAAAAGATCGGCATGAAGGTCACCATGTTGGTGAGCACGCTGAATGTCACCGGCATGGCAATATCCCGGGCGCCGGTTATTGCGGCATCAAGCCATGGTAATCCCTGCTGCCGGTGATAATAGACGTTTTCCCCCACGACAATGGCATCGTCCACCACAATACCGAGGGTGACAATAAAGGCAAACATGGATACCATGTTAAAGGTTACACCGATTAAAGGCAGGAGCAGAAGGCAACCCAGAAAAGAGATGGGAATGCCCAGGCTAACCCAGAATGCCAGCCTTGCTTCCAGAAAAACCGCCAGCAGGATAAAAACCAGCCCAAGGCCGAGAAAACCGTTGCGCAGCATGAGATCCAGCCGCTGCTTGTAAATTTCCGACCGGTCATTGCGGGACACCAGGGTCAATCCCTCCGGCAGGATATAATTGATCTCATCCATCTGCCGGTGCACTGCATCTGATACAGATACGGGCGTCTGTTCACCGATCCTGTATACCTCAAGTATAACTGCCGGCTTGCCGTTAAATGTTGCAAAACGGTCCGTCTCCTCGAAATCATCGCGTATGACGCCAATATCCTCTAAAAGGAGTTCGGTTCCCTCCGGGGTAGAAATAATCGGGATCTTAGCAAATTCTTTGCCAACATCACGCCGCTCGGTAACCCGGACCAGTACGTCACCACCCTCGGTCCTGATCGCACCTCCCGGCACTTCAACCGAAGCGCGCCGTACAATGCTGGCAACCTCATTCAGGGTCAGACCGTAGGTACGCAAAACATTCTGAGGTATTTCAATGCTTATTTCATAATCACGGATACCGGAAAGTTCTACCTGGGAGATATCAGGATCCATAAGGAGGCGGTCCCTGACCATCTCGGCCATTTCCCTCAGAACAGCTTCAGTCTGATCACCATAGAGGGCGAGTGAAACCACATAGCGCTTACGGCTTGGCACCGTTACTCTTGGATCCTCAACATCCTCGGGAAAGGAAGAGATCCTGTCGACTGCATTTTTAATCTCCTGGGCTATCTCGGAGACGTCTTCCCCTTCAATGATCTCAACAGTGACCGTTCCGGAACCCTCACGGGCCGTGGCAGTTATTTCCTCGATTCCCTCAATGTCCTGGATAGCCTCTTCAACCGCAAGAATGGTTCCCCGTTCTACTTCTTCAGGGCTTGCCCCTGGATAGATTAGGGTGATGGTGACCAGGTCAAGCTCAAAATCAGGGAACACATCCTTGCTGATATTCTGGCCCATGACAAATCCGCCGATGAGCAGCACGAGCATCAGGAGGTTTGCCGTGACAGAACGTCCGGCCATCCAGGATATGGGGCCCCGCTTGTGGGCAATTTTTCGTTCAGGGTTTTCCATAGTTTTTTTATTTGCTTTCCTGCCCCTGTTTCCTGGTTTCCTGCCCGGCAGTATCAGGCTCCTCAATCCTTACTGGCATGCCTGCAACCGGTGCCGCCAAACCAGAGACAATCAGACGTTCCCCCGGTTTGAAGCCGTCCTGCACAACCACCGATTCTTCGTCCCTCCAGATAGTTTTTACAGGACGAATTGCAAGCCTGCTCTCCTCGTCAACAATCCAGACTTCACTGTCATTATGCAGGGCCGGCCTTGGAATCCGGTAAACATCGAGCAGCGTCTCACCTTCAATCAGTACCCGGACATATTCCCCGATGAGAAGCATGGGCCGCTTTTTGCCTTTTGCCTGCAGATCAAGGGGATCGTTAACCTCAATCAGCAAGCGCGCCATGCGCCCTTCTTTCGAGAGATCGGGAAGCAGCCGTATGACGCGGCCCTCGCGGACGTTATCTTCCCGATAAATAATTTTTACCCTGGAGCCGGTCTCATTCCGGCCAGCCGGCATTTGAATCCTTTGCAGCCTCTCTATCGGCAGCGGAACCTGGATCCAGAAAACATCCGTTCCCACCAGGTCGGCCAGCCTTTCCTGCGATGTAACCTGTGAACCGAGATCAACGTACTTATTTAAAACCAGCACATTGAAAGGTGCTGCGAGAGCGGTTCTCTCCAGATTGATCTTCGCCTGCTCCAGTTCTGCCCTGGCCGCCGCGATTTCGGCCTGGACCTTTTCCAGGTGCGGTTTTCTCAGGGCCAGATCACTTTCCACTTCTGTTGTTTTTTGGTCACCGTAAAGCAGATCCCATTCCTGGCGCGCCACGTCCTGATGCCCCTGTTCGAGCTTGAGACTGTATTCTGCTTCGGACAGGGCCCTTTGTTTCTGCATTATAGCCAGTTCATAATCCTTGGGGTTGATCTGCACTATTTTTGTACCTCCTGGAAGCATGCCGCCCTCAATGAAATCAGGATGCAGGTAAATTACTTCACCGGCTATCTGTGTTTCCAGTGAGATCTCCCGAGCAGGTATGACATTTCCCATGGCAGGTATATTCAGGGCATAATCTTCAGGCTGCAAGGTAACAGTCCTTACCAGGGGCTCCATCTTGACAGGCGGCCTTTTGTTGACTGTCGGTTTGGTTGCAATGAGAAAACGCGCCCCTGCTATTCCTGCTGCAATAAGGACAAGACTGATTATGAGGCGCAATATATTACGGCCCACAGTTTTTGACTTCCCCGGGCTGCCATTATGATTTTGATCGTTTTCTTGCATAACCATTCTGTTACATCCCCGATGTTTTATTATTCTGGGCCGGTGGGATGAGATCATCAACCCACGTTCCACCAATGGCCCGATAGAGGCTTATCCTTGCAACAAGAAGATCCTCATGCCGCCGTATCAGGTCAATTTCCAGGTTCTGCACCGAAAGCAGCTGCGTCAGCACGGGCAGGTAGTCATTCAATCCATTTATATAACGAGTTCTTGCCTCAGTCAGTGCATTCTGCCCTGCCTGCAGCTGGTTTTCCAGGGCTGCAATATGCTCCCGGATCTTTGTTTCACTTATCAGGGCATCCTCTACCTCACGGACTGCAGAAAGGACTGTCTGCCGATACACTGCCAGCTGCTGCTCAACTGCGGCCCGGTTGACATCAACCTCAGCCTTGCGCCTTGAGCCGTCAATAATTGGGGCAGTAAGTGATGCTGCCAGATTGACAATCCAGTTATCAAAAAGCTCTTCCAGTTCATCGCTGTCATACGCTGCGGCGCCCGTCAATCTTAAGGCCGGCAGTCTGTCGGCGCGGGCTGCCGACAGGTCCTGGTCAGAAGCTTCCAGCCTTCTGAAGGCAGCAGCAATATCAGGGCGATTCTGCAGCAGCTGCAGCGGAAGCCCGGCGGCAGGGACTGCATCAAGGACCGGCAATTCCTGCCTTGAAATTTGAGGTGCCTGGCTCGGCATGCGGCCTAGCAGTACAGCCAGCTGGTTTTCCAGCATACGCTGCTGCATTTCGATCAGGGGCAGCTGCGCCTTGCCCCTTTCCACCAGCTGTCTTTGCTGAAAGACATCGAGTGCGGAGGCCAAAGCCTTGCGGAACCGCAGTTCCACCAGCTCAAGATAGGTCCTGTTCGTAGCGAGCTGCTGCTCCAGAAGCTGCCTCTGCAGCCTCTGGGAAAGAATGGCGACCCAGCGGTCGGTAACTTCGGCAGCTACTGTCATGGCAGCTGCATTAAGATCTTCTCGCGATGCAGCTGCCTCAAGAAGTGCAGATTTATGGGTAGCCCTGATGCGGCCCCAGAGATCCACTTCGTAGCTAGCAATAAGACCGAGCGTATAATTTTCATTTTCGACTGAGCCTGCATCATCGGTCCGTATCTTTGTGTAGGATGCCCCTGCATCAGCTGCCAGCGAGGGCTTGAGGTCTGCTCCTACTTTTCTTGCCTGGGCCTGAGTTCTTTCTAAGCGGGCCCAGTAGGAATGAAGTGTCTGGTTATCTGAAAGGGCCTCAGCAACAAAGCTGTTCAGCTCTTCGTCGCCGATTGTCTCCCACCAGCGCTGTCCCGGATCATGGATGGAGTCCTGGACGGAAAAAGAGTGCGGCATTGGAGCTTCTTCCAGCCCTGACCTGGCAGCCGGGGCATAGGGGGCGCAGGCGGATATGGCCCCGCCGAGAAAAACAAAAAGAACAAAACATTGCCATAGGCTGCCAAAGCCTGCACCACAGCCCGCCATGAAAGGATATTTAATAAATGTACCTGGCAAATTATGAATGCTCCGGGAAAATTCGTATTACCGGCCTGTACCGCAACTGATAATCAAGCCGCAAGAGCAAAGCTATACTCCATATTTACATAAAATTGTCAACTAAATACCTATAAAATGCCAATATAAATATGATGTTTCTGTTCTTTGAAAAGTTTACATGCAGATACGGTTTTCTCTGCCAATAAAACAGGCTGCATTCTGCAATGAGAATGCAGCCTCTACATTATAAGATCCCGGCAAGCCAAGTGCAAAAGCAGATATGCTTTGCCTTCAGTTTATCCCGGCACCATTTTTATGCTTAGGTTTACCTGTCCCGCAGCAGTTCCAGGGTCAACAGGATGTCAACATCCTTGCCGACAACACCCATTTTATAAAATTTGCCGTCGCCGACATGATATGCCAGCCTGTCGATAGTTAGCCTGGCATCAAGCCCGGCAACGATTTCGCCCGGTTTCAGGGGATTATCCTTCTGGCCATGATAGACAAACTCAAGAGCCACATCCCTGGACACATCCTTTATGGTGAGTTTCCCTTCAGCAATGTATGTATTGTCTCCTCCATCTGTAACCTTTGAGGACCTGAAGGTCATCAGCGGATATTTTGTAGTATCAAAAAAATCAGGGGAACGGAGATGTGTATCCCGCTTGCCGACCTTGGTGTCAACCGAGTCAACCTTGATGACAAAGTCAAACCTGCTTTTGCCCGGGTTATCAGGATCAAAATAAACATCGCCGCTGAAATCCATAAACTGGCCCCGGACGGTGGCATAGGTGTGCTTGACATCAAAATAAAAATTGGTATGGACAGTATCCAGGTTCCATTGCTGGGCAGCTGCCTGAAGCGGCCCCAGTACCAGAACAAAAAGCAGAAGCAGTACAGTTTTTTTCATAACGATTCTCCCTTTTTTCCAGGATTAAGCACATCTTTAAACGTCAGTAGTGATTATTATTCATTCGAAGAAAATATGGCTCACACTCCGCTTTGTAAAGCAGACTGGCTATAAAAATTTTACAGTCTGCTGCTTTTGGCTTTTTGCAAAAACCTCCGCAACTGGATCCTGATGATCATGAGCAGGTTAAGACAGAAAATAACCAGGGCTCCATTCCGCGGTATCCCTGACTTAAATGTTTCGCTGACATAAAGAATGTGCGCCGACAGCAGAAAGAGCGCCAGAGTTGCGCTTAACCTATGCAGCTGCAGCCAGCCGGCATAAGAAAGATTAAAAAAATATCTGAACATTGCAGTGACAGCCAGTACCAGCAATACGGCAAGCAGCGCCATGCCTAAAAACTCCGGGTAGTATTTTTTCTCAAAGGTATAGGGGGTAAAATTTTCCGAAGCTTTGATCAGCAATGGATGGCAAAGAATAAGAACCGTAACGGCTATGCCGTTGATGCGGTGCAGGGCAACAAGTCGTTTTATTGAAAAAACCTGCTCCAGAACTGTAAAACGGGAGGCCAGAAGAAGCTGGAAAAACACAAGAATTGCGGCGCTGATGCCGATCACTTTGCCGCTGCGCAGATATATTTTCTCCAGGCCGAACCTGTACAGGATGGAGGAGGATTCAAACGTAAATGGAATGGTCCAGCCCACAACAAGCACCAAAAGAGCCAGCAGGAAAATGATTGTCCCGAGAACAGTACGGAAGGTTGCTGATAGTGATCCTGAGGTGCTCATGGTTTTTTATGGCAGCCATGTTATCATGCCAATCATTTTACCCTGGTAAATTTATCCGCCGGTGGTTTGCTTCTTTTGCCCGCCAGCATTTTTATTGAGCCGGTAGGGCAGACATTCATACAGGTCCCGCAGGCAAAGCAGTCCGGGATAATTCTGTCCTGCTTCAGGATGGCTCCCATAACTGTTGACGGACAAGCCTTGGCACAGGCCTCGCAGGCTACACATGTCTCATAATCAACCTTGATCTTGAATATACTGATTTTTTCCACCAGCCATCCCACCAGCCCGAATGGGCAGAAGAGTTGACACCAGGGCCGGTAGACAAAAAGGCTTACTGCAAGAACACAGCCGATGAATGTTCCTCCGGCTGCACTTAATACGCCCGGCTTGTACACCTTGAATGGATCAATGGGATCGATAATATCCAGGGCCCACCCGAAAGCAATGATAGTGAAGACAACAAAAAAGGAAATCCTGAGACCATTTGAAAACCGGAAGGGCATCTTGTACTGGGGCAGCACGCCCTTTGTGTCTTTGGGGTTACGATTCAGCCTGAATATCAAGTCCTGCAGGGTGCCGAGCTGGCAGCCCCAGGAACAGATGAACTTGTTGGCCAGGAAAACAATGAGCAGGAAAACGGAAAGGGCAATCATACGGGGCGGGAATATGACCTTTTTAGAGCCGTAGAGGTGCAAGGCGTCTTTAACGGTCCCCATGGGGCTGGGGTCAGATCCCAGGATGATGCCGAAAAGAATAACGGCCGTCAAGTATAGGGCTTTCCGGGTACCTGGGGTTATCTTGTCTCTGCGCACCATGAAGAAAACCAGGCCCAGAAAAATAAACCAGGCCCCGAATTTAACAGGGATCTTGACCCAGTTCTTTGATTCATGTTCAGCCTCCAGGGCTGAGGCCTTATTAATCCTGCTCTGCAGCTCTTCCTTATTGAGGCCGAAACTTTCCAGCGGTTTCTGCAGGTCACTCTTGGTTTCCAGGCCCAGCACCTTCTTTAACACCGGGTTGGCAATGTTGTTTTGGGAGCCAAACTCCATAACCGACATGCCCTCACTCAAGACAAGCGTTTTTGCTTCCGGCAGCTTCTCAGGCTTTCCGCCCCATATAGCAGTCGATACCTGGGACAATGTTGCAGTGAGGGTTACAAGCATAGCAAAAAGAATAAATACCTTTGCAACAGAGGTTCTTTCCATAGGTGATTCCTTATAGTTTAAAAAAGGTTATCAGCGGTTCAGGAGGCGCAGATCTTGTCCCGGTTAACTTTTTCAACTTTGGCCAGCGCCTTTTGTATTGCCCTGTCCTGAGACAACCACTGTGCCATATGCTGCAGCATTGCCGCTCCATAAGGGGATTCATGCTTCTCTTCAAGGCGGTAGTTGACCCAGAGACCTTCCTTCCTTGATCCCACCAGCCCGGCATCCTCAAGTACTTTCAGGTGCTTTGACACAGTTGGCTGCGCCAGCCCGAGAATTGCCGTGATCTCACAGACGCATAACTCCTTTTGGCCGAGCATTTTTATTATCTTAACCCTGTTAGGATCAGACAGTGCCTTCATGACCCGTATAAAATCTTTCATATCTCTCCTTAATAGCTATATTGCCATATGGCGATGTATAATAAACAGACGCTTCCAGGAGTCAAGGGCATGCCCAAAATAAATAAGCCGGGTTCTTAATTCACCCCCAACCTGCTGATCCAGGGCAGCAGCATGCTGCTTGTTCCCGCATCCCGGGCCCCAGAGTAAAAATGCCCATTAAATCCCGAATATCCTTTACAAGTAAATAGAGTTTACTTATTTTAATGAGATTACGAACAAGGCCTGAGAGGTCAACAAAAGCAGCAGCCAGACCTGCGCCGCCACAGGGCATGACGGCCGTTGATATATTTCAGGCCTGTATTGGCATATATTGTGCAGAAATAAACACAGGTTTCAGTTGGCAAGAGACCGGGATTGAGCAATGCAGTCAAATTTTACTTCGTAAACTGACATGACAGGAGGTCAATAATGCGAAGAGCACTTATCCTTATAATGGCAGCAATCATTGTCGGCTTGGCACTGAATGTCCAGGCAGCCAGCGTGACCTTTGACCCAGAAGTGGTAAAGTTGAAGGTGGCACCTGGAGAAACCGGCAGAACCGCTATTACGGCCCATGGCTTTTCAAGCAAGGCCTATTCCCTTAATTTCCTGGTCGGTTCAAAGCTGGAAAATGGCAATCTCCCGCGCGGATGGCTGACCGCTGCTTATTTATGGCTTGATTCCAAGACAGAAGGTCCCTCGTCCCGCGTAATGAATCTCGTCGTAACTGTGCCGGCAGATGCCATACCCGGCACATACACCGGCCTGCTTGTCCCGGACAATATGCGGTGCAGCGAGCCTATAACCAGCCCGGGAGTTGTGGTTTCCATAGAAGTTACAGGTTCTTAGCAATACTAGGTTTTTAAGCCTACGCCGTTTTCAAAGATATTCTCGCTGGTCCTTCATCTGCTCATAAATGATCAGAATATATTCTGAGAAGTCCCCGCAGCAAGCTGCAGGGACTCCAGGTATTGATCCATCACAGAACCCGGGCCAGGGATATTATTATGCTTTGATATTAAACGGCTGTCCCGCTTAATACCTTTTACTGCGGAAGGTCTTTTTCTTGCGCCGCTCTTCCGCCTGGTTGACTTTTATTTCGCGGCCTTTAACCATGCTCTTGTTGAGGCCCTTGATCGCCTGGTCAGCCTCTGAATTGTCGGGCATATCGATAAAACCAAAGCCCTTTGACTGGCCCGAGTACCTGTCCATAATGAGCTTTAAGCTCGAGACTTCGCCATATTGCACAAACATCTCCCGAAGTTCTTCTTCTGTTAGGCTATAGGGTAATTGCCCGACATAAATATTCATTCATTTTCTCCCTTGGTTCATGACCAATCGTTAATTAACCGATTTTCAGGTTAGAGTCATGAAAGCTTCATTTTTACGGATTCAAAAAGAGGTTGCCGGCGCCGTCGATCATCATGGCCGCCCGCCGCTTTCTTTTTTGCCTGCTGCCTGCCTTTTTGTGACTGGCAGGCGATTGTTCCTGTTTGCCCGGCTCGGCGGACCTGATAAATCTGCCAGCATGGCGTCCATTGCGTGGCTCTGCCTGCCGGCTGTTTTTCTTTGCCTTGCGCCACGCCTTCCCGGCAGGCTTTCCAGCCGAATATGTGCTGTTCCGGCCCTCTTCACTCTTGCCGGGTGAATTGATCCAGACCAGTTTCTCGCCCAGGTTCCTTTCGATCTGGCTTATTATCTTCCTGTCTTCGCGGCTGGCAAAGGTAAAGGCCTCGCCCGTACAGGCTGCACGCCCTGTGCGGCCCACCCTGTGAGTATAGGCATCAACAGTGGCAGGCATATCAAAATTAATGACATGTGAAATGCCGGACACGTCAATACCCCGCGCGGCAATATCTGTGGCCACCAGGACCTTGAACTCGCCGCGCTTGAAACCGTTTAGGGCTTTCTGGCGCTTTTGCTGCGACAGGTTGCCCTGCAAAGAGGTGGCGGTATAACCTGCCTTCTGCAGCTGGTTGGCAAGGCTTTGGGCCCGGTACTTGGTACGGGTAAATATCAGGGTTGATGACATATCGGTTTTGGCCATGATGTCTTTTAAAAGATCCGCCTTGCGATTCTGGTCCACTGAATAAAGTACCTGCGTTACTGTAGCCGTGGGCCGGCTGTGAGCGATCTGCACCCTGACCGGATTGTCGAGTGTCTCCTCTGCCAGGTGGCGGATCTCGTCGGGCATGGTGGCGGAAAACAGCAGGTTCTGCCGCCTTTTGGGCAGAAAATTTAAAATACGCCGGATATCGGGCAGAAAGCCCATATCGAACATATGATCCGCCTCATCGAGGACCAGGTGCTCAACCCTTGACAGATTAAAAGTTCTGTCCCTTAAGTGATCAAGCAGGCGGCCCGGACAGGCGACAACGATCTCAACACCGGCGCGGAGCTTTCTGGCCTGAGCCGGCTTGCCAACCCCACCGTATATAGCGAGGCTGCGGAGCCCTGTCTGGCGGGCCAGCCTGGTGATGTCGCTGTTGATCTGCTCTGCCAGTTCCCTGGTTGGTGCCATGATAAGGGCCCGGACTTTGCCGCGCGGGCCTTCAAGCATACGCTGCAAAATGGGGAGGGCAAAGGCTGCGGTCTTGCCGGTGCCGGTCTGGGCCAGACCCAGGATGTCACGGCCTTCCAGTATTGCGGGAATCGCCCTTTCCTGGACCGGTGTTGGTTTTTCATAATTGCAGGCTCGAATACCTGCGGTGATCTTGGCGTGAAAATCAAACTGTTTAAAACTCATTACTTTCTCTCTGTATGTATTTGTGCAGCAGAGCCGAAGCTGCTTCCGGCGCCAAGCAAACTGGCGCCACCTGCTAAACGGCAATCAATGTTTCTGCCACAAGTATTTGTTTTTCTTGGAAATAAAGAGAAACCGTGGAGCGGACACGATGGCCGGCTCAGTGGGAATCTCTGCTGTCCAGTTGTAAGTGATCAGCAGATACTAAAATAACGGCTTCTATTCTTTCGGGATAAAAAGAGTCTCGGAAGGGAAGAACGACGTCTGAAGAATTCGCCAGGCACTTAGTGCACATACCTTTTGTTAGGTGCAGCAACACTATACACGATTCACCGCATTATGCAATTTAATAATCCTGGTAATAATAGTTGGAAGAGCATGTCTAAAATTAAATAGCTTGTAAATAAATCAAATAGGTTTATGATTCATGAAAATATTGAATTTGTTTTTTTTTCTGAAAGCAACAGGCTTTTCCTTTCAATCGCGGCCTCTTTAATGCTGTTGATCTATTTGTTGCCAATATTTACCAAAAGGAGTTTATCCATGAAAATGTATGTTGGCAATCTGATGTATAATATGACCGAAGAGGAACTCAGAGACCTCTTTATCCCGTTCGGCAAGGTTCTCTCCTCCCACATCGTGACAGACCCATATACACGGCAGTCAAAAAATATGGGTTATGTTGTAATGGCTGTCGGCGAAGAAGGCAGAAAGGCGGTCAAAGAATTAAACGGCAAAGAAATCAATAACAGGTCACTCATTGTAAGAAAGCATGATCGGTCTTAGTTTGGAAGCGCCGCTCCGGCAGTATGTTTCCCCCTAGCTTGTAACATGAGTACAACTTGTCCGGGTAAATGGATCGATATCACAGTACATGAGGGAGAAGAATGGAACTTCACAGAGGCAGAGAAATTAGAGGACGGGCCCAGAATGTCTTGGGGCAGATGTATCGAAGCGGCGACGGTTTACCGCGCAACTACGGCAAAGCTGCGAAATGGTTTCGTGAGGCTGCGGAGCTTGGCGACAGGAACGGTCAATACAATCTTGGCAGAATGTATCAGCGCGGCAAGGAGGTCAGGCTCGACTTGAGTGAAGCTGCAAAATGGTTCCGCAAGGCTGCCCTGCAGGGACATAGAAAAGCGCAGTACAGCCTTGGCATACTCTATGAAAAAGGAACAGGAGTCTCCCGGGATAGCAAGGAGGCTGAAAAATGGAAATTAAAAGCTGCAGAGCAGGGCGAAGCAAGGGCCCAGAATTATTGCGGCGTTAAATATGCCCGGGGCATGGAAGTGGAAAAAAATTATACTGAGGCATATATGTGGTTGCATCTGGCAGCCACGCAAGGCAACAGAACAGCCCGGAAAAATATCAGCACCCTGAAAGAGAAAATGACACCGGAGCAGATTTCCGAGGCCAAACAGTTAGTGCAGGAATGGAAGCCAAAGGCTTGATCAGCAGCAATATAAGCAATTGCTCTTTAGTTTTTCCGGCAGCATGACCAGGATTCGCCAGAAGGCCTTTTCGCACCGTATCGAAGAATACCTTCTTAATCCCTGGTCGTTTGATGAGCAAAAATTTGACTCTTCTCTCTATCGGGTTATTACACAACACAGAGATATTAAAACTGCTGCCGGCACCAAGGAGAAGGCCGTTAGCGTTATTCGGGGGCTGAGCTTCAGCGATCATATCGGCCTGGTAATGATTCTGATTGACCGTGCTTATCGAGGCCTGCGTGAGCAGACAGGCATCAAGGTTTTTGCCCGTGCCATTGCAAAAGCGCTGCAGACCTATGCAGACCCAATTGACGATGGGGATTATGCCTGTTTTCCCTACCCTTATTTTCTTCTGCACGGCCTTGAAAAATCAACAACCGGTGCGGTTGTCCGGCAGCTTGAAGAAAACGGCAGAGTTATTCATGAAACACTGGCCAGACGGGCTCAATTCATGAAGAAATTCGGCGGCCCTGTTTATCTGGAACAGAAGACAAAAATGCTGATGGAAGAAGGTGCCGCTGAAGACACTTCGGGTATCTGCAGCTATCTGACCTGGGCAGCCGAACAACAACCCCATGGTACTGACAGCAGTTATATCGCCAAGGTGAGCTTCTTCCTCGACACACGCAATAAGGAAATTATTGTCATTACTGTTCAGGGGCAGCGCGTGCAGCAGGGCAACAGGGCAAGAAGCAGAGGGTTCGCCCGCCTGGCCCATAAGCTGTTGATGGATCCACGGACGTATCTCCTTGGAAAGATCTGTGAAATCGGCCGGCGGGGGGCCTATCAGAAAATAAGAGTCATCCGGCCGTTGGAGCACCCAATGTTCCTCGATGGCCATTACGGCTTTAAGGCAAGGTATGAGCCCGTTGTCAGGCAGGCAGGCATTACCATTGAAAATGGTTGTTATCTGGAGCGCGGCCTGTCCCCCCCACCTGAAATAAATTTATCGCACGGGCCTCAAAAGGCTATGGAAAAGGGCAACCGGGAACTTGACCGCTTTTGAGCCATGGCGATTTTTTTGTTTTCTTTAAAATCGGATTGTGATAATTCTTATCAGAAAGTGTCCATGCAATACTGCCAAAGCAGGTAAGATAAAATTGTACGATTAAAAGGGGAGGTAATCATGAATAAAATTTATCTCTATGTCCTGGCCGCTGTTTTTTGTCTCTTTTTTGTCTCCACCAACAACGTTTCTGCACATTGTGAGATACCCTGTGGGATCTATGACGACCAGATGAGGGTCACAATGATTGCCGAGCACATCTCAACCATTGAAAAGTCAATGAACCAGATCCTGGATATCCAGAAGGAAAAGAACCATAACGCCAATCAGCTTGTCCGCTGGGTAATGAACAAGGAAAACCATGCCGATGAGCTGCAGGAGATCGTCAGCCAGTATTTCATGACCCAGCGCATCAAGTTCGATGCCAAGGATTATGACAAAAAAGTCGGCCTGCTGCACCAGATGCTGGTCTATGCTATGAAATGCAAACAAACCACGGACCTGGAAAATATTCAAAAACTGCGGGATGCATTGAAGGGCTTTGAAGCCCTGTATTTTGCCAAGTAGTCCGGCAAACTTTTCATAACAGTAAGAACAGCCAGCTTCAGGGTAGAACCTTTGCACCCTGAAGCTGGCTTTTTTTATTCTGCGAAAGATAGGCGTGCAGCAAGCACGTAATACGGTCAAACGTAGATTTGCACCTTAAGCCCCCTTATAGCTGAAAGCCTTTATCACATCCATCGGCAGGGGAAAAACAAGAGTGGTTGCATTCTCATTTGATATGTCATTCAGGGTCTGCAGGTAACGAAGCTGCAGGGCCTGCGGGTTCTGGGAAATGACATTGGCGGCCGCCAGCAGTTTTTCCGAGGCCTGTAATTCACCTTCGGCATGGATGACTTTTGCCCGGCGTTCACGTTCCGCCTCTGCCTGTTTGGCAATGGCCCGCACCATGTTCTCATTCAGATCGACATGCTTAATTTCTACATTGGTTACCTTGATGCCCCATGCATCCGACTGTTTGTCGATGATTTCCTGCAGGTCGGCATTCATCTTCTCTCGCTCAGCAAGCATCTCGTCAAGTTCATGCTGCCCCAGGACAGAACGCAGGGTTGTCTGTGACAGCTGGCTGGTAGCATTTAAATAGTTTTCCACCTGGATGATGGCTTTTTCCGGATCAACAACCCGAAAATAGAGAACAGCATTGACCCGCACTGTGACATTGTCCCGCGATATAACATCCTGGCTGGGAACATCCATTGTGATGACTCGCAGATCGACGCGGACAGCCTGCTGTATGCCGGGCACAACGATGCGCAGACCAGGTTTTTTGACGGTCTGAAACCGCCCGAGGAAAAAAACCACAAGCCGCTGGTATTCCGGTACGATTTTAAGGGAGAGAAAGAGAAAACCGACAACAATAAAAACAGGCACTATGATAGGGGCCAAGTTGAATGGTATGATCATGACGCATCCTCCTGTAATGTTTTTATTTTCAGCAGCAAACCTTCTTTTGCCGTAACCTGGATCTTCTGGCCTTTTTTAACCGGGGCAGAGGACTGCGCCTGCCAGGATTCACCATGGACCCAGACCCGGCCCTGTTCTGTAAAGTCCTCCATGGCTTCCCCGGTAATGCCGATCATTTCTTCTGCACCGGTGATGACTTTCTTTCGTCTCATGGTGTACAGCCTGCTCATTACCCACAGGATGAACCCTGCCGAGACAAGTGCTGTGCTGCCGATCAAGAAGAGTGAAATACGCATGCCCTCTTCATCCAGCAGGATGACGGAACCAACAACAAAGGCAATAAGACCGCCGATTCCCAATGCGCCGAAACTGGGGACAAATGCCTCGGCGATCAGAAAGGTGATACCCAGGACAATTAATGCCAGCCCGGCATAATTAATGGGCAGGATCTGGAAGGTATAGAGTGCGAGAAGCAGGCAGATGGTTCCAACGATGCCGGGCAGGATAAAACCCGGATTGGCAAGTTCGTAAATAAGTCCGTATATCCCCATGAGCATAAGGATATAGGCGATATTCGGATCGGTGATCACGGTCAGGATCTTCGTGCGCCAGTCAGGTTCAAACAGTTCGATTGTCAGCTCTTTGGCGGCGAGAGTAATCCTGCCGGTCTCCATAACCACTTCTCTGCCCTCAAGCTGGTGCAGCAGGTCTGCATGGCTGGCCGCCACCAGGTCAATAACGTTGATCTCCAGGGCCTCTTCAGAAGTCAGGCTTACCGCCTCACGCACAGCCTGTTCAGCCCACTCTGCATTACGGCCATGGCGCCCGGCAAGGGCCTTGATATAGGCCGCGGCATCATTGACCATTTTGCGTTCCAGGGTATCAGCCGGAAGGGATTTTTCCTTTTCCTCTTCTTTTTCCTGTGGGGTGGAAGGTTCTTCCGGCATTCCGGGAAGTCCTCCGACCTGTATTGGTGTAGCTGCGCCAAGGTTGGTGGTTGGTGCCATGGCGGCTACATGGCTGGCGTAGAGGATATAGGTTCCGGCGCTTGCCGCCCGGGACCCTCCCGGAGCTACGTATGACACGACCGGGACCGGAGAGGAGAGGATTTCTTTGATAATATCCCGCATGGAGTGGTCAAACCCGCCAGGGGTGTCCATCTGCAGAATAACTAT
>Ga0209536_100005416_pt1 | contig 19828 bp, 17 predicted proteins | sample DeeMarSeWOR28_12_FD_187461 | JGI IMG/M metagenome (GOLD analysis project Ga0209536, IMG submission 187461) | Marine sediment microbial communities from White Oak River estuary, North Carolina - WOR-2-8_12 (SPAdes) (version 2) | ecosystem: Environmental > Aquatic > Marine > Intertidal zone >...
GCCCGGTGCCAAGCCACTCTATCACGCAGCTGCCGTATTCGGTTCCAACTATGTCGTTGTGCTTGCCGCTACTGCCCAGAGGCTGTTTGAGCTTGCAGGACTCTCGCGGGAGGAAGCTCTGCGGGCCCTACGGGCGCTGTTGCAGGGAACCGTCGCCAACCTCGCTAGGCAGGACCCCCAAGCAGCACTGACCGGCCCGGTGGCGCGCGGCGATAGTGCCACCATCCAACGCCATCTCGCGGCATTACCCACCGAGGAAGCACAACTGTACTGTGCGCTCGCCAGAGGAGCCCTAGGACTGACCACGATCGCGTCTGCTGACCGTCAGGCCATCGAGTCTGAGTTGGACATCTACCGAGAACGGGTCAGGGAGTCACGACTCGGACACCAGCCGGGACGGCAAAGCTGAGTTCCGATTCAGCAATCTGCAGTCCGGTCCTCACCCGTTCGAAAACCAGAGTCCGTCTCTGACCTGATTGCTCCCGAACCATCAGTCGGAGGAGCAGGCCAGTCGACCGGGCTATCGCGATCTCGGCAGCGCGGAACGGCACGTCGTCGCGACGCGGAGTCAGGGAGACCACGTCGACCAGTTCTCCCTGGAGGGAGTCCGTGCCGACGTACGAGGCACGGTAATGCTCGAGGGGATGGATCACGAATTGGGACAGGAGGTTTGGTGTGGCGGCTCCGCGGTTCGGGATCGGTTGCTTGATCACCTGATCCGGAATGGAGCTGGGCGTGTATGCCCAGAGCCACGCCCCATCGGCCACAATTCGATCGCCCTCTGGTTCGCTGAACCGCATGGCAAACCGACTGGGCGGGGCCAAGTACAGCGTGCCTTGGGTGACTTCAGGTCCTCCCAGCATCGGATTCACGATAGTCTGAGTGAACTCGGCCTGCAGGGTCTCGAGCCTGCCATAGGTGTCTTCTGCGCGACCCAGAGCCGACATGGCATCCTGAGCGCTAGCAGGGCCGGTCAGGAGCGCAACAAGCACGACCGCTTGGTATCTCACGCGCTCACCAGTCCGCTCGGAGGATCGGCGATTCCCCGACCAATTGCCGCGGCGATTTGGCGCGCCTGTCGCATCAGATCGGCGAACTGCGCGGGGTCGAGGCTCTGCGCTCCGTCGGACAATGCCATGTCCGGGGACGGATGCACCTCTACCATGATGCCGTCTGCTCCCGCAGCCACAGCTGCCCGGGCCATGGGGATCACTTTGTTACGGATGCCGGTGGCATGACTGGGGTCTGCGATGATCGGTAGGTGTGTCAATGAATGCGCCAGTGGTATGGCCGTGAGGTCGAAGACATTTCTGGTCATCGTGTCGAAGCCACGAATACCCCGCTCGCACAAGATCACCTGTTCGTTTCCCCCAGCCAATAGATACTCTGCGGAAAGCAGCAACTCGGTGATAGTCGCCGCTATCCCGCGCTTCAGCAGTACCGGTTTTCCGGCCTGTGCCGCACGCTTCAGCAACGAGAAGTTCTGCATGTTGCGGGCGCCGATCTGGATGATGTCGGCATACTCCGCTACTATGTCTACCCCGTCAGGATCGATAGCCTCCGTCACGACCAACAGACCGGTTTCTTCCCGCGCCTTTGCTAGGAGTCGCAAGCCCTCAACGCCGAGGCCCTGGAACGAGTATGGCGAGGTGCGGGGTTTGAAGGCACCGCCCCTGAGCACCGCTGCCCCGGCTGCGCGAACCCGGCGTGCCGCCTCGAGGATCTGGCTCTCTGACTCCACAGCGCAAGGACCGGCAATCACCACCACCTCCTTGCCGCCTATGGAGAGTCCGCCTGCAAGCCGCACGACCGTGGGTTCTTCCTGCCACTCCCGTGAAACCTGTTTGTATGGCTGGGGGACGTGTATGATTTCCTTCACACCTGGCAGCGCGGCCAGTCGCGAGCTGTCAACACATCCGTCATTGCCGACCAAACCCACCGCGGTGCGTTGTTTCCCCGGCATGGGCCGGGCTTGGTAACCGAGTGATTCGATTCTCTCGACGACCTGCCGAATCTGCTCGGGGCTGGCGCCGTGCTCCATCACGACTAGCATCTTCCTACGCCTGCTTCCCTATCCGGAATCGGTCCCCGTCGCGGGCACATGTCACGGAGCCGCCGAATGCTTCAGCGGCAATCTCAGCAGGATCCGAGTCTCCAAACACCGGATAGAAGTGTGTCAATATCAATTGTCCCGCTTTCGCTGTGCGCGCCATCTGGCCGGCGCGCGAGGGCGTTAAATGTACGTCGATGGCTCGGTGATCTGGTAGCGAGCACTCCGCCAACAGCAGGTCACACCCCTCGGCCCAGCGGGCCAGACTCTCGTTTGGGCCTGTATCACCCGTATACACCAAGCGTGCTTCTCTATCACGTACAGCGTATGCGACGCTGTGTTCCGTATGTACGGTCTTATGTGCTTCCAGAACCACTCCGGGGGACAACTCGATGGTCGCCGCGGGAACGATCTCCCTGGCTGTGACCGGATAGCCAGGTTCGAGTACCCAATCCCCCAATGCTCCGGCCATCAGTCTGAGGCGGGTGTGGAATCCCTTCGGACCGATCAACGTGATGGGTGCTGTGCGCGGCGGTTCGATCCCCCACCTGAGAGCAAACAGAAATGCGGGGAGTTCTCCCCAGTGGTCCACATGGAAATGGGAGATCGCTACGTGGGTTGCTTCCGGCCAGGGGATCCCCATTGCGGCTGCGCGGTGCAGTGCCCCTGCGCCACACTCCAGCAGCAGCTTGGTGTCCCCAGTAGTGATCCAATAGGCTGGAGCGGTTCGTTCCGGCGCAGGAGCCACGCTGCCGCTACCCAATATCACCAACTCCATATCAGAGGCGCTCTCCCATGTAGACGACCCGCTTCAGGAACGTACCGTCGGGGGTCTTCAAACGTATGATGTAGATCCCTCGCGGTACCCGCTCTTCGTTGGATGCAGTCCCATCCCACTGGAGCGCCGGATCGCAACTGCCTGGTCCGCCAGATTCACCGCGACCATAGCGCCCGGGCTGGAGAGTGGTGGGGAATCGCGTCCCGGGCACCACGTTGCGTACCACGTGCCCTCGCACATCTAGGATATCGAGGACCACTTCGCCTTCATGAGCCAGATCGAACCAGATACAGGTTGATGTTATTCCTAGGGCCTGATTGGGGAACGGATTGGGGAAATTCTGAAACAACAGCGTCGCGGTCGGCATTGACTCATCGACTATGAGAAACGTGCTCCGACTCTCGATCACCGTACTGTCAGTCCCCAGCCGCGCGATCAGGCGCCAGCGGTAGGCGGTGTTGAGATCGAGGTCTCGCGCCGGAGTATACTGTGTCTCAGTGAGTCCGAGGATTTGGTCCGCCGCGAGGCCGTTGTCCACACGCAGCACGGCCCAGTCGTATGTGAACGGACCTGGGGGACTGGTGACTTCCGGTGATACCCAGGTGAATGTCGGTCGCCGCTCTCGAGTGGTGACTCCTGCCTGATCGTTGAATGTGAGGAGGGTGGCCCACTCGGGGATTACGTAGTCTGCTTGCGGTTGAACGAGCAGTGTTGTCGAGTCGGCGCTCGTAGCCCCGAGTTCAAACCGGAGTCTCTGACCGGGGGGCAATGCCGAATCGAGTTGCACCTCGGTAGCGGAGAGAGTTGTGTCGAGCGACAGCTCGGTGAAGGCTGAATCGGTCGCGACGCGCAGCCGGTACGTCACTGGCTGGGCGAATGCTGGGATGTCACCCACATCCCAGGCGAACAGTGGAGTCACCGTAGCTAGGAGAGTATCCGCCGGGCTCGTCACTTGCAGGCCAATAGGGAACACGGCTGCAAGGGTCCCGTCTGGGCGTCCCCACCCGACCAGCGAATCAGGTGTGTCGCGGTTCGTGCCGGCACGGCGCATCGCCTCGAGTACGTCCATGGGTCCGAAGGTGGGATGCAGTTGACGCAGCAGAGCCGCCGTTCCAGCGATGAGCGGAGTGGCGAATGAGGTGCCGTTGAACCTTGCGAACCCGGAGCCTGATGTGACGTCAACGGCGAACACCTGGAAACCCGGTGCTGTGAGGTCTGGCTTGAGGCGCCCATCTGCAGTGGGCCCACGCGAACTGAACGCCTGAAGCACACCAAGCGAATCCTCTGCACCCACCGCGATTACGGAGTCACCGTCTGCGGGCGTAGCGATCGAACGAAAACCCCGAGAACCGTGGTTGCCCGCCGCCGTGACCACCACTATCCCCCTGGCGGCCGCAGAGTCGGCGGCAACAGTCGTTATGGCGATATCGCCATTCAGTTGGTCGAAGGTGTATCCCGAGCTATCGTCGAACGTCAGGTAGGACAAACTTGAAGTGACGACGTCGGCACCCAGCGAGTCGGCCCACTCGAGCGCAGCTACGTAGTTGTCCTCTTCCACCCTCGTTTCCGAACGGACGTCCTCGGTTTTTGCGAGGATGTACTCTGCCTCGGTCGCGACACCGACCAGCTGATTGGGAATGCTGCCAGCCAGCAGCGACCAAACGGCCGTGCCATGTCTCGACGCATCGGCGACATCTCCGGTCTCGTTACGCACGGTTGAGTCACCGAAGACGAAATCGCGTTGAGCAATGACGCTGGCCGTGGCAAATGCAGCATGATTGGTCTCGAACCCGGTATCCAACACTGCAAGCTTGATCCCAGCACCGCTGACTCCGCGTTCTGCCAGCGGGAGGAGGTTGAGCTGACGGAATGGCATTTCGGACGGGCCGTACAGCGTATCTGCGGCCGTGGCTCCGGGTGCTCTGGTCAGTGACGGCACTGGGGAGCCGATGAATTCGCGGTGGCCTTGAAAGTGGACTACTGGCTGGATACGGCGCAATCCCGGTTGCGTTCGAAGCAACTCGAGAGCAGCTGCCGGCACCGTGGCGGATACCGCGTGCAACCAGCGACTGCGGTGTCGGGTTTGTCCACCCACTTGCAGTATCAGCCGCTCGACATCAGCCAGACTGTTTCCCGGCTGAGCCATCAGCCAAACGACGAGTTGCGTCTCTTGGCGGGCCAGCCGTTCGAGCGCAGGTGAGACCGTAGGCTGTTGCGCGCGTGCGGCCGCCGCGGCGGTCAGAAGAGCCGCGAGTACGGCAGCCGCATGCTTCAAGAAGCCACCGCCTCCTGGCCTAGCCGCACCCCCACTATCGTTGACACACCGGGCTCCTGCATAGTGACACCGTAGACAGCGTCCGCTACCTGCATCGTGCGAGGATTGTGTGTGATCACGATGAACTGTGTCTCTGACTTGAACTCGTCGAGCAGACGCACGAACCGGGAAACGTTCGCGTCGTCGAGTGGCGCGTCAACTTCATCGAGCAGACAGAAAGGGGCGGGTTTCGTCAAGTAGATTGCGAACAACAGCGAGAGCGCCACCAGAGCCCGCTCCCCTGACGAGAGAAGATGGATGCGCTGAACACGTTTGCCCCGCGGAGCCGCAAAGATATCGATCGGGCTCGCTAGCGGATCATCCCCGTCTTCGAGCCTGACGTCACACTCGCCGCCTTCGAATAGTGTCTGGAACACGCCCGTGAAGTTCTCCCGGATCCGGGCAAATGTTTCGAGGAACATGACGCGGGCCGTCTCATCTATCTCGCGCAGAGCTTGCAGCAATGTGGTCCGAGCTTCCACCAGATCGGTGCACTGTGCCTCCAGGAACTCCAGGCGTTTGACCTCTTCGGCGTGTTCGTGGACTGCCAGCGGATTGACCGGCCCCAGCGCTTCGATCATGCGTGCCAGGCGCTCGGCTTCCTCACGGAGCGAGGCGGTATCGCCTTCCAATTCCGTGGCTGCTTCGATCAGCGCCGGCAGCGGTTTGTGCCACTCGGCTTCCACACGTTCCACCAGAGCTTGGCGACGTCCAGACGTTTGCGTCAGTGCGAGTTCGATGGCATGATCCTGTTCCGTTATTGAGTCCAATTCGGCGCGGGTATTGGCCATCTTCTGTTCGCAGCTGCCCAGTGCGGTTTCGGCCGATTGAGCGGCCTCGGCTGCCTCTCGGGTAGCTGCTTCGAGTTCCTGTACGGTGACACGGCGTTCCGCCAGATCGTCCTCCCACTGAGCACGTTTGAGCTGCAGCTCCTCGGTGGATCGATCGATCTCAACCGTCTCCCGATCGAGGGCGTCCATTGCCTGTCGTGCTTGCTGCAGGGATTTGTCGGCGCGGGCTTCCTGCTCGCAGGCTGCAGTCTCTCGGGCGGATACCTGTGCCTCTTCCACTTGCCAGTGAACTCGTCTCTCGCGGGCGGCCTCCTGGGCCGATTCCAATTCGGTGAGCGCCGATCTGTGGGTTTCCAGCTCCCGCGCTAGCCGTGCCCTTTCCTGCTCGGCTGCAGTGAAGTCAGCCTCCAGTTTCGTGAGGCGTGCGCCGCGTTCCTCGACGCGGCGCCTCAGCCGAGCCAGTAGCTCGTCTGCCTCAGATTTCTCTCGCTCGGCACGGTGCAGGAGCCTGGCGGCAGCATCGCTCGCACCCTGCGCTTCGTGCAGCGAGCTGCGAGCCTGGTCCACGCGGGCAGAGGCGGACTCCAGTGCGCGCTCGGCGGAAGCGTGCTCGACCACCGCACGCTGGACCTCACGTTTCAGCTCGGCCACTTGCAGCTGTGCCGCGTCCAGGTCTCGCGTGAGCGCGTCTATCTCAGCGCGACGACTCAGTGGCCCCGTGCTGTCACCGCTATGTAGGTAGACGGCTCCATTCGACAGACGTATCGCCTCGCCTTCCGGGTCGAGGCTGTCGGAACCCGTGAGCAGAGCACCCACCCAGTCCTGGGCCGGTGGTGCTACGGTCAGTTCGGGTGGCAGTGTGGCATCACGAACGGCGGTGGGCCCCGGCGCTACCGGAAGCAGGATCAATGGTCCGGGCTGAGCCTCGAAATGCCATTGCCGCACAGCTGAGACGACCTGCTCGTCCTTCACCAGCACCGCATGTAGCCAGTCAGCCAGGAGCCGCTCGGCCAGCCGGGCGTCCGATCGGCTGGTGGAGATATAGTCACTCAACGGTCCCAGCACGGCATCATCTCCGAACCTACTCCTCGAGCGCAGCAACTCCTGGGCGGCCGGAGCCAAGCCTTCACGCACCCGCTCGAGCTCTGCAAGGGCCTGACGTTTGGCGCCAAGTTGGGCGATCCTCTCGTCACCGGCACGCAGTTCGACTCGGATCGCTGCTTCTCGCTCTCTTGCGGCCGCCAGACTGTGCCGGGTACGCTCCAGCCCACTTGCCGCGTCCTGCTCTTCGCGACGGGCGGCCTCCAGTTGCGATCGCCTGGACTCCACCTCACTGCGAGCCCGCTCGAGTTCCTGACTGGCGTCGTCGCAACGGCTGTTTGACTCTGTTGCCTGCACGTTCAGGTCTTCGATCTCCCGTTCGATAACCGCCTTCTCAGCGGCAACGGAACGCAGCAGTTCCGCCTTTTGCTGCAGCTCGGTCTCCAAGTCGCGCACGAGTTTCCGGTGCTCCGTGAGGTGTCCGCGGACTTCACCTTCGGTGCTGACTCTCAGATCCAGCTCTGTCTGGACCGATTCGCGTGCCTGTGCCGCAGCGGCACGCTCTGCGGCGGCTGCTTCGCGTTCTCGGTCGGCTTGGACGGCCAACTCCTCGGCCTGGTGCCGCTCTTCCGTCGCGCGGCTCTTGCGTGCGCCGGCATTGGCGAGCTTTTCGTCTGCTAGGTTGATGTCTCCCTCGAGGTGCTCGATAGCCACTCGCGCTTCGCCCAAGCGGCGGGCCAGCTCGGTGCGTCTCGCCTCGGCAGTTGCCCTGACCTGGATCTGATGCTCGCGCTCTCGCTCCAGCTCCGTGAGCTGATCCTTTACCTGCGGAAGGCGTAGCGCGAGCTGATCCCGCGCACGCTGCGACTCCTCTTCGCGCTCGGCGATGTGAGTCAACTCCCGCTGCGTCAGCGTCAGGATGATGTTGAACCGCTCGGCCATGAACTTCTCGTGACGTTCGGCCTTGCCGCGCTGTCGCGCCAGGCTGCGTACCTGGGTCCTGACCTCAGTGATGAGGTCTTCGAGCCGCTGAAGGTCTTCTGAGGTCTTCTCCAATCGGCGCTCTGAACTGATCTTGCGATCACGGTACAAGCCGATCCCGGCAGCCTCCTCGAACAGTGAGCGACGTTCATCGGGCCGGTCTGACAGCAGCCTGTCGATCATCTGTGCTTCAATCACAACGCCGACGTCACTACCGAGACCGGTACCTTGCAGCAGATCGTGGAGATCCTTGAGCCTAAGTGAAGTGCCGTTCAATTCGTACTCGCTTTGCCCGCTACGGGAGAGCCGGCGCGTAACCACGACTTCGTTGTAGGCTACGGGCAGCGTATCGTCGCTGTTGTCCATGTAGAGTGAGACGTCAGCGATGTTGGTGGGACGGCGCCGGGAGGACCCTTGAAAGATCACCTCCTCCATCTTGGCCCCGCGCAACAGGCGCACGCGCTGCTCGCCCAGAACCCAACGGACCGCATCGGAGATGTTGGACTTGCCGCAGCCATTGGGGCCGACTATGGCAGTGACACCGTCTTCAAACGGCAGGTTGATCGTATCAGCGAATGACTTGAAGCCCGACAGCTCGAGCCGGGTTAATTTCATCGTCCAGTTCCTACCCTTGGTACGAGAATTAGAGAGAGGCCCAGTCTGGAAAATGCGAAGACCGATTCGGTCAAGCGTGCCTGATCGGGTGACTCAAACGCGCCGTTCAGAACCTGGACCGATCGGTCGGGCATCTCAACAATGTATGCGGGCACCCCGGATTCTCGAAGGCCCGCGGCTGTCTCAGCTGCAGAAGCACGATCGGGTTTGATGGCTATGCGGAGCGCGTAAGGAGTGCGCAGCACAACTCCCGTTGTCGCTTCCAGGATACCGTTGCTCTGCATTGAGCTGCGAACCGCCGCTGCGTCACGGACTGTCCCGTATGCACCTACGAGCACCCGATACCAGATGCCGTCTGGTTCCCTGCGTACTGCGGTCATCGTTGCCGGCAGGCCGGCCTGATATAGTTCGCCGGCGTACTCCAGCGCATCTTCCAGTCGGGAGAATGCAGCCACCTGCACCGAGTAGTACAGCGAGTCCTCGTTCTCAGCTAGCACGGCTGGTGTGGTGACAGCTGACGAACGGTCGTCGGGATCCAGTGCGGCGCTGTCCGACGCGATTGGTGCCGAGGCTCGGACTGGAGCCCCTGGGGTCGTGGCGGCGACCGCGGCCGCTGATGAGTCGGTGGGCGAGTTGGGGAGCTGTGGTCCCCCGGTTGGGTCGGACCCCTGACAGTTGCTCAACCACAAGATCAGCGACGCGACGAGCGCCGTAGCTACGACGGCCACAGAGCCCAACACGAGGTCCCGCCGCCTCGTGGCGCTGGCTTCTGGTGTCAGATCCTCGCCATCAGGCGTGCTGAAAAGGGGTCGTCTCGCTGCTTCTTCCTGGTATGGGACACCGGTTAGCACACTGCGCGTGGAACCAAAGCGCCATTTGGCGTCTGGTGTGTCCGCGGGAACGATCCGCACCGCCGGAATGCCGCGTTCCGAGGCTATGCGTCGCACCTTCGTTTCACGGCTTCTGGCCGGCCCATCTTTGGGTGACAGTACCACTATCAGATCCGGTTTGACGGCAAGATGGCTGAGACCTGCGGCCGGAACATACAGCAGCAGCACCGCCCCTTCGCTGGCGAATCCCCTAACCAGTCGCTCCCATCGTGGAGACGCCCATACCTTGGCCGAGTCGCTGGGTGGTGTCCCGACCCCGATGAAGTGGAGGCCGGGGACATCCTGCTTGTTGGACACATGTTCCAGAGAAGCGCCGAACAGGAACGCGTCTACGATCCCTGATTCCGGTGGACTCTCGGTGCCTGTGTGGAGGACGGGATCGTCCAGGCTCAAATCCACCAGGGCCACTCTCGTTCCCGTCCTCGCTGTGGCACGGGCGAACTCCCACGCGGTATCGGCTGCCCACTGGGTATCCCCGGTCACATCCGTCAGGACGACGAGGCTCCTCCCCACGAGTAGCGAGGAGACGGCATGTGGAATGTCGGTCCGCGTGATCCGCCGCGGTGTCATTGGAGAGGTGGAATAGTATCGCGGGTCAGGATCCAAAACGGGCGCCCCAGCCTACGACCGTTGTCTTCGGCTTCCTCACGGTTGGTGTACGGACCCAACACAACCCGGTACCGCTCCTCGATCGAATCGGGCTGCAACACGGTGGCGTCGAGCCCAGCGGCGCGAAGCTCTTGGGCCAGGTCTTCGGCCCAAGCCACGTTGCCGGAGCTGCTGACCTGCACGTAGAGCAGCTGCCCACCTTGTTGCTCGGCTGCCTGCTGATTCGCCGTGAGCTCCAAAGCCGGCCGGTGCGGGTCCCACCCAGCGACTAACCACAGATCGTCTTCCCTAGCGGCTACCGAGGATATGATGGTGGCCCTCTCCCAGTCGAAGGCAGCCAATGCACCGTCCTGTCCGAGTAGGACGGTTCCGTCCGGAGCCACGGTCGGGAGGTCCTCCGCCCAAGTGCTCTGCACAGTAGCCGCGACCTGGAGGCTGGCTGCATCGACGATCCATACCGAGTCAGCCGTCGCAGCCCGGACCAGGAGGACCCGACCCAACGGATCCATCCGAATCGCTCCTACTTGACTGGGCAGTTGCGATCGGTGTTGCACGGTTCTCTCGAACCGACCTACCGCTACCAGTTCCTGTGTTCCGAGCAGAGCGTAGATCCGGTGACCCGAGGGTGAGATCACGGGCATCTGGGGGTGTGGAGACAGTGGCATGAAGCTGAACCCAGCGGGATCATCCGGCTGGAACATGGCGAGGCCGGAGTCGGTCGCTACGACGGCCAGACGCCCCCACCGGGACAGCACTAGCTCGCCAACCGGCAGAGGCTGGCGAACCGGTGTCTGGCCCCGGCCCAACGTCACCAGCTCCCGGTTTTCGCCGGCGCCGGTCGCGGCAACCAGGCGGCCGCGTGCGGCGCCCCACACCCGCTCCGCCTCAACTAGCGTGTCTGGCCAGGGGACAGCCCGGCGCTGTTCCACCTCTGCTACCGAACCGTCGGTATGCAACAAGTAGGTGGTGCCGGCAGGCCCTATCGTGGCAGCGACCACATTGGAATCGATCGCGCGGGAACGACCGCTTATGAGATCCAGTGCCACCAAATCCTGTCCCACGGAATCGCCTGCCACCAGAGTGAGAATCAGATCGGCATTGCCCGCAAACCCCACAACCCCCGTCGTACGGTAGCGGGTGGTCTCGAATCGCCACGATATCTCGTCGAGATCCGGCAACCGGTATAGTCGAACCTGGCTACCGACCGCCGGGATCCTGAAAACCACGGACGTTCCCGACTCGATCCCCCTGGGCAGGCTCGCGAACGCCTCCCGGACAGAATTGGTCTCTGGAGCACCCCGGCATGCAGTGGAGGCGGCGATGACGATCAGAAAAGCGCGGTGGACCTTCACGGCCGGAAGATTAGAGACCTGCGCTGGATGGGGCAAGACTGCAACTCATCACTTCACTCCATGGTGACGGTCGGAGCGTCTGCCCAGAGCCGTTCGAGCTGATAGAACTGCCGCAGTGTCGGGTGGAAGACGTGCACGACGAAATCCACATAGTCTAGCAGCGCCCAGCGACCCGCCCTGACTCCCTCGACATGGTGTGGCGGGAGCCCTGCTCTGTCGAGCACGCCCTCGACATGTTCGGCAAGTGCCCGCACATGTACGTCGGACGACCCGGAAGCCACGACGAAGTAGTCGGCCGCCTCACTGAGCTTGCGAATGTCCAACACGACTGTGTCGATGGCCTTGTGGTCGTCCAGCGTGTTGACGGCGAGACGAAGATGCAGGCGCTCGTCACCCGGAGCGGTTGGGGCGGCTGGCTTCCTGGGAATCTTTCCTGGCAAGCGGGAATCCGTCAGTCTTCCACCTGATAGAACACGGCCCAGGCACCGGGGCCAACATGAACCCCGACAGCGGCAGCAACGTTTGCCACGAGCATGGTGCGCGGAGTGTAGCGAGCTATCAGGTCTGCCCGCAATCGTTCCGCTGTCGCCTCGTCTCCTGCGTGGGCGACACCCAAGCGCAACGAGGAGGGTTGCGGCGTGAGCCGCCGATCAAGGTGCTTGAGCACCCGAGGAACCAAGTGCTCGCTCCCGCGGACGCGATCGAGGGGCACGACTCGACCCTCCAAATCGACTTCCAGAATCGGTTTGATGTCGAGGAAACTGCCCAACCAGGCCCGTCCGCGGCTCACCCGTCCGGACCGGAGCAGGTTGTCGAATACGTCCACGGTGACCAACAGGCCAGACTGGTTGCGAATCCGGTCGAGTTCCTTGTGAATCGCATCCGGCGCCCATCCTTCCTGCGCCAACTCCGCCGCGCGCAAGGCCAACAATCCGAGCCCGAACGATACAGTGCGGGAATCGATGATTGTGATCGCATCTAGTCCGCTGGCCTCGGCCGCAGCCCGGGCTGAAGAGAGCGTCCCTGACAGGGCACTGGCTAGGAAAATTCCGACCACCTCGTCAGCGTCAGCCCGAGCGTCTTCGAAGGCTCGGGCAAAGGCTCCCGGCGTCGGCTGAGACGTGGTGAAGACCGTATCCTCCGCACTCATACGTGCGTACAGCTCCGCTCCTTGGATGTCGATTCTGTCGCGGTAAGTTTTGGAACCCTCGATCACCTGTAGGGGAACCACTATCATGCCGTGCTGATCGATCAGGTCGTCAGGCAGGTCGCACGAGGAGTCGGTCACAATCGCTATCTTGCGCCGCTGTTCATGTAGCTCCTGGTGCTGCTCTCGCATGTCCTCTGCTTTGGTGGTTTCGATCACACCCCAGCCGCTCACCAGGGTGAACACTGCGTCCGGCGTGTCAGTGTGGATGTGGATCTTGAGCAGGTCATCGGTGGCCAGTACCACGATCGATCCGCCCAGCTCACGAAGCTGCGCCCTGATCTCGGTCGAAGGGGGGAATGCCTCGGATCTGGCCAGCGCTTCAGTACAATATTGATAGTCGCGCTCGGTAACTACCTGTGCGAGTGCCGCGGCGTCAGGAATGTCGTAGGTCAGCGGCTCTTCCGCCGCGAGAATCGGGTCGCCCTCGATCAAGCGGACGATACCTTCGAGCATGCGTACGAACGCTTTGGCACCGGCATCTACCACGCCGGCATCTTTGAGTACGGCCAATAGCTCCGGCGTTTCCGACAGAGTCTGCTCCGAGTGCTTGAGCACCCGAATCATGAGCTCCTCGAAGTTTTCGGTTTCCAGCGCAGCTCGCTCTGCCTCCACCGCTGCTTCACGCGCCACCGTGAGGATCGTGCCTTCGACCGGTTCGTCCAGCGATTGGTGCAGTCTTTCGGCTCCCCGCCTTATTGCGGCTGCCACCTCTCCGGGTGTGGCTGAGACGTTCTCGCGCAGGGTATCCCGAAATCCCAGGAGGAACTGTGACAACAGCATGCCCGAGTTGCCGTGAGCATTGAACACGCTGGTTTCGGCCATTGTCTTGAGGACGGAAGGCAGGGGGGCGGGGCCGAGCTTCCGAACCGCCTCCGCCACGGCTCGCATGGTGGATGCGAAGTTGGTGCCCGTATCGCCGTCCGGAACCGGAAAGACATTGATCCGGTTGAGTTCCTCGCGCCCGGCGTCGATCCAATCAGCCGCAGCAAGGAGGGAGGCCCTGAGTCGAGGACCGTCCAGGTAGCCGATCCCGATGGAAATGCCGGACACTACTCTTCCTTGACGACCCAGACTCTCACTTCTGCGTGAACTTCCGCATGCAGCCGGATTGGGACTTTGTATATCCCGATCATCTTGATGGGCTCGTCCAGCTCGATTGAGCGTTTGTCGATCTCGTAGCCGCGCTGAGCCAGTTTATCAGCGATGTCAGCGGACGTGATCGATCCGAAGAGCTTGTCGCCCTCGCCGGCCTTGACGATGAACTCCAGAGACAGGTCTTGCAGTTTCCCCGCGAGGATCTCGGCGTCCGCCTGTTCGGCAACCGTCCGTTGGGCGCGCTGCACGGCTTCCGCCTCGACGCGACGCTTGTTGCCAGCCGTAGCCAGATAAGCAAGACCCCGCGGAATCAGATAGTTGCGGGCGTATCCGTCCTTCACCTTGACCAGATCACCGGCTCGCCCGAGACTCGGCATTGTTTCTCTCAGAATAACTTCCATCTACTCATTCACCTGTTCGCGGTGACGACCACCGCTTTCTGAAGTCTAGCCCGGAATCAACCACGCCTAATAGGATGGCACCTGGAAGCGCAACCGGCAATAGCAGGAATGCTGCCAGGATCACCATAGCTACCCCAAGGCTGCCACCAATGCGAAGCAGGCTGAGGCCGAACGCGATCACGGCGACGCCGCGTATGGCATACAGGGCTCCCAGGACCAGCAGCACGTTGGAGGCCGCCAGTCTTGCCGCGGCGAGCTTGGGTAGCAAGACCACCCCCAGGGGTACGATCGCCACCCAACCGAGCTGGTCGTTGAACCGGAAGTCCCGCAACCGGCCGACCGCAGTACCGCGAGGCATCGCGGCCACCCGGTGGTAGATCGCCGTTCCCAGCACCATGCCGGCAGTGAGTTCCAGGGCGACGATTCCCGCGTGGTAGTCAGTCATGAATCTCACCGCGTCGTTCACCAGCTCCGCGAACTGGTATGAGCCGGATCCATTGTTGCTTTGGGCCATCCACATCGCGCTCGACAACATGCGTGCGGTGTAGCCGGCTCGGTGTCCCACCCACCAGTGTAGCTCTCCCCACGAGGACCCCACCGCATACAACATATTGCCGACAGCGAAGGTGGCCATCGCAACTGCGAGCAGGGCTCTGTGTGTGACGGTTGTCCTAGTGTACAGCGCTCCCGGCACGAACACGGCAACTGCGACAACAATGCCAGCCCTCATGAGCTGGTCTGGCAGCTCGCCGGCCGTGATCAGCCAGGCGATGCTGAAGCTGCCTGCGATGGCAGCCACGACGATCTCACGTGTGGCCCGGGGTGGGGTGGCGGCAAGTAGCAGAGCCAGTGGGAGTGCGAACAGCGCTGCCGGTGCGACCATCACGAACAGCAGCGTTGCTAGCAGCACCCCTCGATGGCGCAGCAGCCACTGTCCCATGGTTGTTGCTGACCGCTCCCCAGGAAGCCGCCCGCGCGGGCGGCGACCCGCCCCTACCGGCCGTAGCCCTTGATGTAGGGTAACAGAGCGATATGCCGCGCCCGCTTGATAGCCCGCGACAGCTGTCGCTGGTGACGCGCGCACATCCCGGACAGGCGGCTAGGCAGAATCTTGCCGCGCTCCGTGGTGAAGCGGAACAGCATACGCTCGTCCTTGTAGTCCACCACCCTGATCCCCGCCTCGCACACCGGACATGTCTTGCTGGGCCGCGGCATTATTCCTTCTCCTCCCGCTCTTTCGTCGGTTCATCCTCATCGAGCGGCTCGTCGTCCTCATCGTCCTCCACCACAGGTGGGATTGCGCCGACCGAAACCGGTACGGGTGCCAGTCCTTCGTTGATGACAAGCAGGTAGCGCAGTACTCCCTCGTCCAGCTTGATGGCGCGCTCGAACTCATCGAGGACTTCTGGGTCAGTCTCGAACTGCGCCACCACGTAATTGCCCATCTCTTTGTTCTTGATGGGATACGCCATAGTGCGCTTGCCCCAGTTGTGGAGACTGGTGATCGGCTCTGGGTGTTCTGAGTTCTTGAGGAGTGCGTGGAACCGGTCGAGACGCTCATTGACTTCCGGTTCCTCGAGGGCGCTGTCAAAGATGTATACGACCTCGTACGGACGGGCCATGACACCTCCTGTGGACGAGTTGACCCCGCCCTCTAGCGGGACGGAGTAGGTGGTGATCGAACCGTAAAATGTACCCAGGGCCACGACCACGGGGTACCCCCGCTCCCAATCTCAACCCTCGCCATCCCTCACCGTCCCTGACCATCCTTCACCGTCCTTCACCGTCCCTTCCCCTCACACATTGAACCTGAACAACAACACATCCCCATCGCGCACCACGTAATCCTTCCCTTCGCTCCTGATCAGACCGTCTTCTCTGGCAGTCTTGTATGATCCCGCGGCAACGAAATCGTCCACCAGGATCGCTTCCGCACGGATGAAGCCGCGCTGGAAGTCCGAGTGGATTTTCCCGGCTGCATCGTATGCCGTGGTGCCCACCGGTACAGTCCAGGCCCGCAGCTCTTTGTCGCCCACGAGGGTGAAGAACGTCTCGAGCTGGAGCAGTCGGAAACACGCAGCCACGAAGCGGTTCAGGGCGGGTTGCTGGAGTCCCACACTGGACAGGAATTCCGTGCGCTCAGGTCCCTCCAGTTCGAGCAACTCGGCCTCGAACCGGGCACAGAACGGAATCACGACCGCGGCCTCGTCATAGCGACATGCCGCCTCGCGCAGATCGGTCACTGCCTCGCTGTCGCTCTGTCCGATGTCGTGCTCGGCGATATTGGCTGCGTAGATGATGGGAAGCGCCGTGAGAACGCCGAGCTTGCGACACAGCCGAGCCTCTGCATCGCTGTGGATCGCGGCCCGGGCTCCTCGGCCGGCAGCGAGTTCCGCAACGAGCCGCTCGAGGAATTCTTCCTCTTCGCGTGCCTGGTGGTCTCCCGAGCGGGCCGCCCTGGCGACCTTGTCCTGGTGACGCTCCACCACAGCCAGATCGGCGAGGGCCAACTCTGTCGCGATTATGTCGTGGTCGCGCACGGGATCGACACTGCCCATTACGTGGGTCACGTCGGGTTCCTCAAAACAGCGCACGACGTGCGCGATGGCGTCCACGTCACGGATGTGCCCCAGGAACTGGTTTCCGAGGCCGTCGCCGTGACTGGCTCCTTGTACCAAGCCGGCGATATCCACGAACTCGATAGTCGCGTGGGTCACCTGAGGCAGATTCACGACTGCGGCCAGCTGTTCGAGCCGGCGATCGGGTACGGAGACCACTCCGACGTTCGGGTCGACGGTGCAGAAGGGGTAGTTCTCTGCCGGCGCGCCCGCGGAGGTGAGCGCGTTGAAGAGGGTGGACTTGCCGACGTTAGGTAGACCGATAATGCCGATGCGCATGGGGGCGCTCAGGTGAATAGACGGTCAGGCCATCAGCTTGGGATGATAACTGCTCGGTCGAAACTAGGCACCCCGGGATCAATCGCTCGGCTGTTCGCGACGATTGTAGCGATTCATGGCGACCTCGATACCTTCCCGTACCCAACAGTCCACGGCCTCCACCAGAGTCGGCATGATTGCAGTGAGGGTCTCTGATTCGGGCTGCTCGAAGGAGGCGAGCACAAAGTCCGCTGGATCGATCGCATCGCTGGGCAACGGGCCGATCCCGATCCGTAGCCGGCTGTACTCCTGCGTCTCGAGTCGGTCCTCGACGCTCTGTAGGCCGTTGTGCCCGCCGGCAGATCCACGCGCCCGCAGGCGAAACGTACCCAGTGGCAGGGCAAATTCATCTACCAAGACGAGCATGTCCCGGGAAACATCGAAGCCGGACTCGGCTGCGAGCGGGCCGAGCGCTTCCCCGCTTCGATTCATGAAGGTCTGGGGCTTTACAATCGCCACCTGTTCCTGGCCCACGACTCCATGGGTGACCAGTGCCCGGCCCACACGGCGGAACTTGGGGAACCGCCACCACCGTGCCAACACATCGCCCAGGATGAACCCGGCGTTGTGTCTGGTGTTCGCGTACGCTGGGCCTGGATTGCCCAGCGCGACGGCGGCGCGCAGCGGTTATTCCTCTTGCTCTGCGCTCTTGCGTTCACCTCCCTCAGCCTCTTCCCGCGGCTTCCGGATGAGTTCTGGCTCGAGCATTTCCTCCACTTCCTCCTCAGGTACAACCACGGCCTCGGCTTCGATGACCCGCGGCGGAACGACAGTGCAAACCGTCGCGTCCAGGTCTTCCAGAATCTCCGCATCGGGTACTGCTATGTCGCGCACGTGAATGGAGTGACCTACGCCCAGGTCCTGCACGTCCACGTCGATGTGATCGGGCATGTTCCTGGGCAGCACCTTGATCTCCAGCTCGCGCATGATCTGGTCGAGCACCCCACCCTGATTGCGCACCCCCTCCGGTGAGCCGACCAACCGGATGGGAGCATGCACAGTCAGTGTCTCCCCTGCATGGACCTCGAGGAAATCGACGTGCACGATGTTGAGGCGCGTCGGATGCCGCTGGATCTCGCGCACCAGCGCCTGCACCTTCTTGGTGCTGAATTCCAACTCGATGACCGTCGAGCCACCGGCTCCTGCGAGCATCTTCTCGAGTTCGGCCTGAGGTATTCTCAACGATTCAGGTTCCCGACCGTGACCATAGATCACTCCAGGGATTTCACCGCGTCTGCGCAGTTCGCGGGCGGCACCGGTGCCGACCGCAGTGCGGGGCTCTACTTTGAGAGTGACTGACTGTGTCATTGTGCTTCTTCCTACGATCTCGGATCAGTTGAATAGCGAACTGACTGACTGATCGCTGTGAGTGAATCGAATCGCTTGGGCAAGCAACTGGGCGATCGATAGAATCTTGAGACGATCGAAGCGGCATTCGTCTGGAATCCACCTCGTGTTGGTTACTGCCACTTCATCAATCGGGGCCGAACTCAAGCGGTCGACGGCAGGCCCTGAGAGCAGGGCGTGGGTAGCGCAGCAGTACACCGTCCGCGCACCAAGGTGGTGCAGGGCATGCGCGGCTTCTGCCATCGTGCCTGCAGTGTCGATCAAATCGTCCGCCACCAGGCAGTCCCGGCCCTCCACCTCTCCGACAACATTGACCACCTCGGCGATGTTGGCCGAAGGCCGCCGCTTGTCGATTATCGCAAGCGACGCATCGAGTCGCCGGGCAAAACCGCGCGCCATCTTCGCCGCGCCCACATCGGGCGCTACTACTACCGGGTCGTGCAGTTTCTTTTGGCGGTAGTGCTGTACCAGAATGGGTGCGGCATACAGGTGGTCTACCGGTATGTCGAAGAACCCTTGGAGCTGGTGCTGATGGAAATCCATCGTCAGCAGCCGATCGGTTCCAGCCGTGGCAATGACGTTGGCCAGCAGCTTGGCGCTGATTGCCACCCGCGGCTGATCCTTGCGATCCTGGCGTCCGTATCCATAGTACGGCACGACCGCGGTCACGCGAGCAGCGCTAGCGCGAGTCGCTGCGTCGATCAACAGCAACAGCTCGAGGATGTTCTCCGCCGGCGGGCACGTGGGCTGGACGATGAACACATCCTGTCCGCGCACGTTCTCGTCGATCTTTACGAATATCTCCCCGTCAGCAAACCGCCGGATCGTTACCTGACACAGCGGTTGCTCTAGACGGTCTGCAATCTCCTGGGCGAGCGGCTGGTTGGCCGTACCCGACATCAGGAGCATCTTGCTCGAGGTAAGTGATATGTCGGCCATAGCAGCCGTGAAAGCTACTTACAGACTGAATAGGATGGTAGGGGACGGTGAGGGATGGTGGAAGACGGGGACCCTGCTCCCCGCTCTCTGCTCCCGGCTCTCCGCTGTCTCACCTCATGATCAACGGAAACGGAACTCCAACGGAGAGCGAAGCGACGAAGCGGTCGGCGAATTCGGGTATCACTCCGTTGGCGTCGAAGGCGTCGTGGAGGCCAAACAGCAGCGTGACTATGGACTGACCCGGGTAGGCGGTGGGCACAACTGCTGCGCCTAGCGCGAAGTTGGCTGCTGCGCTCGAGTTCTCTGTCAGGTCAACTGACGCAGCACTCACAATGGCCAGCACCGGGAGAGACCCGGCCGACCCGAGAGTGGCGGCTTTGAGCGTCAGATCGGCACGCAGGTGGCCGGTCCACAGGTCGGGTAGCGGGCCGAATTCCCGCAAGTAGCGATCGCTGCACGCGAGATTGTTGAACGGTGCT
>Ga0209536_100005418_pt1 | contig 19825 bp, 13 predicted proteins | sample DeeMarSeWOR28_12_FD_187461 | JGI IMG/M metagenome (GOLD analysis project Ga0209536, IMG submission 187461) | Marine sediment microbial communities from White Oak River estuary, North Carolina - WOR-2-8_12 (SPAdes) (version 2) | ecosystem: Environmental > Aquatic > Marine > Intertidal zone >...
CAAAACAATTTATATACGGAGTTAATTGATGGCCATAAAAACTGTTCTTGTCGTTGATGATTCACCCACCGACACACATGTGATCAGCGAGATGCTGCAGAAGCATGGCTACAGCGTCATCACTGCTTCCAGTGGCGAAGAAGGTATCGAGACTGCTCGTGCGCAACGCCCCGATCTGGTGATCATGGATGTGGTAATGCCCGGTATGAGTGGCTTCGAGGCGACCCGTGCGATTGCCAAAGACACCGAGACGGGTGGTATTCCGGTAATTATTTGCACCACCAAGGATCAGGAGACTGACAAGGCCTGGGGCCTACGTCAGGGCGCCAAGGATTATGTGGTGAAACCGGTGACCGAGGCTGAATTGATCAAGAAGATTGGCGCCATTTAGCGCATTGTCAGCAGGCTGAGGCGTAGAGAAACATTGTGACGAATCCGCTAGATCTTCTGCAGAAAATGCAGCAGCAGAGTCTCGCCGGTATGCCCGCGCTGCCGGAGGAAGAGAAATTTACCGAACTATGGTCCGGCGTCGGTTTTCGTCTTGGCGACATGCATCTGGTTGCGCCGTTGGAGCAGGTGTCAGAAGTTTTGCACTGTCCGGACTACACAATGGTGCCGGGTACGCGCTCCTGGTTAAAAGGGGTGGCCAATGTTCGCGGGAACCTGGTGACCATTGTCGATTTACCCGAGTTTTTTGGCAAGAAGACAGTGCTGTTGAACGAGAACTCCAGATTGCTGGTAATGAATGTAGAGGGGTTGAATACCGCGTTGCTCGTGGACGAGGTATTCGGGTTGCGTCATTTTGATGAACAAGAGGAGCGACAGGAAATTGCCGGCATGGATGATCCGGCAGGCGCTTATTTAAGTAGCGCCTTTTTCAAAGACAACGTGCTATGGGGTGTGTTCGACATGAAGGCGCTGGCGAAGAGTGCCAGCTTCCTGCATGTAGCCGCCTGATGGCATGCGTAATGACTAATGAGGGGTAGGGTAACCGTCCGACCTGTTAACTAGAGAATTGGGCTGCGGAACGGTGTGAACAATCGATTGGCCCGGCTACCGAGGTATCGACTATGGCTTTATCAGGACTATTCAAGAGAAAGAATCAGGCGATGGATCAACCGTCGGAAGACGTAATTGATTTATCCGCGGGTGAAATTGCAGACATCGCACGCCCGGGTGGCGGAATGGGTTCCCTGGGCGGGATTCAGGGGTTACTCGGTTTTGTAACCGGTTTGCCCTTCCTGCTTGGCGGCATGGTGGTGTCGTTTATTGCGGTGGCCTGGATTTTCGGTGTCAACGCCCAGCTTGCTGATCGTGACGCGAAATACGTCGAGCAGTCATCGCAGCTGCTGATGTTATCGCAGCGACTCGCCAAGGATGCGCGAGAGGCGGTGCGAGGTGAGGTCGGTGCGTTTGAAGATCTGAAGTCCTCACGCGACCAGTTTGAGCGAATTATGACCTCGCTGCGCCGTGGTGATGAGGCAATGGGCGTCGAAATCAGTCCTGACGAAATCCAGCAAGAAGAGCTGGAGAAAGTGGTCAGGCTGTGGTCGCCAAAGAAGGGCGAAGGTATTCGCGGTGACGTTGACCAGATTCTGAGTCAGCGTAAACCGATGTTGGCCATGAGCGAACACGTGCTCAAGATTAACCAGCTGGCACCGTTGCTGCTGGCTATCTCGGACGAGGTGGTGGAACGCGGCGCTGAAGCCGGCATGCGTTCAGATCATCTTTACGTCGCCAGTCGCCAGGGCATGTTGAGTCAGCGTATCGCGAAAGACGTGAACCTGTTTGCCAAGGGTGGCAACGAGGCGGCGGTCGCGGCGGCCCAGTTCGGTAAGGACTCCAAGTTGTTCAAGGATACCCAGTTACGGCTCAGTCGCGTTTCGCCAAAAGCGGTGCGACCGAAACTGAAAGAGGCCGGTGAAGTATTCGACGAAATGAACGGCCATATCGAGGGCATTCTGAGCAAGGCGGCCGAGCTGTTTGTCTCCCAGCGTGCCTCGGCCAGTGTGTTCGAAAAGTCCGATCCGCTGCTGGCAACATCCAGGGAACTGGTAAACCGGTACACCCAGCTGGCCAGTGGCCGCGCCTGGCTGGCCCAGTTGGTGTGGGTCATGGGTGCGGTGTCGATCGCATTCCTGCTGTTGCTGGGACGCAAACTGGTGGGTGACGAACGTGCACGTGCGCGTGGTCAGGAAATGCAGAACCGCCAGACCCAGGACGCGATTCTGAAACTGCTCGACGAAATGGGTGACCTGGCGGATGGTGACCTCAGCATTGAACCGGAGGTAACCGAGCAGATTACCGGTGCGATCGCGGATTCTATCAACTTCGCGGTAAAAGAGATGCGCTCACTGGTTTCTCGAATCAAGACGGCTGCGCAAGAGGTGGCGCTCGCGTCCGAGCGTTCACGACAGACAGCGACGGAGCTGACCGAAGCGACGTTGCGTCAGGCGGCACAGATTACCGAAACAACCGATCGCGTTATGGAGATGGCCAAGTCCATGGAGCACATGTCCCAGTCTGCGGAACAGAGTGCGGAAGTGGCGCGTGGTTCGCTCTCGACGGCGAAACGAGGTGCCGACGCGGTGCACGATACGATCACCGGTATGGATGACATGCGCGAGCAGATCCAGGAAACGGCGAAGCGAATCAAGCGACTTGGTGAGTCTTCGCAACAGATTGGTGAAATCGTTGAGCTGATTACCGATATTGCGGAACAGACCAACATTCTGTCGTTGAACGCGGCGATCCAGGCGGCGATGGCCGGTGAAGCAGGTCGCGGCTTCGCGGTGGTTGCGGACGAAGTGCAGCGTCTCGCGGAACGTTCCGGTGAGGCGACCAAGCAGATTGCAGAACTGGTGAAAACCATTCAGGCAGATACCAACGAAGCGGTGGCCTCCATGGAGCAAGCCACCAACGGAGTGGTCGAGGCTACACGACTGGCGGATGCTGCCGGTCAGGCGCTTGGCGAGATTGAGTCGGTGAATGAACAGCTGGCAACGCTGATTGTTGATATTGCCAACGACGCGCGCAGCAGCTCGGAGTCGGCAACAGTGGTATCCGGCAGTATGGCGCAGATTCAGGAAACCACGACACTGACTTCCAGCGGTACACGTCAGACCGCCGAAAGTATTGGACGACTGTCCGATCTTGCGCGCGAACTGCAGGCATCGGTCGCCGGCTTCAAGCTGCCGGCGGAAGTCTAGGCGTAATCCATACCTGCCTCGTAGTGAGGCAGGTAATGAATGAGTAGCGAGACGTATGAGCAGCTTTAGCCAGGTCGATACCAGCACGCTCGGGTGGGTTAAGGCCGAAATAGACGAGACCCTGAAACAGGCTCGTTTGGCATTGGAAACGTTCGCCGATGATACATCGGACGATTCCCGTCTCCGATACTGCATCACTCACCTGCACCAGGTGGTGGGTACCTTGCTTATGGTCGAGCTCGACGGCGCGGCCATGCTGGCGAAAGAGACCGAGGCACTTGCCGATGCTGTTTACAATGGCAGCGTCGAACCAACCGAGGCGGTGTTTGAGGCACTGACTCGCGGCATACTCTCCATCCCTGATCACCTTGCCCGTTTGCAGTTTGGCCAGTCCGATTCCCCGTTGCGACTGGCGCCACTTATTAATGATCTGCGCAAGGCGCATGGCGCTGAGCCGATCAATGTGCTTGATCTGTTCACCCCCGACCTTTCTGTACGTCCGCCGGAAAGCAACGACAGTGACAAGTTGCGCGATCCGGAATACGTCGCGCTGGCAAAGCGGCTTCGTCATCCGTTCCAGCAATCGTTGCTCAGCTGGTTGCGCAACGGCAGTGCCGCGGCGTCGCTGGAAAAAATGGCGGAAATCATTGACCAGCTTGGTAATACGGCACGTATCGCCACGCTTGAGCAGTTGTTCTGGGCCGCGGGTGCCATGCTTGAGGCATTCCGGGACAACGGGCTGGAAGCCACAAATGAACGCAAGCGCCTGGTATCCCGTCTCGATCAAACTATGAAAAAGCTGATCGATGGCGCCGAGAAGTCCACTGTACGTGCCGCCGCCGAAGATCTGCTGAAGGCAGTTTTGTTCGAGGTGGGCCAGTCGCACTCGACGGGCGCCAGGGTGATTCAGATCAAACAGGCCTTTGGCCTGGACGCGTTGTTGCCGCAGGGCATGGGCGATGACGCCGAGGTCGATGACCTGCCGACACCGGAAGTGTTGCAGTCGGTGGCGGACGCCCTGGGATCGGAAATCACCGATGTCCAGGAGATTGTCGCCGGATATTTCGATGAGGAACATGAGGTCGATACGTTGGAACCGGCACTGCCGCTGTTCCATAGCATGTCCAATACGCTGGAGATGCTTGGCATCAAGCCACTGAAGAAGCTCACCGATGAGCTGGCAGAGGTGACCAAGGCGATTATTGACGGGCGCATTGCCGACCCGGAATTGGCATCAATGCCGATGGCGCGCGCACTGCTGATCGTCGAACAGAGCACCAAGGAAATGCATGGTTCGCCGCTGGTGTGGAAACAGCAGCTGGATGACGCCGTCTTCGTATTAAAGAGTCTTTATAGTGACGAGGCGGAGTCACCCAGTTTAGACGGTCTTGAAGTCTCCGATGAGGCGCTGAGCGATATCGAATTCAAACAGCTGGCGGCCGTCGTTGGTGAAGAGGTACGAGTCAACCTGAACCGTATCGAGGAAGTGCTGGAAGAATTTGCCGGCAGCCCGAACCAGATCGAGCTGCTAAAAGAAGTGCCGCATAACCTGGTTCAGATTCAGGGCGCATTGCAGATCTTGAGCCAGGATCGCGCGGCTGATTTTACCCTCAAAACCAGTGAATACGTCGAGCAGATTGCAGAAGGCGCACTGGCGCCAACCCCGTCGGTACTGGACGGTTTGGCGGTGTCGATTGGAACCATCGGCGCCTATGTTGAGGGCTTGCAGTTCAATCGTGCCAGCCTGGATTCCCTGCTGGTGGCGGCCGAACAGGATATGGAACGGGCCTTGATGGGCGGTTCGGATGAAGTCGTCATACCTGCATCGAAACCGGGCAAGAACCTGGGTGAACTGGCGAGCGCCCTCAGGGGGGCCGTGGAGCAGTGGGCAGCCGATACCAGCAATGCAGCTGCGCGCCAGTCCATTGATGATCATTTGCGCGACATCATCTCTGTCGCAGGCGGTATGCAGCTGGATGTGATCACCCAGATCGGCGAGCAAATGAATACCCTGCTCGAGATCGTCGATGATGATCCGGCACAAATCAGCGATGACATTCTTAATACCCTGCGCCAGTCAGCGGACAAGCTGATCGAACTTGCGTCGAAACCGAATGTGGCACAGGCCGCTACTTCCGCGACGACAGCGCATGCGTCCGCCGTCGCAGCAACGGCTGCACCTTCCGCCACTGCGCCCGCGCCCGCGTTCACCGATGACATTGATGACGAGATCATGGAGATCTTCATCGAGGACGCCCAGGATTGTATCGAAAACATCAACCGCGAATTCCCGAAATGGCGCGAGCGTCCGGATGATCTGGAGCGCCTCAAGGAACTGCGTCGTAACTACCATACCTTAAAGGGTAGTGGTCGCATGGTCGGGGCATCTGATATTTCGGAGCTGGCCTGGGCAATCGAGAATATGCTCAACAAGGTGCGGGACAAGAAAATCAGCTACTCGGACGACATGTTCTCGTTGCTGGAACAGGTTGCCGCGGTATTGCCGGCCATGGTTGCTCATTTGCAGGGTGGCCCGAGACCGACGACTGATTTTGATTCGCTGAGGATCGTTGCCGACGAGTTTGCCGCGGGCAAACAACCCGCAGTGGTTGCCGGGGGCGCGACACCCGCCGCTGCGCCGGCTGCGCCCGAGCCGACCCCGGTTGCGATACCTGTTGATGAGCCGAAGAGCGACATCCTGCCGCGCCTTGACGATACGCTGCTGCAAATTTTTACCACTGAGGCCCGGGGTCACCTGACAACCCTGGCGGAGGAAATTGCCTCCTGTCGTTCGGCAGGTGGTTGCATGGTCTCCGCCAACCTGATGCGTGCGACCCATACCTTGCGTGGTAGCGGGCGTTCCGTTGGTCTGCAGTTCATGTCCGACGCGTGCGGCAACATGGAGAGACTGCTGCAGGAGCTGGATTCCATGCAGCAGGCGGTTCATGAACCGCACCTGCGCCTGCTGGAGCGTATCCACAATAACGTCGATCAGCTGGTTCAGTCGCTAGGTGACTCATCTATCGATCCTGCGCCAATTCGTGATGCATTGGAGCAACTGGCAACCGAGATCGAGAAAGAGCTGGATCAAGTAGCGGCACAGGCGAGCGAATCCAGGCCGGTGAGCCAGCCGGAGGTGTCTACGCCTGCAGTCAGTGCTCCTCCGCCTGCACCGGTTGCGCCACCCGCACCGGTTGCGCCGCGTGTGTCAGCAGCCCCAGCGGCACCCGCTGTCGTTGACACTATTGATCCGGATTTGCTGGAGATCTTCCAGGAAGAGGCGGTAGACTTGCTGCAGAATATAGAGGCATCACTGGCTCAGTGGCGCAGCGATATTAACGATCGTGATGCGGTGTCCGAGTTAAAGCGTGCATTGCACACCTTGAAGGGCGGTGCGCGTATGGCGGGCGCCATGACCATGGGCGGTCTGGGCCACTCGACCGAGAGCCTGCTAGAAGAAGTGGAATCGGGCAACGTGCAGGCAGACCGCGCCCTGCTGGATGTGCTCGATGAAACGCACGATACCCTGGCGGCGATGCTGGAACAGATACTGGCAGGCCGACCGATGCCGGATATTAGCGAATTACAGGCGCGCGTCGATCGACTGATCAGGGGCGAATCCGCACCTGCCAGCACCTCGGCCCCGATTGCTGCGGCGGCAGCATCGGCTGTCCCTGCTACCCCGGTCAGTTCTGTGCCTGATTACACCCCGTCTCCGACCACAGTTGAGGCTGAAGCCGAACCCGTTGCTCCGGTTGTGACGGATCGACGCACCCATGATCGCGGTACCGATGACAGGCGTCATGACGACCCGGATCGCCGTCAGGCGCCGCGTACCTCCGGTGATCGTCGAGGCCAGAACCAGATACGTGTACGCACCGAACTGCTGAACGAAATTGTAAACTATGCGGGTGAGGTCAGTATTTCACGTTCACGAATGGAACAGCAGATTTTCGGCTTCCGTGAAAACCTCAAGGAGCTGAACCAGAACGTTACGCGATTCCGTGAACAGCTGCGTGATCTCGAAATCCAGTCCGAGTCCCAGATTCTCTATCGCACCGAGCGTGAAGCGACGTCGAAGGATTCGGATTTCGACCCACTTGAGTTCGATCGCTTTACCAAACTGCAGCACTTGTCGCGCAGCCTGACAGAAAGCCTGCACGATCTTTCCACGATCCAGACGAGCCTGGATACCCATGTCGGCGAGGCCGAAACCGTACTGCAGCAGCAGGCCCGCCTGAATACCGATTTGCAGGAAGGTTTGATGCGCACGCGCATGGTGAGTTTTACCACCCAGGCCGCGCGTCTGCGCCATATTGTTCGGCAGACTTCACGCGAGCTGGGCAAGGATGTCGAGCTTGATCTTTCCGGTGCCGCCAGTGGTGAAATTGATCGTAATGTGCTCGAACGCATGATCGGTCCGTTCGAGCATATGATTCGAAACTCCATTGACCATGGCATCGAAGATGCCGAGACACGGCGCAAGGCAGGTAAGTCTTCGACCGGCAAGATATCAATTTCCACCGGCCAGGAAGGCAGTGAAGTTGTTATTCGTTTTGCGGATGATGGTGGTGGTCTGGACGTCAACGCCATTCGCCGCAAGGCAGTTGATCGCGGCTTGATGGCGAACGATAGCCCGTTGAGCGAAGAGGAGATTATTCAGTTTATTCTGGTGTCCGGTTTCTCGACCGCCAAGGCCGTGACACATCTGTCGGGTCGCGGAGTCGGGATGGACGTAGTGCACAACGAGGTTAAGCAACTCGGTGGCAGCATGTCGGTGGATACCCAGGCCGGTTCCGGTACCACCTTTGTTGTACGTTTACCGCTGACGCTTTCCATTACCCAGGCCCTGATGGTGGGATTGGGCGAACAGTTGTATGCAATACCGATCTCTGCGGTATCCAATATTATCGAAGTGCCGGTTAACACCCTGGATCAGATCCATATGGGTGACAAGCCGTTGCTGCATTTTGGAGACACAGTATATCCGTTCAGTCACCTGGCGCGTCGACTGGGTATCACCCCGCGACAGAAATCCGAAAGCAAGGTGCCTGTGTTGCTGGTCAAGACCGGTTCGCGAGAGATTGCCATGCAGGTTGACACCCTGGTCGGAACGCGAGAAGTGGTTATCAAGGCGCTTGGCCCGCAGCTGAGCGAGCTCACCGGTGTTGCCGGCGCCACCATCCTCGGCGATGGCCGCGTAGTGCTGATTCTGGATGTGCCATCGCTGATGATCTCGGAAGAGGCATTACATGTTTCACGTTCGACCGCACCTGCTGCGCGAATCAGCGACAGTGGGTTCGCTGGCGGGGGCGAAGAGAAAGTTGCTGCCGCACCGGTGGCCGAAGTGCGCCAACCGGTAATCATGGTGGTCGATGATTCACTAACAGTGCGCAAGGTTACCAGTCGCGGCATGCAGAAGTACGGCATGGAAGTGATGGTGGCTAAAGACGGTGTCGATGCCCTGGAGCAGTTACGAGGCGATCAGTTGCCGGACGTGATGCTAGTCGACATCGAGATGCCGCGTATGGACGGGTACGAGTTGACTTCGCGCATTCGTGGCGACGGTCGCCTGAAACACATCCCCATTATTATGATTACTTCCCGCGCCGGTGAAAAACACCGCACCAAGGCATTCGAGCTGGGCGTGAATGACTATATGAGTAAGCCGTACCAGGAAGACAATCTGGTACAAAACATCCGTAAGTTGCTGCCAGCGGGTGTGTCACTCTGATTATTCAGCGGTTTGCAGTCATCGGTTTGCCATGCGCCGGTTACACTTTTCAGGCATAATTTCTCCAACTATTTCGCACTCAGCAGATTGATACGTCCGTGGAACTGAACATACGTCAGTACTTGCGCTTGAAGATTGATGAAACATCGTTTTTGCTACCAAGCACGGCGAGTCTGGCGATCGAGAAACGCGAGGGCCTGAGTTCAAGTACCGATAGTCGCCTGGTCGCGGCCTGGCGCCAGACCAGCAAAGGTCGTTGGCCGGCCTATTCGCTCGACAAAGAGTTGCAGCCCGCACCGCGCGATCGTTGGTCACGTGCAGTGTATCTGAACGCGACACCCAATCCGGTTGGCCTGGTGACAGATGAAATTCAGCTGATTCCCACAGATCAATTGCACATTGTTCCTTTTCACCCGCCCGGCCCGGCACCCACGAACGTTGGTCACATATTCAATGCGGCGCATGTTGATGGTGACGACATGTTGATGGTGCTTGAACCGAACGCCTTTACCGCGTACCTGCTGAGCCTGGAAGGGTAGTGATGGCTGAAACTCTTGCCCATACGATGCATGCGCTGGTAATCCCGACTACCCGCGTACCGATGCTGGTACCGAGCGCGATTACTGCCGAGATTATGAGTGTGCCGCGCCTGAATCCGTTGCCTTTTTCAGAGAACTGGCTGTTGGGAGTCATCGGTTGGCGCAATCGTGCAGTACCGGTGATCTCGTTCGAGAATTTGCTGGGTGATCCAACGCCGCCGATATTTCACCATCGCTCCAAGGTGGTAATTTTTCAGCCGTTGAGCGGCCTCAGCGAGTGGGACTTCTTCGGAATTCTTGCATCCGCCGACCCCCATCCCTACACAATCAGCAGTGCGACCGACCTCAAGGCGTCGAGCACGCCGATCAGCAGTCCGCTGGTTGCGTCGACCGTGACCGTCGGCAGGACCGCTGTCGTGATCCCGGATATGGATGGTCTTCGCAGGGCTCTGTATCCGGGTCGCTAGTTCAGGTGGCGGTGGCCAGCGCTATACCTTCCCAGGCGACCTCCGCCAGCAAATCAATTTCATCTTTGGTAATAACATAGGGCGGCATCAGGTAAATCACGTTGCCTAGCGGGCGCAGCAGTGCCTGATGGTCCAGGGCATATTGATAGACGCGTAAACCGCGGCGTTCCTGCCACGGGTAGGGCTCGCGCGTAGCCTTGTCTTTCACCATCTCGATAGCGGCAATCATTCCGGTCTGGCGCACATCAGCGACATTCGGGTGTGAGCGAAAACGACCAAGCGCTTCGGCCATATGGTGTGCCAGCCCCCGGTTGTTGTTAATCACGTCGTCACTTTCAAAAATATCCAGGGTTGCATTGGCGGCAGCACACGCCAGTGGATTGCCGGTATAGCTATGTGAATGCAGAAAACCGCGCAGGGTTTCATAATCGTCGTAAAAAGCCTGATAGACATCGGCGGTAGTGATGCATGCTGCGAGTGGCAGGTAGCCGCCAGTCAGGCCCTTGCCGATGCAGAGAAAGTCCGGCGTGATGTTGGCCTGTTCACAGGCAAACATGGTGCCCGTTCTGCCAAAACCGACCGCAATCTCATCCGCGATCAGGTGGACACCGTGTTTGTCGCAAGCCTCGCGCAACAATGTCAGGTACACAGGGTGATACATACGCATACTGCCGGCGCACTGGACCAGAGGTTCGACAATGACAGCACAGGTTTCATCGGCATATTTCTCCAGCGCCGCTTCCATGTGGACAAACATACGTCGCGCATGTTGTTCGCAATCGTCATCTGCAGATTTTTCATAGCAGTCCGGTGAGGGCACGGTGTGTACCTTCCACAGGAGAGGCTCGTAGGTTTCCTTGTAGAGTGAGACGTCGCCTACCGATAGTGCCCCAATGGTTTCCCCGTGATAGCTATTGCTCAAATTGATGAATCGGGTCTTCCCCGGCTTTCCGACATTTCGCCAATAGTGAAAACTCATTTTGAGGGCGATCTCGACCGCCGCCGATCCGCATTCGGCATAGAAACAGTGCTGTAGCCCGGCAGGAGTCAGATTCGCTATCCGTTCCGAGAGCCTGACTACTGGTTCATGGGTGAATCCGGCGAGTAGCACATGTTCCAGTTGATTTGCCTGATGGCTGATAGCGTCACCGATGCGCGGGTTGGCATGGCCAAAAAGGTTTACCCACCAGGAGCTGATGGCATCGATGTAGCGTTTGCCGTCGTAATCCTCGAGCCAGACACCCTGCCCGGATCGTATCGGAATGACGGGCAGCTGTTGATGGTCTTTCATCTGAGTGCAGGGATGCCAGACGACGCCCCGGTCTCGTTTTTCAAAATCCTTGTTGTTCATGGCGCTAGTTTCAGCAACGGCGGGGCGGGATGCAAGGATTGTGCAAAATAAAAAAGCGGCTGCGATAGCAGCCGTTTTTCGTCGTCACGCTACCTCGATAGCAGAGGGGGTATCAGAATCCCCAGTAGGTCTTGAGAATGTTGTCCTGGTTTTTATAGATTCCGCCATTGGCCGGGTCGAACTTGGGAAAACCAATGTTTTTGAGCATTGCCTGTCCGTCTGTCCGGTTGCTAGCCTCGAGCAATGCCTGACGAATCTTTCCGGCCGTTGTCGCATCAATGTCCGGGCTGGTTGATACAGCGATATGTGGCATCGGTTCAGTTGTCGTCACTACGTTGATCGGGGTGCCCTGGGACATTGCGCGACTCACAATTGGCGTCGGAATGATCGCTGCATCGACCTTGTTTTCTATTACCATCTTTATGCCAGTCTCAGCGTTGTCTACTTCAACAATAATCGGTTGCCGAACCGGGTTCGGGAACATGCCGTTCAACCGGGCCGCACCAATACTTGGAGCGCCCAGGGTAGCGACACGTTTGGCGGTCAGCTCGGTCGGGTCAAATACAAGATTGGAATCGCTGACGATCAGGCTGTAACTCACCGCATCCGGAACCTTGGCCAGCACCTGGTACCCCTGCTTGCGTGCACGATAGGCGGTGAAATGCGCGGCGTCGATATAAATCATATTTTCGCGTGTGCGTGTCACCTCGCTCCAGTAAGCGAGGAAATTGGGCGTGGTCTTGATTGTGCATTTGCGCCCGGTCACTTTGCCAATGTAATCCGCCAGCGGCTGGTACGCGCTACGGGTTTTTTCCTCACTGAGAATTGGTTGAATCGCCAGCACCAGGTCGTTGTCTGATGCCGGTAGGGCCTGTGCCGAGCCTAGAAATCCAGCCCATAGCCCGAACAGGATAATAAATTGGCGCGAAAATCCGTTTTGTCTGCCACAGGTATTTGTGTCGTGACGCGTCATGTTGGATCTCCTGTGAGTTAAGCAAAAGGCCTGAAATCAGCTTCTTTGACGGCCTTTTCGCCGGTGGCGGGTTTCAGGTGCCAAGTTGATTAAAGTTAAGCACAAATCAGGCCAACTTCCATGTTTATCCAAGAGATTCAGAGAGTTAGATTGAAGAGCGGCTGGCGAGGCTGAATTTTCGCCAAAATGCGCCAGTTCCAAAGCATAGCGCCGCTGGTAAACTGCGATCTCGTCAATTGACGCGTATTGCCGGGGCGACCAGGCGCGACACAGGAGGAAGGTTGTTTCCAGAACTGGACCAGGTGGCCGAGATCGTAATCAAGGCGGCCAACGAAGAGCTGGTGCCTCGATTTGCCGAGGTTGCACGAACCCACAAAACCGACGGCAGCATTGTCACCGCGGCGGACATCGCCATGCAGGATGTGGTGCGAAGGGAGCTTGCCAGCTATTGGCCGGAATACGGTTTTTTGGGCGAGGAGATGAAGGAGTCCGAGCAACAGGCCAGCTGGGATAACCCGGGTAATGGCATCTGGTGCCTCGACCCGCTGGACGGTACCAGTAACTTTGCCACCGGTATCCCGTTTTTCTCAGTATCTCTCGCGCTGATCGTTGGCGGCGATCCCGTCCTCGGCATCGTACTCGACCCTACCCGCAACGAGTGTTTCATGGCTGAACGCGGTAACGGCGCCTGGCTGAACGGCACACGCCTGACTGCCGACATTCCCCATGTCCCGTTGAAACGCAGCATCGCCGTCGTGGACTTCAAGCGCCTGCCCGATGAACTGGCGGCCCGCCTCGGCGCCGAACCTCCGTATGGCTCACAACGCAACTTTGGCTCCAGTGCATTGGACTGGTGCTGGCTAGCGGCCGATCGCTACCAGGTCTATGTCCATGGCGGCCAGAAGTTGTGGGATTTTGCCGCGGGCAGCCTGATCTTTGAAGAGGCCGGCGGCCAGGCAATGACCCTGGGTGGTGAGTGTGTCTATTGCGGTGATTTTGAACCGCGCTCGGTTGTCGCTGCGCTCGACAGTCGTACGTTCGAGGAGTGGTGGGACTGGATTTCGTCCAATTAGGCTGCCTGACCCCGTTTTTATCATCAGATAAAAAAATCGAATGCTCGGGCCATGATTGGCAGATTTTCCTGAATTTTCGCCCATTTACGATCCGGTAGCAGGCCCGGAATCGCAATCAATAATCGTTCTCAGCCGGCGACTATTGCCGAATTCAGGCCCCTGAGGGAGAATACGCCTCCATTTTTGACCCGGGGCAGACAAGCCGACGCTCGGTGATAGGGTTCGCGCGGTTTGTTCAAAGCTGAGTAATCCTTTTCGGTTGCAGTCATGCGGTGTGTTGTCAGGCGCCGAGGGCACGGCTTTAACGCAAAAGAAGAATCCTGCGGGTCGCCCGGAACCGGGCAAAACGAATCAGGGCAGTTGCAGTACGAGAGCGACGCCGTACTTTTTTAAAATAACGAAACGAGGGCTTAACCTATGTCAGCGAAACCCAAAGACGCAGTACCTGGTCGCCGAGATCTCGCCAACGCGATCCGTGCACTCAGCATGGATGCCGTTCAGAAGGCCAACTCGGGCCATCCCGGTGCGCCCATGGGCATGGCAGATATTGCCGAAGTGCTATGGAACGATTTTATGAAGCACAATCCGACTAATCCGGATTGGTATGATCGCGACCGCTTTATTCTTTCCAACGGCCACGGCTCGATGCTGATCTATTCGTTGCTGCACCTGACCGGTTATGACCTGGGTATCGACGATCTGAAGAATTTCCGTCAGCTGCACTCCAGGACCCCGGGCCACCCGGAGTATGGTTACGCCCCGGGCGTTGAAACCACTACCGGTCCGCTGGGCCAGGGCATAACCAACGCAGTCGGTATGGCCATCGCCGAGAAGGCAATGGCTGGCCAGTTCAATCGTGACGGCCACCACGTCGTTGACCACTACACCTATGTCTTCATGGGTGACGGTTGCATGATGGAAGGTATCTCGCACGAATCCTGCGCACTGGCCGGTACCCTCGGCCTGGGCAAGCTGGTGGCATTCTGGGATGACAACGGTATCTCCATCGACGGTCACGTCGAAGGCTGGTTCACCGACGACACACCCAAGCGTTTTGAGGCCTACGGCTGGCACGTTGTGCGTGGCGTTGACGGCCATGATCCGGACGCCATCATCAAGGCAGTCCATGAGGCCAAGTCGGTCAACGACAAGCCGAGCCTGATCTGCACCAAGACCGTGATCGGTTATGGCGCGCCCAACCTGTGCGGCAGCCATGACTGCCACGGTGCACCGCTGGGCGACGACGAAATCAAGGCCGCTCGTGAGAATCTCGACTGGCCGCATGAACCCTTTGTCGTACCCACCGAGATTTACGCCGGCTGGGATGCCAAGGAAAAGGGTGCTGCTGCCGAAGCTGCCTGGAACGAAAAGATGGCTGCCTACAAGGCCGCGCATCCCGAGCTCGCCGCCGAATTCGAGCGTCGCGTGAAAGGTGACCTGCCATCCGACTGGGAAAAGAAGGCGAACGAGTACGTCAAGTCCGTGGTCGATAAGGCTGAAACTATTGCCTCGCGCAAGGCTTCACAGAACACCCTGAACGGCTTTGGTCCGTTGCTGCCTGAATTTATGGGCGGTTCCGCTGACCTGGCCGGCTCGAATCTCACCATCTGGTCGGGTTCCAAGGGGCTGTCGAACACTGTCTCCGACGGTAACTATATATATTACGGTGTCCGCGAGTTTGGCATGTCCGCCATCATGAACGGCATTGCGCTGCACGGTGGCTTCATTCCTTACGGCGCCACCTTCCTGATGTTCTCGGAATACGCGCGCAACGCCCTGCGCATGGCGGCGCTGATGAAGATTCAGAGCATCTTCGTCTATACCCACGACTCCATCGGTCTGGGCGAAGATGGCCCGACTCACCAGCCAGTCGAGCAGACTGCAACCCTGCGTATGATTCCGAACATGTCGGTATGGCGCGCCTGTGACGCAGTGGAATCGGCTGTTTCCTGGAAGTACGCCATTGAGCGTAAGGATGGCCCGACCTCGCTGATCTTCTCGCGCCAGAACCTGCCGCATCAGGAACGTACTGCCGAGCAAGTGGCCAACATCGCCAAGGGCGGTTACATCCTCAAGGATTGTGACGGTACGCCGGACGCGATCATTATTGCCACCGGTTCTGAAGTCGGCCTGGCGATGGATGCTGCCGAGCAGCTGAGCGGCAAGAAGGTGCGTGTTGTCTCCATGCCGTCAGTCGATGCGTTTGAGGCCCAGGACGACAAGTACCGTGAATCCGTGATTCCGGCCAGCGTGACCGCGCGTGTAGTGGTCGAGGCCGGCGTTACCGATGGCTGGTACAAGTACGCTGGGCTGAACGGCAAGATCATCGGCATCAATCGCTTTGGTGAATCTGCGCCGGCAGGTCAGCTGTTCAAGGAATTTGGCTTTACCGTAGAAAACGTGGTCAAGGCAGTGGAAGAAGTGCTGTAAGCACGTCGACCCGGATACGGTAGCAAGAGCTAGCAATTTATTATTACTAAATCACTTTCGGGAGAAAGAACATGACAATTAAAGTCGGTATTAATGGTTTTGGCCGAATCGGTCGTATGGCGTTTCGTGCAATTGCCAAGGATTTTCCTGGCATTGAAGTCGTTGCGATCAACGATCTGCTGGAGCCGGACTACCTGGCATACATGCTGAAGTATGATTCGGTACACGGCCGCTTTAACGGCGACATCGCTGTTGACGGCAACAACCTGGTGGTAAACGGCAAGAAGATTCGCCTGACCGCCGAGCGTGACCCGGCCAACCTGAAGTGGGGCGACGTCGGCGCTGATCTCGTGATCGAGTCCACCGGCTTCTTCCTGACCGAAGAAACCTGCCAGAAGCACATCGACGCCGGCGCCAAGAAGGTTGTGCAGAGCGCGCCTTCCAAGGACGCCACCCCGATGTTTGTATACGGTGTTAACCATGACACCTATGCCGGTCAGGCGATCGTGTCTGCCGCTTCCTGCACCACCAACTGCCTGGCACCGGTTGCCAAGGTATTGAACGACAAGTGGGGCATCAAGCGCGGCCTGATGACGACGGTACACGCTGCTACCGCTACCCAGAAGACCGTTGACGGCCCGTCCATGAAAGACTGGCGTGGTGGTCGCGGCATCCTGGAAAACATCATTCCGTCTTCTACCGGTGCTGCCAAGGCCGTTGGTGTGGTATTGCCCGAATTGAACGGCAAGCTGACCGGTATGGCCTTCCGCGTACCGACCTCCGACGTGTCGGTGGTTGACCTGACCGTGGAGCTGAACAAGGAAGCCAAGTACGAAGATATCTGTGCTGCCATGAAGGCGGCGTCTGAAGGCGAACTGAAGGGTGTGCTGGGTTACACCGAAGAGAAAGTGGTCTCCACTGACTTCCGTGGCAACAGTGCTCCGTCCACCTTCGATGCCGAAGCCGGTATCGCCCTCGACGGCACATTTGTCAAGGTCGTTTCCTGGTACGACAATGAGTACGGCTACACCTGCAACATGCTGCGTGTGGTTGAGCACGTATCCAAGTAAGCTGGCTGGATAATTTGTTTTTGTGATCTGTACAGGGTGGACGCTGTCCACCCTGTCTGATTGCAGACAAAGCTATTTGCCAAGCCGCGCTGCTGGCAATCAAGCGGGCGTTTTGGCAATTGGTTTTAAAACTTCGCAGGAGTGAGAAATGTCTTTTATCAAACTGACTGATCTGGATCTGGCCGGCAAGCGCGTCCTGATTCGCGCCGATCTCAACGTGCCGGTCAAGGATGGCAAGGTAACTTCGGATGCCCGTATCAGCGCATCCATGCCGACGATCGAGCATTGTGCCAAGGCCGGCGCCAAGGTCATGGTAATGTCGCACCGCGGCCGTCCGGAAGAAGGCGTGGCCGACGACGAGAACTCACTGCAACCGATTGCTGACGACATGTCCGCCAAGCTCGGTAAGCCGGTCCGCCTGGCAAAAAACTATCTGGACAGCGCACCCGATGTTGCCGGTGGTGAAGTGGTGCTACTGGAAAATGTTCGTTTCAACGCTGGTGAGAAAAAAGATGATGAAGCGCTGGCCAAAAAGTACGCCTCCCTGTGTGACATCTTTGTGATGGATGCGTTTGGTACCGCCCATCGCGCCCAGGCATCAACCCATGGCGTCGGCAAATTTGCGCCCACTGCCTGTGCCGGTTTGCTTCTGGCAGAGGAACTGGACGCGCTGGGCAAGGCCCTGGCCAATCCGGCCCGGCCAATGGTTGCCATAGTCGGCGGTTCCAAGGTGTCTACCAAGCTCACCGTGCTTGAGGCCCTGTCCGAGAAAGTGGATCAACTGGTTGTTGGTGGCGGAATCGCCAATACCTTCCTCAAGGCATCCGGGTTTAATGTCGGCAAATCTCTTTGTGAAGATGACCTGGTCGATACGGCCAAGGCGCTCATGGAGAAAATGACAGAGCGCGGGGCCACTATCCCGATAGCCACCGACGTCGTGGTCGGTAAGAAGTTTGATGAGAATGAGCCTGCCGTGCTGAAAAAGGCAGGCGAAGTCGCCGACGATGACATGATTTTTGATATCGGCCCGGACAGCGCCAAGGAACTGGCGGACATTATCGCCAAGGCTGGCACCATCGTCTGGAATGGCCCGGTCGGCGTGTTCGAATTCGATCAGTTCGGCGAAGGCACCAGGACCGTATCCATGGCGATCGCCAACGCCAAGGGGTTCAGCCTGGCTGGCGGCGGCGACACCATCGCAGCCATCCAGAAATACAATATTTACGACAAGATCTCGTACATCTCGACAGCGGGCGGCGCATTCCTGGAATATCTGGAAGGCAAGACCCTGCCCGCGGTGGCGATGCTGGAAGAGCGTGCCAAATCCTAAATTAACGCGATTCCTCGCCGGATATACCAAATGATGAGACGTACAAAAATTGTTGCCACCTTGGGACCTGCGACTGACGATCCCAAAGTGCTCGACAAACTGATCGAGGCGCAAGTCGATGTCGTGCGCCTGAACTTTTCCCATGACACCGCGGAAAAGCACAAGGAGCGCGCTGAAGCAGCACGCGAGCGCGCCTCCGCGCACGGGCGACCCATCGGCGTTATCGCTGACCTGCAGGGTCCGAAAATCCGTATCGGAAGATTCGACGACGAAGCCAACCGTATCAAGAAAAAGATTTTTCTTGAGGAGGGCGACAAGTTCATTCTCGATATGGAACACCCGGAAGAGAGCGGCAACCAGGAGCGGGTAGGGGTTACCTACAAGCAGCTGGCGGAGGACGTTGATCGTGGCGCCACATTATTGCTCGATGATGGCCGGATAGTGCTCTGGGTGGAACAGGTAGAAGGTTCCGAAATAATCTGCCGCGTGGTGGTTGGTGGTGAGCTCTCCAACAGTAAAGGTATTAACCGTCAGGGTGGCGGTCTTTCTGCCAGTGCGTTGACCGACAAGGATCGGGCGGATATCAAGATCGTCGCGGAAATCGAGGCGGACTATGTCGCCATCTCGTTTCCCCGAAGCGCCGAGGATATTCACGAGGCCCGGAAGCTGCTGCGTGCAGCCGGTTGTGAGGCGGGGATTATCGCCAAGATCGAGCGTGCCGAGGCGGTGGAGAATATCGAGGAAATCATCGAGGCTTCCGACGCCATCATGGTTGCCCGTGGTGATCTTGGCGTTGAGATAGGTGACGCGGCGGTACCGCCCATTCAAAAGAAAATGATAAGAATGGCGCGCGACATGAATCGTATCGTCATTACTGCAACCCAGATGATGGAGTCGATGATTGAAAATGCGATTCCTACCCGCGCGGAAGTGTCCGACGTGGCAAATGCGGTAATTGATGGCACCGACGCGGTAATGCTCTCCGCCGAGACCGCAGCCGGTAGACACCCGGTCGCCGCGGTGTCGGCTATGGATCGCGTGTGTAAAGTGGCGGAACAGACACGTGAGGTGACCCATTCGGAGCATCGTGTCGATGAACCGTTTTCACGTATTGATGAGGCCATTGCTATGGCCACCATGTACTCGGCGAACCATTTGCCGGTGCGTGCGATCGCCTCGCTGACGGAGTCGGGAGCCACCGCTTTGTGGATGTCACGCATCAGCTCCGGGGTGCCGATCTATGCGCTAACCCCATTGGTAGCCACGCGCCGCAAGGTTACGCTCTATCGCGGTGTGTACCCGGTCAATTTTACACCGCCGTCGGCGGATCCGGTGGAGGTATTGCAGGAAGCGGTAGACGAATTACGCCGTCGTTCGGCAGTTCGGGATGGCGATATTGTGGTGCTGACTATCGGTGAACCGCTTTCCAAGCCAGGCGGCACTAATACCATGAAGATTGTCCGGGTGGGCGATCTTCATGAGGACTGATTTCGCACGTTGCGATATTGTTTTAAAAAATTGAATTCAGGATTTTAGGAAAATACGTACCCTTAGGAGGTCAAAATGCCTTTAGTATCAATGCGCCAATTGCTGGACCACGCTGCCGAGAATGGCTACGGTCTGCCCGCTTTTAACGTTAACAACATGGA
>Ga0209536_100005419_pt1 | contig 19825 bp, 20 predicted proteins | sample DeeMarSeWOR28_12_FD_187461 | JGI IMG/M metagenome (GOLD analysis project Ga0209536, IMG submission 187461) | Marine sediment microbial communities from White Oak River estuary, North Carolina - WOR-2-8_12 (SPAdes) (version 2) | ecosystem: Environmental > Aquatic > Marine > Intertidal zone >...
GATCGTGTTCGTAGTTGCAGGCGCCCTGGTGTTAATCCCGGGACTGGTCCTGCTCACACGGTTCCTACACGACTACCCTCGGCTGCATGACTCTGGAGCCGCGGGGGGCGGGCGCGGAGTCTCGCCGTGACGGTCGGCATACGCCTGCTTTCAGACTGTCGCGCCAACTCTGCACTCCCGACCGAGCAAGAGATCAATGGGCGGGGGTAGCGTGGACCTCAATCCGTTAGCCAACATCGATCGACTGGTTCACGAGCCCGCGCGACTGATGATCATGGCAACCTTGTACGTGGTAGAGAGTGCAGACTTCCTGTTTCTCGTGCGCCAAACCGGTCTGACTTTGGGTAATCTCTCCTCCCATCTGAGCAAGCTGGAAGCAGCTGGCTACGTCGAGGTTAAGAAGAGATTCGTGGGAAAGAAACCCCACACGATGCTTCGCCTTACCGATGAAGGCCGGGGAGCTTTCCAACAGTACCGGCAGAGCATGGAACAGGTGTTTGGTGATGTTAGTGGCGGAACGAGTGACACAACCAACCGCACCTAGAGTGGTGCCAGATCTTCAAGGTGCAGGCTTGGAGATGGACATGACAGAGAATACCGGTGAGAAGCAGGCTCCGGTGGCCACAGGAAGGAGCAGCGGTAGAGAGCCCACCGGGGAACGCAGTCAGGAGTGTGAGGAGCCTGTTGCAGCCCCGACCGTTCTGGCAGGATTCGACTGGTTCCTATTTGGTATCGACGGTGAATACCTCGGAGCGATCCACGCACCCAGCCTGAGACCCGTCATCGGGAGGCATGCCCCCAGTTTCCTGCTCGGAGGCAGGCCCACAGTTCCCGTTGAGTACGGTAGACCCGCAGCGCAGCTCTCACACCGGTGCACGACAGAATTGCAACCGATCAGTGGGCAGAAACCGACATCGCACGACCCACGTCCATAGAGTGGAGAAGGAGGTCCCACGGTGCGAAGCAGCCGCAGGATGTCAGTCGGAGCCTGCCTCGCAGTACTGGGAGGAAGCGGGATGTCACTAGCGCCCGCAATGGGGGCAACAGAACTGGCAAGGCCATGGAGCTTTTTTGCGGGACTCCTGGTCGGCCTGTGCGCCAGCGCTGGCGCCGCACTCGTCGTCTGCGGACTGATCGAAAGAAGGCAAGACAGGCCAGGTTCTTGAGAAGCTAGCAATCAAAAGGAGTTTACGACCAATGAGACCATCACCAACCAGCGCTCACGTTCTCGGAGCGCTACTCATCGCAGCCTGCTCGGGAGGTGGGGGTGACTGGGCGGGAACCGTCACGGATAGCGCGGGCGTCATGATCGTATCCAACCCGGATCGTGGGATCTGGACGGCGGCTACCCAGTGGAGGGTGGAGGAGGATCTGCGCGTTGGGGCGCTTGAGGGCGACCCCAACTATCAGTTCGGCCAGATCGGCTTCATAGCAGTCGGATCTGACGGGAGAATGTTCGTGCTCGACGCGCAAGCGCAACAGGTCAGAGTCTTCTCAGCCGAAGGCGATTACGAACTGAGTTTCGGCGGGCCCGGGGGCGGACCTGGCGAAATAGGCCCCGGCGCGCTGTTCGTTTTGCGGAGTGCGGGGGACACGATACTTGTGCCTGATCTGGCAAACCGCCGCATCAACAGGTACGGCCCGGACGGCTCGGCCATCGGGAGCAGCCCTCTCGAACTAGAGAAGGGGCTCCCAATGGTTTATAGGAGCACCACATCGGGCACCGTGGCCCAACAGATACGTCCCCTCGCTCTGCCCGACCTCCCGACGACGGACTCGATGGACGCCATCGTTCTCTTGGCTCCGGACGGATCGGTGACTGATACGGTGATCAAGTTCCCTTCGGGAGGCACCATCAGCCTAGGCGGGGGCTCTCCCGAGATCAACTTGTACTCACCTGAGCCTTCGTGGGACATCCGAGATGACCTCAAGGTGCTCTACGGGAGGAACGAAGCATATCGCGTCGGCCTGTACTCAGCGGGCGGCATTCCGGAGCGAATCATCACGAAGCCGTTCGAGCGCATGCCGGTCACCGATCGGGACAAGCACGCTGTGATGGGATCCCTGGAGAAGCTGTGGAGCCAGGCCGGAGTCCCACCGGCGGTGATGCCACAACTGCGCGCGCTGGTAAACTTCGGAGAGTTCCTCCCTGCATTCGCCAACATCCAAGCTGGCCCGCAAGGGACCACTTGGATTCAGCACGTTCAGCGGGCTTCGGACCTCAGTGAGGAACAACTCGACAATTACAACATCATCGAAGAGTCGGGTGCTCCCGACTGGGACGTGTTCGACTCAGAGGGTCGCTTCTTGGGCATCGTTACGATGCCCGATAGGTTCGCCCCTCGCGTCTTCTCCGGTGACCGGATCTACGGAGTCTGGCGTGACGAGTTGGATGTCCAGTACCTAGTGCGTCTGAAGATCAACGGGATGTGAACCAAACAGAAGTCCCTGGCTGACCCACTCGGTCGCCATCCCGACTCACCTGTTCTCATCTCGGCGACGCAGCAGGTCCCGGTAGGCTGCCGGCGTGTTCAGGCTATCGATAACCGCCGGATCGTCAACAGGGACCTGCAACACCCGGCCCGGATCCGCCCTCACAACTGCCTGCGCACCTGCTGAGTCGGGAGCCTGTAACAGGTCGGCGAACACTGCTCGGCCGAAAACCGCCGGATGGCCCCGCCGCCCGTCGCACAGCGGGACGACAATGGGCTTGCCCGCTTCCCAGAACCCGTCGATCAGCTTTTGCACGGTCGCGACGGACACGTGCGGAAAATCCACGGGCCACACCAGCAGGGCGTCGACCGGGTGATTCAGGATTGCCCGAACCGACTCCCGGATCGAGCCAATGGGTCCCGCCTCAGGCTCCCGGTTGGTCAACACGGTGACAGCACGTAAGTCATGGTGCTGCAATATGTTATCGGAATCAACCGCGAAGACGGCCAGTGGCATGAGCCCGAGAGCGGCGGCGCTGTCCAGAATCGTCTGAAGAAAGGTGCGGCCGTGGTAGTTGAGGAGCGCCTTGGGGAAACCCATGCGACTCGACTCACCCGCTGCGAGGACGGTGGCTGCAATCATAATAAAATCTTAGATTGGTGGCCCCCCAAAACGGGAGTGGGTCATGGCGGTACGTGTGATTCGCCTGTTAGGCGATCCTGTCTTGCGGGCCGAGTGCGAACCCATCGCTAAACCAAGATCAGCGGCAGTTCGCATGGTGGCGGACGACCTCCAGGAGACTCTGAGTGAGCTAAGATCCCGCTTCGGCACGGGTAGGGGCCTCTCGGCCCCCCAGATTGGAGCGCCGCTCAGAATCATATACCTCGAGATCGACAAGCCATGGTTCTTGGTCAACCCGTCCGTGATCGATATCGACACTGACGATTTCTGGGTCTGGGATGATTGCTTCTCAATCCCGAACCTGCTTGTGCGAGTTCAGAGAGCTTACCACATCAAGGTCAGCTACCAGGACCTCAAGGGAAAATCTCACACGCTCGACGCCAGCGGCGACCTGGCCGAGCTGTTACAACATGAGATCGACCACCTCGACGGAGTGCTGACGGTCGACCGCCCCTTCGGGCTCGATCCGTTTTGCCTGCGCGAGGAATGGAACAAGCACTATGCTGCCGCAGGCCGCTACGGTGAGCCAACGTTGCGAGTCTGCTACGACTAGCCGCACGCCGCAGACGATCTCTGGGCGACGGCCAGAAACCGATCGATCGCCATAGCGATAGCGGCCGGCTGCGCGCGGAGCTGCGAACCGAGGGCTCCGAGACAACACACTCGCACACGTGTAGAGATACTGTCGCGACAGTGAGCCAAGCGCCCTGCGTGCGCGGCATCGTGGTCCGGCCCATTTGATGCGCAGCAACCGGCTCTCGGGTTTGCGATCTCCGTCTTGTGTGCGAATTTACAGTCGGCGGTATCGGTGAGAGAACCAACCCAAGACCCACCCCAGTTTGTAGCCCACCCAGCGGGCTTCGTGAGGCTCGTCGAGCGACTCAGCCGCCAGACGCAAATCGCTCTGGACACCGAAGCGGCATCATTTCACCGCTACGTCGACCGAGTGTACCTCATACAGGTCACCGATGACGAGGGGACAGCACTTGTAGACCCTCTGGCCATAGATGATTTGAGTCCACTGGGGCGAATCCTGGCCGATCCGGGCATAGAGATAGTCCTGCACGACGCCGACTATGATCTCCGGATCCTGAACCGCGATTATGGGTTCTCAGCTCGCAACGTGTTCGACACTCGCGTTGCAGCGCAATTCGCGGGCGAACCCGCGGTGGGGCTTGGAGCTCTTCTGGAGCGCTACTTCTCCATCACGATCGACAAGAAGCTGCAGCGGGCAGATTGGTCTCGCCGGCCACTAACCTCAGACATGATAGACTACGCCGCCGACGACACTCGTTATCTACCCGCGTTGCGAGACAGACTGAAAGCCGAGTTGGAGCTGATCGGTCGGCTGGACTGGGCCAGGGAGGAATTCAAGCTGCTCGAGCACCTTCGCTGGACCCAGCCGGTGAGCGACGAATTGGCTTTCACTCGAATCAAGGGGGCCAAGAGTCTACCACCCCGTTCCTTGGCGATTCTGCGCGAACTACACGTGTGGCGAGAGAGTACCGCCAAGACGCTCGACCGGGCTCCCTTCAGGGTCCTGGCAAACTCCGCGCTGCTCACTGTGGCTCGGATTGCTCCCCGGGATGTCAGCCGTCTGAAGGGCATCGCCGGGCTGCCCGCGTCCGCTGTTGAGCGGTATGGAACTGCAATAGTCGATGCAGTGATCAGGGGACTAGGTGTTCCGCGCAAGGAGTTACCGACCATTGAGCGCCCCACCCGGCGCGAGCACGACCGGGAATACGACCGGAGACTGGAGCGGCTGAAGGGCCTCCGTAACAACCGGGCCAAGGACATCAGGATGGACCCCGGGATGCTATGCCCCAATGGAACCCTGCAGGCTATTGCTCACGCGGCGCCCAAGACAGAGAAGCAGCTAGCCCGGATTAAAGAACTCAGAGAGTGGCAGATGAAAGCACTGGACGTACCCACAATTCTATCCACCTTGCGGGGGGAGGACGGTGGCTAGAATCCCAGGTACGCCCGCACTTTGGGATTGATCCGCTCAGGGCTCCAGAACGGTTCCCAGACGAGTTCAACATCGACGTCCTTCACCCCTTCCACATCTCGCACGGCTGCGTCCACTTCACCCATGATCTGTCCTCCGGCGGGACATCCCGGTGAGGTGAGTGTCATGTGGATACTGACGTTGCCATCACTTACGTCGATTGAATAGACGAGACCCAGATCGACGATGCTGAAACCGAGTTCCGGATCCCTGACACCTCGCAATGCGTCCTTGATCGTATCCACTGTTGCGGACATGGTGATTCTCCATTTCGTGTTGCTAGATCGAACCTACCACAATAGGCTGCCCGCCCCAGCCGATCAGCTGACTGGTCCGTACTCACGTGCGAGCCACGCGTATGCCTTTGCCGCCAACGGCATCGCTCCAGGGGCGCTCAGGACGGCTCGCGGAATCCAACCGCCCGGCAAATACGTCAATAATTCCCTGACAGCCGCTGCACCGGCGAGCACCACCCTATCAGGGCAAATCAGGTGAGCGGCTTGCTCAAGCTCCCGGCGACTGCGACCGGAAATTACCTGGGCGCAGGGATCCTGGAGCGGAACATAGCAGACCGAGTTCCTGCGGTCCCACCGCATGATTCGCCGTATCCATCGATTACAGAAGTCGCAACTACCATCGTAGATAAGGGTTGGCTTGGGAGGCGGCCGTTCGCTTCGCCCAACTCTCCCTTCGCTCAGCATCGTCTTCGCGTCTTGGCAGCTAACACGTCGGAAGAACACTGCTCCGACCGCAACGCGACCGCAGCATCTGCGACGCGACCCCTGACACGCTTCAAGATGCTAATTGAACGCCCGGTGCGTGGTGCGAACACACGATTCGTCAGCACAATAACGAACAAGTCCCGAACTGGATCAATCCACATCGAGGTTCCCGTATAGCCGGTGTGGCCAAACGCACTCTCGCTCAGCAACCTGCCTGAATTCGCCTCGTCCGTAGTGTCTCGTACTTCCCATCCCAGCCCTCGGTTCCCCGGGCCTCGCTGTGTGAACGAGCGGAGGGTCTGCGCTGCGAAAAGTTGTACACCGCGGGCATCGCGACCGTCGTTCAAGTACACCTGAGCATAGCGAGCAAGATCCATCCCTGTGCTGTACAGCCCTGCATGGCCGGAAACCCCTCCCAAACGGACTGCGTTCTGGTCATGTAGCTCACCGGCGATCACGTGTCCCCGCCAAAGGCCTACCGGCGCGATCCGTTCTCGATCGGCTCGGGACGGTCGGAAGAAAGTCTGCAACATGCCTAGCGGTTGGAACACCACTGCAGCCGCAAACTCCTCGAGCACACTTCCTGAAACGCTCTCGACAATCCATCCCAGTAGCATCGCGTTGAGATCGCTGTAGACCACCCGCGTCCCTGGTGACCAGCTGAGCGCTTCGGATTCGACCAACTTGCGCGCGTCAGCACTTTGGTCCGTTAGCTCATTGAGCGGCAGGAATGCACGGAGGCCCGAACGATGCTCAAGCAACCTGCGCACAGTCACGGCTTCCTTACCTGCGCCAACGAACCCCGGGAGGTACCGTACGACGGGGCTGGCCAGATCCAGCCTTCCTTCCTCAACGAGCCGCATGACGGACGGTGTGGTTGCGACCACCTTTGTCAGGGAAGCTAGGTCATACAGGGTATTACCGGGGTCTGGTACAGGACTGTCGGGAGACCAAGTGAAATGCCCGTAGCCCTTCGCCAATAGCACGCTGTCACCGGTACCAACGACCACAACCGCCCCTGGAAAAGCGCCCGCCTGAATGCCGTCTGCAACCACTTGGCCGATCTGGGCGGCGGCACCGACCTGAAAACATGCGACAACTGTGGCTATCAAGGCCATAGTGGGAACCATTATTCTACTGCTGTCAAAGTTGACACCAAACGCGTCTCATGAGTGAGGTCCCTGATGTCACGACTTCGCTGTTCGATACTCGCGGCCAGCCTTTTCGTTCCGATCCCCGGATTAGAGGCGCAGGTGCTGATCGACACACTTGCCTTGCGAGCCCATACCTACTTCCTATCCCATGACCGTCTGGTCGGGAGAGGTACGGGAACCGAGGGTGCCACTGTTGCGGCCCTCTACATCGCCAGCCAGTGCCGAGCCTTCGGTCTCGCATCGGTCAGCCCGCAGTATGCTCAACCGATAGAGCTGGAAGAAGTTACTATCAGCGCAGACACGAAGCTCGCCGCGACCCGGCTGGGACGCACAGTCAAGTTTGACTACGCGTCCGACTTTGTCACTTACTTGGGCGGTGGGGCTTCGCCGGGCCCAATCGCAGGACCTGCCGTGTTCGTCGGAGCTGGAAACCAGATTTCCGAAGCAAGACTCACTCATGTTCCCCTCAAGGGCACTGTTGCGGTTACCCTTGGTGTCCTAACGAGCATTGAGTCAGCCGACTTGCTCCACGCAAAGGGCGCCGTAGGAATTGTTCAGCTCATGAGCGACGAGCGCACGTACAGCCTGCATCGTCTGAGCCTTGATGACACTGGGTTGTACAACGCAGACCCAACCGTGAAATCCTCCTTCGGACCACCGATCCCCTTGATCATCGCAGCGCCCTCACTCCATAGGCTGCTAGCCACCGTGCCGCTCACATCGGAGAACCAGCTGCCCCTTGGCCCGCTCGGTTGGCATCTGTCGCTTGAGATCGCAGCCCACAGACGCTCACGGACCGCCGAGAACGTGGCTTGCTTGCTACCCGGGCTCGACCCAGCAGCCCGAGACACAGTGGTTGCATTCAGCGCCCATTACGACCACCTAGGTGTGGGCCCTCCTGATTCATCGGGAGACTCAATCTACAACGGGTTTTCGGACAACGCTGCAGGCGTGGCAGTCTTGCTGGCGGTGGCTCAGGCCATGGCGCGGGATTCGACACACACGCTGCGGGAGTCAGCCCTCTTCCTCTTCTTCGTGGGCGAGGAGCGAGGACTATTGGGCTCCGATTTCTACGTGGCGCACCCACTATGGCCGCTGGACCGGACAAAGGCAGTGATCAACATCGACGCTGGCGCGCCGCCAGGTCCGCCAGTCAGCTGGCGCCTTGCCGGAGTGGACTCCACTGGCCTGGGTGCCGCTGCAATCAGTGTTGCGAGAAAGAGGGATTGGCATGTGACCACATCGCCGCCACGCGCAAACTCTGACTACTACCCCTTTGTTCGCGAGGGCGTCCCGGGAGTTTCAGTCGTCCCTGGTCCAAATCCCTTTGAGGGGCTAACCGCAGACAGTTCAGAGGCTCTACGCAAGAGGTGGGGACACTACCACCATCCAGCTGATGAGTGGGCCGAGGTTTTTCCCTTCGGTGGCCTCAAACGCTATGGTGAGTACGCTTATCTTATCGCCCGAGCCGTGGACAGTGTCCCGCTACGCTAGCCGCGAAGTCTGCGAGCTCGCGGTGCTCTAGCGATCGCGGACTGAGCCGGGCGGGAGCGCGTACAACAGCTTGGCTGTCTGCCGATCGCGCGCAGTCAGGTCTCTGACGGACGTTGTCGGGTACATGAGGTCACCCGGGTCATCTGAGTGCCCCAAACCAAGCAGGTGGCCAATTTCGTGCAACGCGACTGCATACACCACCTCCGGCGACACCGGGCGACCCTCGTGGGAATGGGTGGCGAGCGTCAAAGTCGCAGATCGAATCCAGCCATCCTGGTCCCACATCACCTCAGCCTGACCGGACCTTCTGATCTGGAACGACTCGATCCACCGCACCATCACCTCAGCTCCGGCGGAGTCCCGGACGAAGTCGAACAGCACAGGAATGGCACCGACACGCTCCCACCGCCTGAAGGCGCTGCGCGCTGCCTGCCCGTGCCCTTGGGTGTAGCCTGAGACCGTCGCGGGTACGAAATGGACGCTGAGCGGACTCCCAGTTCGAACCCGCCAGCGCCTTAGGAGCGAGTCTGTCTCATTCAGAGTGTGGCCCAGATAGGTCCCTGATCCTTCGATGCGGCTGCGCAGCGCCTGTCTGGCTTGTCTGACACTGTCGATGTCGCTGCCAGCGCTGTCCCCTGGCTCCTCAATCAGCCCGGGCAGTTCCTTTGGTCGGTCACTAGTGAGGCCTCGAGCGAAGTGGACCGCCAACGATCCCACTAGTACGATTAGGATTGCCACCAATAGGCTTCTCATTTGTTCAATATCGCCATTAGTTGGATATCTGGCATCTTGGGCTCACCCCTTCTATCATTTAAACCCTTGTCAAATCGCAACATTCAGGATGTGTGAATAGTCCTACGGTGCAGCTGTCAATACGGGCTTCGATCGGGAAATCGGGCCGGGCGGAGGATCTAGCTTGATCGCTCTCCCTTCCCGCTCGATTATCCGATTTCGGGCCGCGATTCTGGTTTTCTGGTCGGTCGCGGTTGCTTTGGCGTGGCCACGAGCTTCACGGGTCGACGAGGCACTTCAGGTCGAGGGTGAGCAGCTGACGGAATCCGAAACGAGCCGCTCGCGGGCACGCATTCTCGAGGCTTTCCCCCAACCCATTCTCCATTTCTTCGTCGTCACAGTCGAAGGTCCCTCACCGATCGACAGTACACCCACTCGCACCTTATTGGAGACATTGACGGGCGCAGTCGACACCCTTCCCTATATCACCCGCATCATCTCCTACCTCACCACACCGGATTCCAGTCTGATCAGCCACGACCGGCTGACGACTTTCTTCATAGCAGCCGTGGAGTCCGAAGTCGGCGTGAGTCCCACCGACCACGTCGTCGAGGTCCGACACGCCATTCACACGGCAGCCAGCCGGTTGCCATGGTCGCACGAGTACGAAATCAACGTGACCGGTGGTCCGGGTCTAGACTACGACGTGCGCACAGTGAGCAAGGAGGACGCGGAGTCGAGCGAGCGGAAAGCGTTGCCTTTCTCAGGCTTGATTTTGATCCTCGCTTTCGGAGCGCTGGTAGCAGCCGCGCTACCGCTCGTCATCGGAATGACAGCCATCACCTGCAGCTTGGCGCTGGTCCAGATCGCCACTTCGTTTCACGCCATGTCAGTCTTCGTGCTGACGATCGTCTCGATGGTCGGACTCGCCGTCGGGATCGACTACTCGTTGTTGATTGTCACGCGGTTTCGTGAGGAACTGAACCGAGGACGTACTGCCAAGGACGCTGCAGCCAGGACCATCGCCACGGCAGGGCGGGCTGTGGTCACCAGTGGGCTGACCGTTGCCGTCGGGTTTGCCTCCCTCCTCATCACCCCCATCTCCGAGACCCGCTCAGTTGGGATAGGGGGACTCCTGGTGGTGACTTCCGCGGTCTTGCTGTCGGTGACGCTGCTGCCAGCTGTACTGTCATATCTAGGACGAGCCATCGACGTTCCACACTGGCTAGCACGCAGGCTGGCTTGGTACCACGCACCGACCGGTTGGGAACGCTGGGCCCGCTGGCTTGCACGGCATCCGTGGCGTGCCATTGTGATGGGAATGCTGGCCATTGCTTTGTTCACCTGGCCGATCGTCAACATCCAGATCGGACTACCGCGGTCTCGTTGGTTCCCTGAAAACACCGAGTCGGCCGAGGGAGTCAAGGCGCTCGAGAAGATTGGGGCACGCGGGGCTCTACAGCCCGTCCGCGTCGTGCTCCAAGCACCCACAGGCGAACGTGTAGTCGGAGCCCGGTATCTGCGGGGGCTGAAACGGCTGTCAGACTCCATCCAAGTGGATCCGCGCGTCACACAGGTGCGCAGTGTGGTCGACCTCGAACCCGGCATGTCCACTCTGCGCTATGTGATGCTCTACAGCAATGAGGAGACAGCACGGGCACGGGCTCCTGACTTCTTCTCCGCGTATTTGTCCAGCGACAGCCGCACAACCCTGATGGACGTGCTCCTTGCCGACTCAACTTCCTTCACGAGCTCGATGAACGTCGTGCGGCGTATCAGGGACATTGCCAGCTCAGGCATCCAGGGCCTCGACTCCGTCGAGGTTTTGGTCGGAGGGTTCGCGGCCGCCAGCGTCGACCTGCAGGACGATCTACTGAAACGGTTTCCCCTGGTTGTCGCACTGGTCTTGGTGATCACGGCGGTGATGCTCTTCATCGCATTTCAGTCGATACTCGTCCCACTCAAAGCTGTGGTGATGAACTGCCTTTCAGTCGGCGGGGCGTTCGGCGTTACCGTGCTGGTCTTCCAGCAGGGAGTGGGGGCAGGTTTGTTCGGCCTTGATGGACCTACTGAGGCAGTCTACGTCGTGGTTCCGGTGCTGGTCTTTGCTGTCGTGTTCGGCCTCAGCATGGACTACGAGGTCTTCCTGCTAGCCCGTATCAAGGAGGCCTTCGACAGGTCGGGCAGAAACGATCAGGCAACGATGGAGGGTTTGACAGCCACTGCGTCGGTCATTACATCCGCAGCTGCAATAATGATTGTCGTTTTCGGAGTATTCAGTTTCTCCCGGGTCTTGGCCGCTCAGATGATGGGGTTCGGCTTGGCGGTGGCCGTGTTCCTCGACGCCACTCTGATCCGCATGGTACTGGTGCCAGCGATCATGCATATCGCGGGGAGGTGGAATTGGTGGCCTGGTGTTAGGGCCGCGTCAGTTCCGGATGGCGGCGCGACGCGGGAGAGCCAGTCGCTGTAACCCGAGGCGCTGCGAGCCGGAGGCCCAATTCCAGATACGGCCCTCGGAGATCCCAATGCCATGCCGCCACTCGCCTTCCGGTGCGGGGGTGCCGGAGCGGTTTGTCCTGCAACCAGCGCTCTTGCATGCCCAGAAGCCTGCCTGCCTCTACAAGGAGCTCGCGGTTTGACGACACGAGATGCGCCATGGCCTCACCCCACAGCGTAAATCGATGCAACCAAAGGCCGCCGTCTAGGGCGTGAGTCATGCCCTCGCGGCGACGCTCAAACTCGCGCCATTCGATCCTCAACTGCAGGCTATCTGCCCCTCTGCAACTGCAGTCCCGACCGGTGCAGCGTTCCCGATGAACATGTAGCACTCAATCAGGAGCTGAGCGTGCTTCATGGTAGCCGCCCATCCGAGAAAGGTCGCTTCGTTCACGGTGACGCTCACTTCTGGACTGTTCTGGAATCCCTTGGCCCTCAACACGACCAGGTCATCCGTATACGTTGACGTGTCGTAGAAATGGGATTCCTGATGCATCGCGAAGGTACGGAGGTCGGCCTGCATGGTTGAGACCATACTTCGCCTGCGGAAGCCCTGAAGCTGCGGGAGGGCCAAAGATGCCAGGATACCGATGACGGCCATGGTGACCAGAAGTTCCACGAAGGTAAAACCCGGGTTCTTCAACAGGCCTCCTTTCTCCGTCCTGCCCATGCCGCTGCTCGAATAATGCCGCCCACCGGACCTGCCACACAACCCGCTAGGCTTTCGCCTTGAGCCAGTTGGGACCGACCCCTACATCTACCACCAAAGGAACCTGCAGACGAGCTGCACGCTCCATCTCTCTCCGAACGACGGTGCAGGCCCGCTCGACCTCGCTGTCGGACGACTCCAACACGAGCTCGTCATGCACTTGCAGCAGAATGGCTGTGTCCATCCCGCTGTCGGATAGAGACTTCGCGAGGTTGACCATGGCGATCTTTATGAGGTCAGCTGCCGAGCCCTGTATGGGCGAGTTCATAGCGGTCCGTTCGCCGAAGGCACGAACGTTGAAGTTCGAATCCTTGACTTCCGGTATGTAGCGGCGGCGCCCAAACATAGTCTCGACGTAGCCGTCCCGCCGGGCGTTCTCTACCAGTTCATCGAGAAAACGCCTCACGCCTGCGAACCGCGTAAAGTACAACCGGATGAATTCCTTGGCCTCATCTTGTGTGACCCCTAGCTGGCGCGCTAGCGCAAATGGCCCCTGGCCGTAGATGGTGGCAAAGTTGATTGTCTTCGCGCGTGCTCGCATCTCCGGTGTCACCAGATCCACCGGCACGTCGAAAATGACCGCTGCCGTTTCGCGGTGGACGTCACCGCCGCGTCTGAACGCCTCGATGAAGGCAGAGTCCTCGGAGAGGTGCGCCAGCACCCGTAGTTCTATCTGAGAGTAATCGGCAACAATGAACTGACATCCTTCGGCAGGAACGAAACACTCACGGATCGACTCTCCCCTGGGCGTCCTTACTGGAATGTTTTGGAGATTCGGGTCAGATGAGGACAGGCGCCCAGTTGCCGCGCCGGATTGATTGAAGCTCGTGTGCACCCGGCCGGTGTAGGGGTCCACATTCGAAGGCAGAGTGTCGACATAGGTCGACTTGAGCTTGCTCAGCTCCCGGTAGCTGAGTAGCAGGCGTGGAGCCTCGAAGCCCATCGCCGCAAGCTGCCCCAGAACATCAGCATCGGTTGATGGCCCTGTTTTGGTACGCTTGAGCATTGGGAGCTGCAGCTTCTCGAACAGGATGTGACGTAGTTGCTGCGTACTGTTGATGTTGAAATCCATTCCTGCTTCCCGGTAGATGGACTCTTCGATATCCCGCAACTCGGAGCTGAATTGACGCGAAATCTCCGAGAGGCGCTCCAAATCAACTCCAATACCCCGCCATTCCATGTCAACCAGGGTACCAATGAGGGGTATCTCGATCTTCTCCAGTAGATCGCGAGCTGCGGTGTCATCGAGTCTCGCATCGAAGGAGGCCAGTAGCTGCAAGGACGCAGCAGCCCTCGCGCAGCAATACTCCGCGGCCTGGGCTACTGCGGTCTCCGAGAATTTGCGTTGAGACTTCCCTTTACCCACTAATTCTTCGTACGGTGGCAGTCGGATGGCGAGGTGCTCCTGCACGAGCGCTTCCAGCGTATCGGATCGGCGACCTGGGTCGAGCACGAAGCTGGCGAGCATGGAATCGTGCCTCGCTCCCGACAGATCTACTCCAGCAGCGCGGAACTGCAGCCACGCCCGTTTGACGTCATGACCTGCTTTCGAGACGTTGGGGTCCTCCAACAGCTCCTTGATGGGTCGCATCGATGCTTCGTTGGGACCCGGCAAGTTGATCGGAGGATCGTCCGCCGACAGCTCGCCCTCGGGGAGCCTATGGCCCAGCGGGAGGTACCAAGAGCGGCCATCCTCGATGGCGAGCCCAAGCCCCACGATCCTGCTCCACCGTGCTCCAGGAGACTCCACTGCGACCTCGAGCCCGACCAGGCCGCCTTCTCGCAGCTGGCGCACGACGTCCGGCAGTTCCGCCGGGCTCCTAGGGACACGGAGTTCTGTCGCGACGGCTGCAGCCTTGGTTCGCCGTTCACCGATCCTACGGACGAGGGATTGGAACTCCAGGGCCGCGTACAATGTGCTCAGAGCCTCCCTGTCTGGCTCGCGCACACTGAACGCCGCGAGATCCAGCTCCACAGGAACATCCCGGCGGATTGTGACGAGCTCGCGGCTCAGCCGTGCCTGGTCAGCGTATTGGAGCAATCCTTCACGGGCCCTCTTGCCCTTCACCTCTTGAGCGCATGCCAAGATCGAGTCCAGGTCTCCGTACTGCCCTATCAGAGCACGGGCGGTCTTGTCTCCTATCCCCTTTACGCCCGGCACGTTATCGGAGGAGTCACCCACAAGCGCCAGATAATCAACCACTCTTTCCGGCGGGACCCCTAGACGTTCTGCCGCGTTTGAAGGACCGACTAGACTCTCACTGACAGGCGCCGGACCTCCCCTGCCCGGGTTGAGCACCAGAATGTTCCCCGAGATGAGTTGGTAGAAATCCTTGTCCCCTGAGACAATGATGGTCTGCACACCGGTTTCAGATGCCTTGCGAGCCAGCGTGCCGATCACGTCATCCGCCTCAAAACCTGCAACAGCAATCAGGGGAATTCGGAAACCACGTAACAGCTGTTCGATTCTCGCGACAGAGCGGTCAAAATCCTCCTGGAGATTCTCGTCCAGCTTCTCCCGTGTCGCCTTGTACTCCGGGAAAACCTCGCTCCGAAACGACGTTCCAGCATCATGCACCCAGGCCACGTGGCTGGGGCTCTCCTGCTCAAGAAGGCGGTGAAGGAAGTTCGCCACACCCCACACGGCCGATGTGTTTTCACCGCGACTGGTGCGAAGGGGCCGATCCATCATCGCAAAGAACGCCCGATAGATCAGCGCGTAGCCGTCTACCAGGAAGAGCCGCAGATCGCCAGGAGGAGACATACTCCGGAAGATAGCCTCAAGAAAAAGCCCCGCCCAAGTACCGCGGGCGGGGCCGGTCACGCAGCAGAACGGGCCTAGACCCTTACGACATTTTGAGCGTTAAGCCCCTTGTCACCGGTTCTCAACTCGAACTCCACTTCCTGACCTTCCCGGAGTGTCCTGAACCCCTCCGCCTGAATGGCCGAGAAGTGAACGAACACGTCGTCTCCCCCCTCCACTTGCTCAATGAACCCGTACCCTTTGGCATCGTTGAACCACTTAACCTTACCCCGCGGCATGTACATCTCTCCTGCAAACGATTTGAATTGCGGTGCGACACTCCAGCCAACGAAAGACGGCTGGCCTGCTATTCTGTGGGCGAAGCAACCCGGATGTCAAGCCATCAGCCAGACTATCAATGTGACCCCCGGCGCCACCACGAGATTGTCGTCAAAATGACCGGACCATCGCTCTAACACAGCCCCGGTGCAGGCCCCACCGAGCACAGCCAACAGAGGCAGCTGGAGTGCGGTGAGGATTCCCGTCGCGACGACCAGGGCAGTCAAGGACCCCCGCAGCGTTTTTTCCGCCGACTTCCTGCCCCAACCCCCAGCCAGAGACGCGGCAGGATCAGCAAGTGCGCTGACCAGAATGCCTGCTACCGGTGCGGGTTCTGGAAAAGCCGCTGCAAGAAGATACCCCATGGAAAGCCATGTCGCACCGCTCAGGCGGGAGGATTCATGGGCCCGAAACACAGGCACCAAGTTCGCAACACGCGATCCAAAGCGTGGGCTGGTGATCCGTGCAGCGTCTATGATCAGCGCAACAAACACCAGTGCCGCGAGTGCGCCGCGCAGTAGACTCCAAGAACCGAGAGGTATGGCAAACAACAGAGCACCCGACCCAACATGGAGAACCCGCCTTAGGGTAGGGTCCGTCACGGCATGCCGTCAGTGACTACTGTCGCCGGCGGGTAGAGTGCCCGGTACAGGGAGCGGTTTCGCAACACCGTGCGCACGTAACCCCGGGTTTCGTGATACGGGATTCGCTCGACAAAACGCACGGGGTCGCTAGCCTCGGGGCGGGCTAGCCAGCGGCGCACAGGCGTGGAGCCTGCGTTGTAGGCTGCCAGGGCCGGGACGACGTCCTCGCCATAAAGCCGGAGGAGGTGAGCAAAATGGGTGACGCCTAAGTGGAGGTTCGCGTCAAGCACGGTGAGCAACGTGGGGTCCCATTCGACCTGCAGTTTTCTCGCGACCTCTCTGGCAGTCGCCGGCATGAGCTGCATCAAGCCATACGCGCCTGCATGAGAGATGACCTCTGCCCGGAACGCAGACTCTTGCCGTATTAGCGCTGCCAACAGGTAGGGGTCCACTTCATGGTCCAGCGCCTCTGCCTCAATCAACTCGCGGTTGGGCCATGGATAGATGACCCGCAGAACCCGTGGGTGGTTCAAGGTGTAGAGTCGAGCTGCCCTCCACCCCAACCGGATGCCCTCCGACATGTACCCTCGCTCTACGAGACCCTCGGCGAGGTCGAGTAGCTCCGTTGGAGGACGCCTCTCTTGGGCAACCACAGCATCGACTAGGACTGTGGCTTCCTGGAAAAGGTGGGACTCACGGAGTAGATCCAACGCCACGAGGAGCTTCTCGGCCGCTGCCGATAGGGGTGCCTCACGGACCGGGTCGACGCTCATCGGCGGCAGCCCTGCCAACTGACGGGCGATGGTACCGTAATATCCGAGTGAATCGACCCGCGCGAGCGTGGCGAAGATCCCCCTCGCATCGAGTGAATCCGAGGCGAGCGTAGCCAGATGGAACAGCGCAACGCTCCTTTGTAGACCACCTGCGTTGACTTCAGCACGATACCAATCAGCTGCCCCTGCCGTGTCTCGCCGACTGAGCGCCCACTCCGCCAGCTTGAAGCGAGCCTGAGAGGCATAGGAATGCTGCGGCCACCGCTCGGAGATCTCACTGAACAGAGCTTCAGCAGCCAGTCTGCGCCTATTGCGAGCATGTCGGTCCGCAACTGCATACAGAGCTACCGGGGCCAGGCGATGGCCAGGGTGTCGCTCAACGAACACCGTGAGCTCTTTGATACCCCTCGCCGATTGTCCCGACCGCATCAGCAGGGCGCCGCGCTTGTAAGCTGCCACCGCTGCCGGCTCATCCTGTGACGAGGCTGCCCGCTGATAGGCCGCGAGGGCCCTACCGCTGAGCCCTGCCTGGACCAACGCGTCGCCGAGCACTACGAGAGCCGCAGCGGACGGTGTATCCGCCGCTACCGCTGCCTCGGCATGCCGTACGGCAGCGCGATAGGACCTGAGCCGGCCGGCAGCACGTGCAAGCGCCAAGTACTCTTGTTCGCTGTGAGGCGGTAATTGTGCCAGCACGAGGCTGAGACCCTCGCTGACAACCGCCGTATCGGCAGCATCCATCGAACGGTAAGCAAGTGCCCGCGCCAGGACCGTGTCGTTCAGGGCAACAGCCAGAGAGGCCGCACGAAGAAGAACCCCCCCGGCGGCAAGAGCGTCGACCGCGCCCACCGTGTCACCCAAGGCCAGCAAGGCCTCACCGCGGACACTCAGGGCCAGGGCTCGCCCTTCGCGGGGAACCGCGGCCAACAGAGCTACGGCACGGTGGCCGTCGCTGGACGTACGCGCTGCCCGCAATGCCAGCCAACCAGCTATGTCCTGCAAGGAATCCGCAGCCAAGCGGTAATACGACTCTGCACTGTCCCGCTGCCCGGCCCTCTCGTAGGCATCTCCGGCCCGTGCCGACATCACTGCAGCTTCCCTCCCAGCCAAGCCAGCTGCAGCCCGAGCAAACATCGCTGCCGCACTACCAAACCGACCTAACTCGTACTCCGCGGCCGCAAGCAGTGCTGTGGACCGATGCGGCAGTTCCTCAGCGGTATCGAGAGGGCCTGTCAGAATGCGGTGGACCCTGTCAGGCTGCCCGAGCGCCAACTCGAGTTCGGCGAGGCGCAGCCGGTCCTCCGGTCGGGCTGAATCCACTGCCAACCCTGCACGCAACCTCACGGCTTCACGCCAAGTTGCTGCACCACCGTCTGTTCCGCGTACACGCTGCGCGGATGTCAACCCGGGTAGCATCAACAACGCACCGGCGACTAGGCTGAGCAGGCTTATTGTTCTCTTCACGCTAGCAAACACCTCGAACGGGTGGCTCGTACCCTCAAGAACTGCATCATTCATGCCTATTACGGAAGGGGCAGCACAAGAACCGTGACTTGCCCAAGCTCAAGTCGCGTTATTACTTTCGCCGACTCAATGCCCAACGAAAACCTTGCAGGTCGCACGATCGCGGGCTACCGGCTCTTGGAAAGGGTGGGGGAAGGTGGCACTGCGACCGTATATGAGGCCGAACATCCGGAGCACGGGCGCTGCGCCGTCAAGATTCTGAAGCAGCGCATACGCAGCGACGCCACCGCTGTGAAGCGGTTCCTAAGGGAAGCTGGCTTCGGAGCCCGAGTTGTACATCCTTCTGTAGTCCAGACCTACGACTATGGTGAGGAAGAAGGGCTATACTATTTGGCGCTGGAGTGGGTGGAAGGGGAGTCGCTTGCGAAGTTCGTCCAGCGATCAGGTCCGCTGGCTCCGCCGCTCGTGACCCACATAGTGACCCAACTTGCGAACGGGCTGGCCGCTGCCCATGCCCAGGGCATCATCCATAGGGATCTCAAACCCGAGAATATCGTCTACAATCCCACGACTCAGACCTCAAAGCTGCTCGATTTCGGCATTGCACGAGATGCTCAGGAGCCGGCGTCAGAGCGCCTGACCCGTACTGGATTCTTTGTGGGAACGCTGCAATACGTGGCCCCAGAGGCCTTGTCAGGCGAGTTGGTGGGTGAGGCCGCTGACACATTCAGCCTGGCCAAGATCACCTATTTCCTACTGACCGGCGTCCACCCCCACGCCGGCCGATCGCCACGAGAGGTCTTTCATCAGCTGTTGACTCAGCCCCCAACCCCACTGAATCAGGCCGTAAGTGGGATGGAGTTCAGCGCCGCCCTGGAGGCAGCCATCATGAAAGGGCTGGAGCGGAATCCCAAGAACCGCCAAGGTTCCATAACAGCTTTCGCTGCCGACGTTTGCGCAGCGGTCCAGACGGTCGACGAGCCGGCTCGCAAAGGTGGTTTCCTAGCAGGCATCAAGTCTCTCGTGCGCGGGAATAAGAAGGAGTAGCACTAGCTACTACTAAGGACCAATACAATTGATGCCGTGTGGATGAATCTCCGTTAGTCAGGCACTCACGCCTAGTTACGGTCCTCAGAGAACGATCCCTGCGAATCGGTTCTTTTACTCTGGCTTCCGGGCGTAAGTCCGAGTACTACATCGATGCCCGCAGGACCACCATGTCCGCTGAAGGACTGGAACTAATTGGCACACTTGGACTTGAGGCCATCCGAAAGGCTGGGTGGCAACCCGATTTGGTCGGTGGCCTCACTCTTGGGGCCGACCCTGTCGCCTACGCCGTAGCTCTCGCCAGCTGTAGGAACCCTCCGACAGTAGACGCATTCACCGTGCGGAAGGAGCGCAAGTCACACGGCATGGGCCGACAGATCGAGGGGTGCTTTGAAGAGGGAAGCCAGATCGTCGTGGTCGAAGACGTAATCACTACCGGCGGG
>Ga0209536_100005420_pt1 | contig 19823 bp, 23 predicted proteins | sample DeeMarSeWOR28_12_FD_187461 | JGI IMG/M metagenome (GOLD analysis project Ga0209536, IMG submission 187461) | Marine sediment microbial communities from White Oak River estuary, North Carolina - WOR-2-8_12 (SPAdes) (version 2) | ecosystem: Environmental > Aquatic > Marine > Intertidal zone >...
GTCCAGGAGGTTGAGGACGAGCGTGACCTTCACGATGCCCTCGAGCCAGCGGTAGTGCTCGCGGGTGCCGATGTGCGCGGGTGTCGCTCGTGCGGGTGCGCTCATGAGGGGTCCTCCCCATCGGCGGAACGGGGCCCGGTCTTGTGGGGTTGCTAGCCTGGGCCGCGGGAGGAATCGCGTGCCGACCTACCGGGGCTCCTGCCACTGCGGGGCGATCCGCTACGAGGTGAGCGGGGAACTCGTCGGTCTCGACGTCTGCAACTGCTCGATTTGCGTGCGGACCGGCTACATCCACTGGGGAGTCGAGCCCGGGCGCTTCCGTCTGCTCACGCCCTGGAGCGCGATCGAGACCTACGAGTTCGGCACGCGCACGGCGAAGCACCACTTCTGCCGGAACTGCGGCATCTCCGCCTTTCGCATCTCCCGGTCCGAGCCCGAGAAGATCACGGTGAACGTACGCTGTCTCGAGGGCGTGGACCCCGACACGCTGTCGGTCACCCGCTTCGACGGCGTGCACTGGGACGAGGAAATGGAGCGCCGCTCGCCCTAGCGGTTCGCCCCGGTCTCGATCGGGACCTGCGCACCGCGCCGGCACGGGGTCCATCGGGACGGGGCGGGCGGATGCGGGGAGGGGCCGACTCCTCCTCGGCTGCGACCGCTTCCGTAGTGCGGGACGGGGCCGCGCGCGTGATGTCGTCGCCGGCCCCTCGCTGCGCGCGCCCTGCGGGCGCTTGCCTAGCCGGCCGCGGCCACCGTCGATGCGAGGGCGAGCTGGGAGGCGAAGTAGAGCGGAAGCCCCCAGGCGGTGGTGGCGAAGCTCGGGTCGACGAAGCGGTTCCGTGCGACCGAGATGTCCGACGCCGCGAATGCGATGGCTCCGACCGCGGCCAGGACCGGTCTTCCCGCAGCGCTGGCGGCGACGGCCAGGGCCACCATGCCGGAGATCACGGTCAGGTAGGCGAGGACCGGCACGCGGAAGTCGGCGCTGACGTGGGGCAGCAGCCAGCGCTGGATGCGCCACGCCGCGACGGCGACCGCCAGGACGGCGACCAGCAGGACGGCCGGGCTCCAGGGGCTCGACGCGAAGGCCACCGCGTAGGCGACGTGGCCCAGCAGGAAGGCCGCGATCCCCGCCTGGAACGCGCTGGCCGCCCGTGGGATCAGCAACAGGTCGCCGCAGGCCGAAAGCAGCAGGCCGGCCAGCATCCAGCACCCGTACCACGAGTCCAGGGCCCCCCAGGCAAGGGCCGCCCAGACGAAGCAGGCCGCGGCGGCGGGCTTCGCGATCCAGATTCCCGGGCGCAAGTCGGCCCGCTCGGCGACGAGCAGCCCGACGACCGCGAGAGCGCAGAGAGCAGCGGGAAGTGCGGGTGTCAGGACGGTTCCAGATGTCGTCTCGAGCCGGTGCTACGCGGGCGCGGGCTCGCGCCCCAGCAGCCCCGCGGCGCAGCCGACGCTGACGAGTTCGAAGAAGAGGCCCATCGCCGTGTAGGCGGAGAGCTCGCTCTCGAGGGCCGCGCCCGAGATCCGGGCCAGGGCCAGCCCGCCGCAGAGGAAGACGAGTGCCAGGAGCGCCGGCCGACGCATGGAGTCGCGCAGGAGCCCCGCCACGGCCAGCGCTCCGATCGCCGCCTGGAGCCCTCCGTACATGGCGCGCAGCTCGATCGAGCCGGTGGTCGTATTCGACGCGACACCGGCCATGCCGGCGAGGGCACCGGGGGACAGGAAGCAGTAGATGCCGTAGGGCAGCCAGAGCAGGGCGGAGAGACCGAGGAAGATGCGAGCGGGCATGGCCCCTCCCGTCAGAAGAATCGGACGATGACGAACACCCCGACCATGGATAACGCGAGGGCGAGCTTCGCGGCGGCACCGAGGGCCAGGCCGAGGGCGGTGCCAATCCCGGCGCGACCCGCCTCGCCGAGTGTGCGGCGCGCGGAGAGCTCGCCGAGCACCGCGCCGATCAGCGGTCCGAGCAGGATGCCCGGGAGCCCGAAGAAGAGGCCGACGAGGGCCCCCAGCGCGGCGCCGACGACGGCGCGCCGCGAGGCTCCGAACCGCCGGGCGCCCAACGAGCCCGCCACGAAGTCCACGGCGTAGGTCACGACCGTCAGGACGCCGATCACGACCAGCGTGCCCCAGCCGACGTACGCGAAGTCCTCCGCCCAGGCGGCGAGGGCCAGGCCGGCGAAGATCATGGGCGCACCGGGGATCGCGGGAAGCAGCGTGCCGGCCAGGCCGACGACGACCAGCAGAACGGCCAGGGCGATGAGCGCGATCGCGGGGTCCACCGTCAGCCGCTCACTCGCACGCCCCTGCCCGATGGCTCCCGACGCGGGGGTCCGAGCAGGCGGCGCATGCGTTGCTGTAGGTCTCGCGACTTCCGTCCTCGCGCTCGCCGCAGACGGGGTCGTAGTGCTGCGTACAGACCTCGGGGCGCGGGTCCTCGCAGGGGATGGGGGCTGCGGCCGGCTCGGCGGTCTGCCGGTCGAGGTGGAGGGTCGGCGGGGTCCCCGCGTCGCGCTCGTCGCCAGTACAGGCGATGAGTCCCGAAGACAGGACGAACGTCAGGGCCAGCGTCCTGGGGATCCACAGCGAGCCTGCGGCGTTGCGTTCCACGCGTTCTCTCCGTCGACTGGAGGCCGGGCCGATCCCGGAGCCAGAGCCTACCACGCGTCGTCGGGTGCGACCGTTCCACGCGACGGTGCACTGTGTCACCATCCGAGCCGGGGCGTGACGGGCGAGGAGGGCGATCGTGACAGGGCTGACTCGTCTGAAGGGGAGCGATCCGGCGGAGGACGTCGCCGCCGCGCTCGAGCGCGACGGTGCGGTCGTGGTGGAAGGGCTGCTCGATGCGGACATCCTCGGGCGCTTCAATGCCGAGATCGATCCGCTGCTCGAGAGGGCGCCGTCGCAGCGCGAGTTCCTGAACCCGGCGGTTGCGTGGTTCTTCGGCCAGCACACGCGGCACGTCACCGCCGTGGCGGCGAAGTCGCGGGTGTTCGCTGCCGAGGTGCTGTGTCACCCCACGCTGCTCGCGGCCAGCGACGCGATCCTCTCCCCCTCTTGTGCGAGCTACCAGCTGAACATCGCCCACGTGCTGGACCGGGGCCCGGGCGCCGAGGCGCAGATGCTGCACCGGGACGAGCTGGTCTGGATCCACATGCCCCGTCCGCACCCGGAGCTGCAGGTGGCGGCGGTGATCGCACTCGCGGACTTCCGCGAGGAGAACGGAGCGACCCGCGTCGTTCCCGGCAGCCACCGCTGGCCGCTCGCGCGACAGCCCGAGGAGAGCGAGATCCTGAGCGCGGAGATGCCGGCCGGCTCGGCCGTGCTCTACCTGGGCTCCACCATCCACGGCGGCGGCGCGAACACGACCGCCGACGCGTGGCGTCGCGGAATGCACGTGAGCTACGTGCTGGGCTGGCTCCGGACCGAGGAGAACCATTATCTCACCACGCCACCGGAGGTCGCCCGGGATCTCCCGCGGCGCGCCCAGGAGCTCCTGGGCTACGCCGCCCACGACGCGCTCGCCTCCGCAGGGGGATACCTGGGAACCGTGGATCTCCAGAGCCCGGTGGACCTGATCGCCGCCGGCAGACTGTGAGAATGGAGGATTCGTGAGCGACGCAAGCAGTCTCGTCGATCGCCACGTGGCCGCGCTGCTGGCCGACGCCGATACGGCGGGCGTCTCGAACGACGTCCTCGGCCGTCAGCTCCTGCATCGGGTGGTGGAGATCTGGCGCCGGGAGCGTTCGGCCGACGACGTGGCCCAGGAGCTGCGCTTCACCGCCGACAGTCTGGATCCGGATACCGACTTCGAGTTCATGCGCCCCTGAGTCGCGGGCGCGGCCGCGCCCGCGATCGCGCGCGCTCTCTCTCGGAGCGCTATGCGCTCACGAACTGCCAGATCGCCGCCAGGGCCGCGATTCCGGTCACGAGGAAGGTGCCGCCGGCCCCGACGGCGCGCAGCGGGTGGCGCATGTTGTCGTGGTGCAGCCCGATCGGGTGCGCGATCCGCGCGAGCACGAGGGCGATGCCGAGTCCGTGCAGCAGGCCGGCGCCGGTGCCGTTCAGCTCCAGAACGCTCATGAGGATGAGCGCCAGCGGTACGTTCTCGATGAAGTTCGCGTGGCGGCGGATCTTCTCGGCCAGGTCCATGTCGTCGCCGTGCAGGATCGAGATGCCGACCTGGCTGCGAGCGGCTCCGACCTGGAAGCCCAGCACGCCGACGATGATCGCGAGGATGCCGGCGTAGAGCGCGGTGATGGGTACGAGCATGCGGAGCCCCTCCGTGGTGGGAGCCCATTGGATCAGAAGTCGCGAGGCGCGTACATGCCTTTCGGGGGCGGAGCGGATCGCCCGGGGTGGATGGCCCTCGGGCTCAGTCCGTGGGGGCGTCGCCGGAAGCTCCGCCCCGACCAGCAGCAGAGGCAGGAAGGCGAAGGTCAAGACGCAGGCGCTGGTCTCGATCATGATGCGCATGCGCAGGCGGTGCATCGCGTCGGCCTGGGGCGACGAGCGCGGCCTCAGCACCGAGACGATTCCCGCGAAGCCGACCACCGCGATGGAGATCTCGGCGATCGTCAGCAGGGTTCCCGCATGTTCCGATGCGGCTCCGGGCGGGCCCGCTCACGAGCTCCGTCGATGGCGGCAGCATGCCGGAGTCGTGCAGCGCTCGCTATCCGAAGTGCCGGCCGCCGCCTCGCGGTCCCGATCTCGCGCGAGTCATCGGTGACGAGGTATCGAGCAGCGACGTCGGGCGCTCAGCCGCGCGACAGGCTGAGGATGAGGGTCGCCCCGACGGTCCTTGCCTCGAGGTTCGACCACTCGGAGAGCAGCCGAACGCGGGTCACTTGCGCACTGCCCGGTGAGCCCATGCGGATGCGGATCTCTCCGCTCGCGCTGTGGTTGAGGCGTTCGATGACGGCGGGCCAGCTTCTGGGTCGGGACAAGCGATCCTCCACTTCGTGGCGACGGGACCGCCGATCCTACACGCTCCGGGGCGGATCCGCTGCGGTCGCCGTCTGACGACTTGTTAGGTCTTCTGCCGCGTGCGTCCGGATGCCGCCCACTCTTCGCTGGTATTGGTGTGGGGAAAGGGCCGATCCGGGACGGGGAGATCGAGCGCCGCGCAGATCGGTTCCCATCCCTCGTCCGCACGCCACTCCACCAGCCGCTCGCCTGGAATCACCGTTCGGACGCCGGCATTGTGCGCCTCGAAGGCGGTGATGGCGGCCTCTCGGCTGCGGTAATCGGGCGTGAAGCGGCGCGCCATCATCTCCCGGACCATCTCGCCCCAGGGGCTCTCGAGGTGTGCGTCCATCGCCGGAAAGATGGTGCGCTCGGCGCTGCGCCACCACGAGTCGGGATCGCGCAGGCTCAGCAGGACGATCGCATCGGGGTAGGCCCGAGCGAGCTCCTCGTAGAAGGCGGATGCCGGCCAGTCGACGGCGGCGCGATAGCCAGCGAGGAGCGCCGCCCAGCGGGGCGGCTCCCCCCTCGCCGCGTCGTGCCAGAGCGGGACGTGCTCCGGGTGGGGGAAGACCTCGACCATGTGGTAGCAGGGACCCTCGAGAAGTTGTTCGAGGGCCTGCTTCAGCGACTTCGTTCCGGTCCGGCCGACGCCGGCGCCGACGACGCGCAACGTCACAGGGCCTCCGGTGCGAGCGCGAGCCGGACGACCCGCTCGATGAACTCGATCTCCAGGGCTCCGTCCATGCGCGTCGCTACTCTCCTTCGGGCCGCGGGTGCATCCGTCGTACCGAGCCCGCAGGCAGAACCTATCACGTCGCGATCGGCGACGTAGTCGGGAGGAGAGGCGATGCCCACGGGAAGCTGTCTCTGCGGAGCGGTCCGCTTCGAAGTGGCCGGAGAGGTATCGCAGATCGAGCTCTGTCACTGCGTGAAGTGCAGGAAGGCCTACGGCGCCGCCTTTGCCGCGACGCTCTACGCGCGGGCCGAGGACTTCCGCTGGCTCGAGGGGGAGCGGCGGGTCGCGACCTTCGATGCGCCGCTCGAATCCACGCCCCCGGCCTATCGACACTGCTTCTGCACGGCCTGCGGCTCACCCCTGCCGCTGGTCTGGGACGGGCTCCCGCTCGTGGAGCTGCCGGCGGCGACGCTCGATGACCCGATCGGGGTGCGTCCGCGTTATCACATGTTCACATCCCAGAAGCCGGAGTGGTTCGAGATCAGCGACGGGCTCGAGCGTCACGACGGTCCCTCGCCCTTCGCCGAGAAGGTGATCCACTCCGTGCTGTGAATCCCAGGGCTTGACTCAGCTCGCGGTGCTGCGCGTTCGCTTCGGCAGCCAGCGACCCACGCGTGCGCAGTAGCGGACGTAGTCCTCCCCGAACTCCTGCCGCAGGTGGGGCTCCTCGTAGGCCACCGTGAAGAGGTGGAAGGCCGTCGCGACGGTGGCGGCGTAGATCAGGAGCGCCCCCGAGGCGTAGAACAGGCACCATCCGAGCAGGACGCAGAGCACTCCCACGTACATGGGGTTGCGCACGATCCGATAGGGGCCGCGGATCACCAGCTTCTTCGGCGCGTCGATGGGCGCCGGGGTGCCGCGTCCGAAGCTCGCGAAGTCCCAGACACAGCGGGCGTAGATCGCGGCTCCCGTCGCAAAGGCCAGGATCGCCGGTGCGCGCCACCAGCCGGAGCCCGGCGCGAGATCTCGCGCGATCAGGAGCGGCAGGTAGATCGCGACGCTGCCGGGGACGACGACGGTGAAGAGGAGGTTCTTGAGCAGCAGAACCGTGGCGGTCCCTCCCAGACGTCGGGCTATGACCCCGCCGGTGCGGCCGAGAGATCGGGAGGACCCTGATAGCGGACCTCGAGCTCACGGCGCGCGAAGCGCCAGCCATCCTTCTCGCGACGGTAGTCGTCGTGGTAGAGGGCGAGGAGGAGGGAGGGCTCGCCGTTCGCGCTCTGGAGCTGTTCCGAGACGGTCCAGCGCCCGTGGGCCACGTCCCCCCGGACGTCGATCACCCCGCTGTGGATGACATGGAAGACGAATCGAAAGCCCTGCATCGCACCCGACCAGGTTGCGAAGACCCGATCCCGGCCCTCGAACGAGTGACCGAAGGCCTTCCAGACTCCGTCCTCGGTCCACAGCGCGGCCCATTCCTCACCGTCCCGACGATTCACTGCGTCGGCGTAGCGGGCGATCAGACGCTCGATGGCGCGTTCGTCGGCGAGGGTCGCTGCGCTCCCGGCCTCGCCGGCATCCTTCTGGCTACTCACGCCTCCTCCTCTTCCATCCGTGGCGATTATGCACGAGAATGCCCGGGCCCGTCGGCTATTCACACGGCGGAGGAGGGATCGACTTGCCGCGACCGTTCCGCTTCGCCGTACAGACCTTCAGCGCCTCGTCGGGAAGCGAGTGGGCGGATCGGGCGCGTCGGATCGAGGACCTCGGGTACTCGGCCCTTCATCTGGCCGACCACTTCCTGGGGCCGGGTCCCGCCCTCGAGTCGACGAATCACCCGCTCCAGGAGCTGGCGTCGGTACCCGCGATGGCCGCGGCCGCCGCTGCGACCCGGAGCCTGCGCATCGGGTGCCGGGTCTTCTGCAACGACTACCGCCACCCGGTGATGCTCGCGAAGGAGGCTGCGACCCTCGACCTGCTCTCGGACGGCCGGCTGGAGCTCGGCATGGGGGCGGGCTGGCTCCGCGCCGAGTACGAAGCCGCCGGATTCCAGTTCGACGCACCAGGGACCCGCATCGCGCGACTCGAGGAGGCGGTGGGGCTCGTCAAGGCGCTCTTCTCGGGGGAGCCGGTGGAGCACGAGGGGGAGTTCTACGAGGCCTCGGGCTTCACGGGCGCGCCGCGACCGGTGCAGCAACCTCACCCGCCGCTCATGATCGGCGGCGGCGGCCGCCGCGTGCTGTCGCTGGCGGCACGCGAGGCGAACGTGGTGAGCTTCAACTTCAACAACCGCTCCGGCGTGATCGGGCCGGACGGCGTCGCCACGTCGACGGCGGACGCCACGGCCGAGAAGGTCGGCTGGGTGCGCGAGGCGGCGGGCGCGCGCTTCGGCGAGCTCGAGCTGGAGATCGGTGCCTACTTCACCTTCGTCACCGACGCGGCGGAGGCGACCGCGACCGGGATGGGAAAGGCACTCGGTCTCTCCGCCGAGGAGATGCTCCGGCACCCGCACGGTCTGATCGGGACCCCCGATGCGCTCTGCGAGGAGCTGGAGCGCCGGCGGGAGACCTACGGCATCTCCTACGTCACGATCGGAGATCCCGCGATCGAGGCCTTCGCGCCGGTGGTGGCGCGGTTGGCGGGGAAGTAGTCCGGATGCAGGGGAAGGGGAGGGAGTCGTGATCATCATCGCAGGCACCGTGGACGTCGATCCGGAGCGTCGTGACGCCGCGCTGGTCGCCGGCAAGCCCCACATGGAGGCGACGCGCGCCTTTCCGGGCTGCCTCGACTACGTGTGGAGCGCGGATCTGTTGGTTCCCGGGCGCATCTACGTCTTCGAGCGCTGGGAGAGCACCGAGACGCTCGCAGCGCATCTGGCCGGCCCCCACTACCTGGCCATGCGCGACACGATCGCCGCCCATGGGCTCCGCGCTGCCGACGTGCTGAAGTACCGGCCGGAGATCTCGGAGCCCGTCTACGATTCCACCGGAACGCCGCGGGCGGACTTCTTCACCGAGGCCTGACTCCCCTCCCGGCGCGAAGACTCAGGCGGCGGGGGCCAGATCGAGTCGACTCGGCCCACGGACGAGGAACGAGTCGATCAGCGCGGGCCGCCGCTCGGAGCGGCGAACGCCCGCCAGCAGGGGGATCAACGCCTCCAGGGCGGCGGTCGCCTCGAGCCGGGCCAGGGAGGCCCCGAGGCAGAAGTGCTTGCCGAAGCCGAAGCCCAGATGGCCCTGGGGGTTGCGTCCCACGTCGAAGCGATCCGGGTCCTCGAAGCGGCGCTCGTCCCGATTCGCCGATCCGAGGATCGGGACCACCCACGACCCTTCCGGGATGGGCGTGCCGGCGATCTCGGTGTCGCGGGTCGCGTTGCGGAAGATCAGCTGGACCGGCGCGTCGTAGCGCAGCGTCTCCTCGACGAGGGACGGAACCAGCGATGGATCGCTCACGACCCGCGCGAGCTGGTCCGGGTGGTCGAGCAGGGCGTTTACCGCGTTGCCGATCAGGTTGGTGGTGGTCTCGTTTCCCGCGACGAGCAGGAGCGTCACGAAGAGGACGACCTCGTAGTTCGTGAGTCCGACCTCTCCTTCCTGGCTCGTCACCAGGGTGCTGACGAGGTCGTCCGTGGGGCGCTCGCGGCGCGCCCGAGCCACCTTGCGCAGGTAGCGGATCAGCCCGGTCATTGCGTCGACGAACTCGTCGGAGAAGCGGTTCGAACGGCCCGAGCCGGTCGAGAAGTGGATGACGGTGTCGCTCCAACGCTTGAAGTCGGCCCGCCGCTCGGGCTCGACGCCGAGCATCTCGGCGATGATGGTGACCGGGAGCGGGATGGCGAGATCCTCGACGGCGTCGAAGGGCTCACCGCGCCGCAGCTTGGCGAGGCACTGCTGGGCCAGCTCGCGCACCCTCGGCTCCCAGGCGGCGATGCGTCGGGGCGTGAAGCCCCGATTCACGATGGCGCGCATCCCGGTGTGAACGGCGCCATCGGACGCGATCAGGTTTCGCGCCTGGATGAACGCCAGCGGTCGGGCCCGCGCGGCGAGGGCGAAGCGAAGCATGGCCTTGATGCCGGGCCAGGTGAGCGGCGGCCTCTCGTCGCCACCGGACATGAGCACCGTGAACATCGCGCGGGAGGAGAAGGTCTCAGGGTCGTTCAGAACGTGCTGGACGTCGTCGTAGCGGGATACGCACCACGCGTTCGTCTCCGGCGCGAAGTGCACCGGGGACTCGTCCCGCAGGCGGCGATAGGCCGGATAGGGATCTTCGTGCCAGCGCTCGGACATGGGGTCGTAGTCGAGGCTCATCGGGTCCTCCCGGACGCGTGACGACGCTAGCGCAGCGCCGTCCGCGAGGGTGCGGCGGGCACCCGGTTCGTCCATGTCGCCTCGCGGGCTTCTCCCGGTGGCGCACTTGCTACGCTCCCCGTTCCATGATCGCTGCACGCGAGACGAGAGCCGAGGCGTGGCCCGGTCGCGCCGGCTCCCGACTCGTCGCGGCGATTGCGATCGCCCTCCTGGCCGCCTGCGGCGCCGACCCCGACGTGACGAGGGTGGAGAGGCGACACGCGAGCCTGCAGACCTTCCTGGATTCCCCGGACGCGGAGGTCCCCCGCCGCCGCGTCGTCCTGATCGGTCTCGACGGCGCCAGCTGGGACTACCTGCGTCCGCTCTTCCGGGAGGGCGAGCTACCGAACCTGGCGCGCGTCGTCCGGGAGGGAGCGGTGGCGACGCTGCGGTCCGTCGAGTGCCACTTCACGCCGCCGGCATGGACGACGCTCTTCACGGGCGCGCTTCCGAGCCGGCACGGTGTCTACACCTTCGGTCGCTGGAACGCGGCCCGACGGGAGTTCGAGGAGGTGACGTCGGCCGACATCCGGGTGCCGACCCTGTGGGAGCTGGCGTCGCAGGCGGGGCGTCGCGTCGCCGCGGTGGGGGTGCCGGTGACCTATCCGGCCACGCCCGTCGAGGGGGTGATGGTCTCGGGGCTGATGACGCCGAAGCACCACGGGCCGCCGCTGGTGGTGAAGCCCATGCCGGATCGCCTCGTCCCGCCGGACCCGACCCTGGAGAGCTTCGCGACGCCGCTCTCGGCGGCGTTCGAGGACCCGTCGAACGTCTTTCTCGCGCGCTTCGTCGACGGCGAGGACGACGACCGGGTGCGCTACGACCGCGTGCGCCTCTCGGTGCTGAGGAAGGGCTTCGCCCCTCCGGAGAAGCGCATCCTCGGGACCTACGACTTCCCGGTCGGCCGCTTCTCGCCCTGGGTCCGCGTTCGCGTGGGCAGGGCACCCCATCGCGACGCGTGGGTGAGGATCCGCTTCGACGATCCGAGCGAGCGCGGCGTCGACTTCCGGCTCTCCCCCACCTTCGAGCCCATTCTCCGCCCCTTCACCCATCCGCGAGAGCTCGCGGCGGAGCTCTCCGAGCGCTTCGGCTACTACCTTCCCCACGAGTTCCTCTCGCTCGATCTCCTGCCGGAGATCACCGCCGATGCGGCCGAGCACGCGCGTTTCTTTCTCGGACGCGAGCCGTGGGACGTCTTCCTCTACGTCTTCGGCCAGAGCGACAACGCGCATCACGTCGTGGGCTTCTCCGACGCGGTGCTGCCCGTCTACCGCGAGATCGACGCGTTCGTGGGAGACGTGCTCGCTCGGGCGGAAGACGACACCGTGGTGGTGCTGGCATCGGACCACGGCTTCGGCAGCTTCGACCACGCCGTCGATCCGAATCAGCTCCTCGCCAGCCGGGGGCTGCTGCACTGGAGCGCCCCGGGCGTGATCGACCACGACCGGACCCTGGTCTTCCACAACCTCTGGCATCTCTACTTCGATTCCGACCTCCTGAGCCGCGAGGAGCTGCTCCGTCGGGACATTCCCGTGGAGACCGATGAGGCTCCGCACGCGGCCCTCGCGCGTCACCTGACGCGGATCTTCCGGGAGCTCGAGTCGGACTCCGGAGAGCCGTTCCCCGTCGAGGTGGTCGCGCTGCCGGCAGACGCAGCGGGAGACGCCCCGGACATGGCCGTGCGCGGATCGGAGCGCTACTGGATCGAGTTCTGGAACGTCGACCGTCCGAGCGGGGAGATCGTGCGTCCGCTCGTCGGAGACGAGCGCTGGAAGCACGCCCCCGACGGGATCCTCGCCTTCTGGGGGGCGGATGTTCGCGGCGGACGCGATCTCGGCGTCGTGGGCATCCAGGACGTGGCGCCGACGCTGCTCGACCTGCTGGGCCTTCCGGTGGCCGAGGACCTCGATGGGGAAGTGATCGCCGGGGTGCTGGCCGCCGAGCTCGACCGCGAACGCCCGCTCCTGCGCGTCGCGAGCTACGGACCGCGGCGGCGCGCGGCGCGTCCGGAGGGCGAGCCGCCCGCCTCCTTCGAGGAGACCCTGCGGGCGCTGGGCTACGTCAGGGACTAGGAGCGGGTCGCGTCCGCGTCTCTGGAGAGAGGCGGTGCTCCAGACCCGCGCGACCGATCGACCGCCCGAGGACGGTCGGGTCGCCGCGGCCGTGGAGTTCGAGGTCGGTCCCGCCCGACTGGTAGACGGGAACGATCTCGTAGTCCTCGCCGAAGTGGAAGCGGGCGATCTGGATCACCGGACGCCGCAGAAGTACCGGAAGGCGGACGGCGCTTCCCTCGCGCCGCGCGGCGTCCAGTGCCTGACGAGTGCGCTCGATCGGAGCCTCGTGATCCAGGTAGGCGAGGGGGGCGAGGTTGCGGACCGCCGCCACGCCGAAGAGCGCGGCAGCCACCCCGATGCCGACGGCGACGCGCACACCGGACCGGGCCGGTCGCCGCAGCGCCGCCGTCGCACCCAGCCAGGCCGATCCAGCGAGCAGCAGCAGTGCCACGGACAGAGCGCCGTCCGGGCGCCAGCCCGCCTCCATCGGATAGGTGAGCGCGCGCTCGCTGAAGGGGTTGGCGTCGAAGGCGATCTGGACGGACGCAAGGCCCGCCAGCACGAAGCCTGCGCCCCAGCCGCTGGCGGGCGGCGCGCCCCTCCGCGTCAGGTCCGCCAGCCAGAGCCCCACGGAGAGGGAGAGGAAGGGGTAGACGGGCATCAGGTACCAGGGGAAGTGTTTCGAGACGAGCAGGAAGAAGAGCACGAGCACCGCGGCGAAGACGAGGATGCGGCGCAGCGCCGCCGTCGCCGGCCTCCTCCCCAGGCCGTGGAGCAGGGCGAAGGGGTAGACGACCGACCACGGGAAGGCGCCGTGGATCAGTACGCCCGCGTAGAAGCGGGCGTTACCGAGCACGCCCAGGTGCTCGCCGTCCGGAGCCGTGCCCCCCGCCTGGTCGAGCATCGATCCGAGCACGCCGCCCGCCCGATCCGCGTGGAGGATCAGCTGGGTGACGTGCCAGGCCAGGGCCAGGGGCAGGACGGCGGCGCCCGTGGCGAGGTAGTGCGGCAGACGGCGGCGCCCGTCCGCCCGCGAGGCCAGGATCGCGAGCGAGGCGACCACCGGAACGAGTGCGAGGGGCGCCTTCGTCATCAGCAGGGCGGCCACGACCAGGTGGTGCGCGACGAAGCTGCGCCCGTCCTCGAGCGCCCGGATCAGCGTCCACGCCCCGGCCACGACCAGGAACGTGACCAGGGTGTCGAGCTCTCCCGTTCGTGCGCCGTGGAGGTAGACGAACTGGAAGGTGGTGAGTTGTACCAGCGCGGCCAGCACGGAGGAGCGTCGATCGAAGAGCCTGCGTCCCAGCCCGTAGGTCGACAGCACCGCGAGCACGCCGAAGAGCGCCGAGAGCAGCCGCATCGTGACGCGATTGCTGTCGAATAGCGCGATCAGGCCAGCGCGGGCCCAGTAGTGGAGTGGCGCGTTGAGGAAGGCGTCATAGACGCGGGTCTCGCCGCGGAAGTCGAGACGGAGGAGGTCCCCCGTCTCCACCATGCGCTCTGCGATGCCGTGGTAGATGGCTTCGTCCGCGTTGACGACGCCGTAGCGGCCGAGGCCGGTGAAGAGGAAGAGCGTCGCCAGCAGCCCAAGCGCCAGCGCGATCCGGGCCTCCGAGACGCGCGGCGCCTCGGCTTCCGGCTCTGCGGCGTTCTCGCCCACGCGGTCGGGACGCGACGAGCCGCCCTAGGCCGGCCGCAGCTTGTATCGGATCGGCAGGTGCTTGACCCCTCCCACCAGCGCCGAGTGGAGCCGCTCCGGCGGGCCGGTCAGCTCGATCTCCTCGATCCGGGGGAGCAGGTGCTTGTAGGCCACCATCATCTCGAGACGCGCCACGTGGGAGCCGAGGCAGAAGTGCTCGCCGATGCCGAAGGAGAGGTGGGGATTGGGGTTGCGATCGATCCGGAACTCGAAGGGGTCGTCGAAGACCTCCTCGTCTCGATTTGCCGAGGGGTAGAAGAGGGCGAGGACGTCGCCCCTACGGATCTGCTTTCCGCGGATCTCCACGTCGTCGGCCGCCTCCCGCGCGAAGTGGATGATCGGCGTGACCCAGCGCACGACCTCCTCGATTGCGGAGGGCAGGAGCGAGAGGTCGGCCTGCAGCTTGCGCAGCTGGGACTGGTGCTCGATCAGCGTCAACATGCCTCCGGTCGTCGCGTTCCGGGTGGTCTCGTTGCCCGCGATCACGATGATCAGGCACCAGGCCAGGACGTCCATCGGGGGCAGGAGCTCTCCGTCGATCCGCGCCTGGGTGAACACCGTGACCAGGTCGTCCGCCGGGTTCTTCTTCTTCTCCTCGACGAGCTTCGCGAAGTACATGAAGAGCTCGGTCATGGTCTCGATCGCGCCCTCCGCCGGCGTCTTCCCCTCCTTCCGGTACTCGGGATCCCCCGCGCCGATGATGCGGTTCGTCCAGTCGAAGAGCAGCTCCCAGTCTTCGCGGGGGACGCCCAGCATCCAGGCGATCACCGCGATCGGGAGCGGGGCCGAGACCTCCTTCACGAAGTCGCACTCCCCCTCGTCGCTGCGCTCGACCATCGCGTCCACGATCTCCTTGCCGATGCGCTCGATGTCTGCGTGCATCCGGCGCAGGTAGCGCGGCGTGAAGCGCTTGCTCACGAGCTGCCGGTAGATGGCGTGCTTCGGCGGGTCCATCTGGATCAGCGTCGGAGGGAACTGCGCCTGCGCCGGATCCTCGGGGAGGTGGTTGACCACGACCCGGGGCGCGTTGAGGAAGAGGTCCGGGCGCTTGCCGATCATGACGATGTCCGAGTGCTTGGTGATGGCCCAGAAGGGCAGCCCCTGCGTCTCCTCCCAGCGGTGGACCGGGTCCTCGCGGCGCAGCCGCGTCCAGAAATCGTGGGGGTAGCCGTGCTCCGCGTACCAGTCGGGGTGCACAGGATTGAAGGGAATCGACGCGGCCGCTTCACTCGCCATGGGAACCTCCTCCGCAGGGATCGCCAATTGTAGTCGAGGGCGGGGTGTGGGGCAGCGAAGGGCATCGGCCCGGGCTGGCCCGAAGTGGAGGTGCTTGCCAGGGCCGCCCCCATTCTGCGAGTCTGCGGCCCAGGGCGCATGCCGACGGGAGGGCCCGTGCAAGACATCCCCGAGATCACACCGGTCCGCGAGGCGCATCGCTTCGACGAGTCGGCCCTCGCCGATCATCTGGCGAAGCACCTGCCCGGGTTCTCCGGACCGCTCGCCGTGCGGCAGTTCGAGGGCGGTCAGTCCAATCCCACCTACCTGCTCGAGGCGGGCCGCGAGCGCTACGTACTGCGCAAGAAGCCGCCCGGGGAGCTGCTCCGCTCCGCCCACCAGGTGGATCGCGAGTTCCGGGTGATCTCGGCCCTCGCCGACAGCGACGTGCCGGTTCCCAGGGCTCATCTGCTCTGCGAAGACGCCTCGGTCATCGGTACGACCTTCTACGTGATGGAGTGGGTCGAGGGCCGCGTGATCACCGACAGCTCCCTCCCGAGCCTGACGCCACCGGAGCGCTCCGCCCTCTACGACGACTTCGTGCGTGTTCTAGCGGCTCTCCACCGCGTGGATCCCTTCGCGGTGGGGCTCGGCGACTTCGGCCGCCCGGGCAACTACTACGCGCGTCAGATCTCGCGCTGGAGTCGCCAGTACGAGGCCTCGAAGACCGATCCGATCCCGGAGATGGACGCCCTGATGGAGTGGTTGCCCGCGAACATCCCGGAATCCGACGAGACCGGCATCGTCCACGGCGACTACCGGATCGGCAACTGCATCATCCACGAGAGCGAGCCGCGGATCGTCGCGGTGCTCGACTGGGAGCTGTCCACCCTGGGCCACCCACTCGGCGATCTCGCCTACTTCTGTCAGTCCTATCGAGGGGAGGCGACGCCCGGCGCATCGCTGGTGGGGATCGACCTGGCGGCGGCCGGGATCCCCTCCGAGGAGGAGGTGCTGGCGCGCTATTGCGAGCTGACCGGGCGTGAGCGAATCGAGAACTGGGACTTCTACATGGTCTTCGTGATGTTCCGATCCGCGGCGATCGTCCAGGGCGTCTACAAGCGCGGACTCGACGGCAACGCGAGCTCCGAGCACGCCACGGAATACGGGGCCCTGGTGCGGCAGCGGGCCGAGGAGGCCTGGCGGCTGGTCGAAGGCTGAGACGCTTCGTCCACGGCCACGGTGCGGCGGGTGCCGCCGCTTGGGAGGTTCGTATGGCGCTCTCGCTGCAGGAGATCTCGGATCGCATCGAGATCGACGATCTACTCACCCGCTATGCGACCGGAGTCGACCGCAGGGACTGGGATCTCTGGGAGACCTGCTTCACCTCCGACGCCTGGATCGACTACAGCGCGTTCGGGGGCACCTCGGGCGGCGTGAAGGAGGTGCGCGCGTGGCTCGAGAAGACGCTGGCGATCTTCTCGATGAGCCAGCACATGGTGATCAACCGGGAGGTCTCACTCGAGGGCGACACCGCGACCTGCCGGTCCGGCTTCTTCAATCCCATGGCGCTGCCCGAAGGCGAGGGCGGCGGCACCCTGCTCTGGTTCGACGGCGGCTACTACTGCGACGAGCTGGTACGCACCGGGGAAGGCTGGCGCATCCGGAAGCGGGTCGAGGAATTCAGCTACTCCACCCGCACCATGCGCACGCTGCGGGCGCCCCGGACGGAGTCGCCGCCGGCGGGCGGCGGGGCGTGACGGACCTCGCCTTCAGCGCCTCGCCGATCCCGGTCCGGCCGGACATCTGCGAGGCGCATCGGCTCACCTGGGAACGCCTCGCCCGGCCCGGCAGCTGGTGGAACGGCGCCGAGCGGGTCGCGATCGCCCGGGCGGTCCGCGAATCACCGCGCTGTGGGCTCTGCGCCGCGCGCAGGCGAGCGCTCTCACCCCTGGCGGCGGAGGGCGTCCACGACGGGGAGGGTGTGCTGCCGGAGGCGGCTTTGGAGGTGGTGCACCAGGTCGTGAACGACCCGGGTCGCCTCTCGCGGACCTGGTTCGAGAAGGTGATGGCGACCGGGCTCGGTGAGGAGCGCTACGTCGAGACCCTCGGTGTGGTCGTCGCCGTCGTGAGCATCGACGCGTTCTGCCGCGGGCTCGGCGTCCCACCGCATCCGCTCCCGGAGCCGCTGCCCGGCGAGCCCTCGCGCTACCGCCCACCCGGTGCGCGTCCGGGCGTCGGCTGGGTCCCGATGATCCCCGCGAGCGCCGCCCGGGGCGCAGAGAGTGACCTCTACCCCGGACGCGGAGCCGCCAACGTGATCCGCGCCCTGAGCCTCGTCCCCGATGCGGTTCGCTCACTGCGAGAGCTCTCCGCGGCCCACTACGTGCCCGTGGAGGAGGTCGTGGACCCGCGCGCCGGTCGGGCGCTGGGCCGTGCGGAGATGGAGCTCCTGGCCGGACGCGTCTCGGCCCTGAACGAGTGCTTCTACTGAACGTCTGCGCACGCCCTGCTGCTCCGTGCGAGCGGCGCGACCCAGGGAGCCCTGCTGGACCTCGCGGCGGTGACCGCCGGCGAGAAGGCCGGCCCGGTGGGGATCGATCACGCCACGGAGCTGGTTCGCTTCGCCGAGGCCGTCGTCGTCGGAGATGACGAGGAGCTGGACGCGGCCCGGGAGGCGCTCCTGGACGCGGTCGGCCCCGAGGCCTTCGTCGATGCGGCCGCCGTCGTGGGGAACTTCCAGCGCATGGTCCGGATCGCGGACGGCACGGGGATCCCGCTGGATGCGTCGCTCGAGCTCCTCACCGGGGACCTGCGCGGAGATCTCGGCATCGGGCGCTTCGGCTCGGCAGCAAACACGCCGGAGGTCGGCTGGATCCGGCGAACGGCCGGGCGGGCGCTCCGGCCCATTGCCTTCGCGGTCCTGCGCCGTCTGGGCCGGCGCTCGTAGCGCGGCGCCGGCGGCCGCCCGGCCTACGCGCCCCGTGCGCGCAGCGCTGCCGAGAGTGTCTGGCGCACCTGCTCGCCGATCAGACCGAGTCCTAGGAGCGCCGTCACCACGGCGATGGGCGGACCCACGAAGGGGATGTGGCTCGCGACGGCCAGGAGCAGGAGGCCCGCGCCGAGGGTTCGGCTGAAGGCGTAGTAGCCGTCGTCGTCCCGGGAGAGCAGCGTACCGCCGACCCAGCTGGCGACGACGATCTCCGAGGTGTAGAGCGCCACGATGAAGACGAAGAGCGTCAGGACCGCCACCGGGATGCCGACCACGGTGAGGGCGAGAACGACGATCGCGATGGGCGTTGCGACGGCGCCGATGAAGCCGTAGCCGAGTGAGCGGAGGAACTGCGGTGCCGTGTGCAGGTCGACGGCGAAGAGCCGCGGCGCGAGGGTGTAGAGCAGCAGGCCGAAGACGAAGGCCGCCACCAACGTGATGGCGTGGGCCAGGTAGACCGCCGGGCTGCGGTAGGCGGCCCAGTAGGACTCGTGGAGTGACTCGGGCGGCCGGATCCGGACCTCGCCCTCGACCTGCGCGCCGGGAGCGCGCTCGACGGCGCTCTCGTCCTCGACGGCGGCATCCAGATCGCCCGTGATCCGCGTGCCGTCCCGGAGGATCACGCGATCGGCGTGGAAGACCTCGACGTTGCGCCCGATCTCCGAGCGCAGCTCGATCTCGTCGCCCGCGAAGACGACGTCGCGGCCCACCCGACCTCCCAGCACTCCGCGCTCGCCGATCAGGCTGAGGTCGCGCGCCACCCGGCCGTCGGCCCCCAGGCTGAGGCTTTCGCCCACCTCGTAGAGGCTGCCCTTCACCTCGCCGTCGATGCGGGTCTGCTCGATCGCACCGATGACGTTGCCCTCGACAGTGCCGGTGATCTCGAGCTCGCGGGCGAACACGTAGAGACTTCCCTCGATCGTCCCGGTGATCGTCACCCGATCGGCTGCCGCGATGATGTCGCCTCGAACCACGCCGTCGACGTGGACGCCGTCACCGGTGAGGAGCATCGACTCGTCGACGACTTCGGAGACACCGACCCGGGTCTCCTCGTCGATCCGCAGGGTCAGAGCCGACGCGGGCTCGGCGGCGGCACCGGCGAGCGCGATCAATGCGATCGTGGTCGCTCCGTAGAGATGTCTGTAGAGGAGGCCGGCCGCGAAGGTCAACAGCGCGGAGACGCTCGCCAGCCCGCCCAGTGACAGCGCCAGCTCGATCAGTCCCGGGGCGCGATCTCGCAGCATGAATGCCAGGTCGAAAGCCATCTCGTACGCCCCCTTGACGCGAAGTGGGTTGAAGAGGTCGAGCCCGCCGGGGAGCGATGCCTCGACCAGGAAGCCGATCGCCGCGAATGCGGCCGTGACCAGCGCGATGGCGGCGGGAAGTCCGATCACGACCCCGGGCTCCGGGGCCTGGGGCCGAGCAGCGGGAACGCGCGACGCGCGTCTGCGCTCGAGCAGCACGTCGGCGAGCAGGCTCGACTCGTCGCGCAGGGCCACCACCTCGGAGCGGCAGCTGCGACAGGTCACCAGGTGCGACTCGAAGGAGCGCAGGTCCGGAGCCGAGAGCTCTCCCTCGACGTAGAGGAGCCGCGTCGTCTCTCCGGGGCAGCTCACGGCGTGTCTCCGTCGGCAGCGCGCAGCGTCTCTCGCAAGCGCCGTCGTGCGCGAAAGAGGAGGGTGGCGACCTGGTTTCGCGTCACCTCGAGCAGCTCCGCGATCTCGCCGAAGTCGAGGTCCGCGTAGTAGCGCAGCACGAGGGGGGCGCGGTAGCGATCGGGCAGTGCGTCGATGGCCGCAAGGACCTGGCGGCGCAGCGACTCGTCGAGCTCGAGCTGGAGGGGCGAGGGTCCGGGCGCGGCGATCTC
>Ga0209536_100005421_pt1 | contig 19817 bp, 12 predicted proteins | sample DeeMarSeWOR28_12_FD_187461 | JGI IMG/M metagenome (GOLD analysis project Ga0209536, IMG submission 187461) | Marine sediment microbial communities from White Oak River estuary, North Carolina - WOR-2-8_12 (SPAdes) (version 2) | ecosystem: Environmental > Aquatic > Marine > Intertidal zone >...
TGTTCTGGCATTGAGTGCCGTGTGGGGATGGGCGCGTCGCTGGCTTTCTTTGAGAAAACAGGCGAGAGCAGCAAAGCCCTCAGCAGCAACGTCTCAGGGGGCAGGTGCTGAGACTGACGGCTTCTTGATCGTATTCTTCCTTTTGCTAGTCCTCTTCTCACTAGCTATGGCGATGGGCAAGAACACACCCATCTATCCATTCGTCTTTGAGTACGTGCCTGGCTTCGGAGCCTTTCGCTCGCCTGCCAGGTTTATCCTGTTCTATACCTTCGGCATCAGCACACTGGCCGGCATAGGTGCCGACCGGTTCCGATTGACCTATCGCACCCAATACGTTGCCCGGCTGACAGTGGCTGGCGCGGCGGCCATGCTGGCTGTCTCGCTGCTGATAGGGCAAATGGGCTTGATGATCAAACCCACCTTTGCACCGGCCTTTACCCACTTCGCTATTCTGCTGACTCTCTCGGCTATGTTGTTGCTCCTGTACCCCGCTGGTGGGGGGCCCCGTAACCGAGAGTCGGGTGACCTGGACCCGCGGGTGGCTCGCTCACCACTGCCACCCTGGGCCTGGCGTGCTCTCGTCGTCTCCTTTATCCTTGTTGATCTGGCACTCTTCGCGGTACCCTTGACACCGACCATTGAGCCAGCCCTCTACACGATCACGACGGACGCAGATCGTTTTCTTCTGGCTCGCGCCGACGACGACCGGCTGTTTGCAGCTTATGATTACGACTATGCCACCAAATTCAACACTTACTTCGACTTCTCTGGTTGGGGCTCATCTGACCTGATGCATTGGCTGTCATTCCGGGAAACATTGGTGCCCAATCTCAACTTCTTCAGTCGTAGCCTCAGTGTCAACAATGACGACCCACTGGTGGTAGGGCGCTGGCGTGACCTGATGGACCTACTGCGTATCGAGGACTGGCCCAGCCGCCAAAGATTGTTGCGACTGATGAACGTCGGCTACGTGTTAGCTGAGAGCCCACCTCCCGGCCTGTTGCCAGTGCGCGATGTGGTCCATCTATATCGCCTGACCGAATCCATGCCCCGCGCTTGGGTAGTGCCGCAAGGCCGGGTTATCCCTGGCCCCGATGAGTTGCTATCTGAACTGACAGCTGACAGCTTTGATCCGACTGCCGTGGTGTTGCTGGAGTCAGGGCCGAATTCAAGCCAGTTGGGTGACTTGGATCCAGCAAGTGAGGTCACCTCTGTCGAGCCTCAGTCTGTGCCTGGAACCATCTCTTTGCGTGAAGAGTGGAACAGTCGTACAATAGGTCTCGTTATGTCGCAGCCGGGCTACCTGGTGCTGGCTTACACTTATTATCCCGGCTGGCGTGCAACAGTAGATGGTCGGCTGACTGAGATTCTGCGCGCCAACTATGCGTTTATGGCTTTACCCTTGGAGCCAGGTGAGCACCAAGTGATGTTGCGCTATCAGCCAGTTTCCTTGGTGGTGGGGGCGGTTATTACGGGGCTGTCTTTCCTGGTGGTGAGTGGGACAGCCGGCCTGCGGATTATCTGGAATCTTCGAATTGAGGCAAATGGACGACGGTGAAGACTACTGTCATTATTCCCACCTATAATGAACGCGACAACTTGGCTGATCTGACTGAACAGATCCTTAACTTGGGGATTGACGCCCACGTCATCGTGGTGGATGACAACTCACCCGACGGTACTGGCCGGGTAGCCGATGAATTGGCTGCCTCCAATGGGCACGTGCGTGTCCTTCACCGTCCTGGCAAACTGGGACTGGGCACAGCCTATATTGCTGGCTTCAAGCAAGCTTTGGCTGAGGGGGCTGATCGGGTGGTGACTATGGATGCTGACTTCTCGCACCGCCCGCGCTATATCCCGGCCCTCGTATCGCTGATGGATCAGTACCAGCTGGGCATTGGTTCACGCTACGTGCCTGGTGGTGGCGTGACGGCCGATTGGGGGGTTCATCGCAAATTCTTGAGCTGGGGAGCCAATCACTTCGCCCGGCTGATGCTGGGGCTGAAAGCCCACGACTGTACTGCGGGCTTTCGTTGCTATCAGCGCGAGGTGCTGCAGAGTATTGACTTGGATCGCATCTTTTCCAACGGCTATTCATTTCTCATTGAGATGCTCTACAAATGCCAGTGTATGGGATATAGCATAGGTGAGACACCCATCACCTTTGAGAATCGTTATCGAGGTACCTCGAAAATTTCGCAGGCTGAGATATACAAGGCCATGTACACAGTGCTGAGGCTTGCCTCAGCGCGGACGGCCTTTTGGCGACGATCGGGCCGATGCATTTCGCCACCCCCCGAAAGTGAGGCGGACAGTGCCCCCGAGAGAGGCTTGTGACATGGGATGAACGGTAAAGGCCGCCGCCTTGATGTCGAGCGCAGGTATGCGCTCGCTGTCGTTCTTGTGGGGGGACTCGCCTTGCGTCTGTTGATGGCTTGGTCCTCGACCGACATCCTGGTGCAGAAGACACTCCCCGACGATGCCTTCTATTATTTCGCCATCGCGCGTAACGTGTGGTTAGGACACGGGGTTTCGGTGGATGGCGTTACCCCAACCAACGGATTCCATCCCCTGTGGGCACTTACTTTGTTGCTCCCTTTCGCTGTCAGCCACGGCGGCGACTTGCCCCTTCACTTGAGCTTGAGTCTGGCTGCCCTTTTTGACGTAGGCGCTGCCTGGCTGGCTTACCTGATAGTGCGGCGCGTTGCAGGATCAACATGGGGAGGGGTGCTGGCGGCGGGCTTTTATGCCTTCAATCCGGTGGTGGCAATGGAATCGCTCAATGGTCTGGAGACAGCCTTGGGCGTTTTTTGTTTTGCCCTGACTTCCTTCGTTTATCTCACACGTATCGCTCAACAGAGAAGGGTGGTCATCCGCGATTGGGCCTTGCTGGGTTTGGCAATCGGGCTGATGCTGCTAGCCCGCACTGATAGCGTTCTTTTTGCCTTACTTCTTGGTCTGCATGCCCTTTGGCGGGGACGCCACGCCCTGCTGCTCACGGCCACCGGCTTGACTCTGGCCGTCGTCATAACGGGGTTAGTGCTAGCGCCGTGGCTGGCTTGGAATCTGGCCACCTTCGGAACCATTGTCCAGTCCAGCGCCATAGCTGCTCCCTCAGTCTTTCGCCGCGCGCTCTTCGAACCGCTGGCAAATGGTGTGCCGTTTTCTCAAGTCTGGCGAGGTGGTTTCTTGCCGGTCATCAATCTGTCGTTGTTGCTGGCCTTCTGGTACGCCGGTTTGCCGTGGGTGGCCTTGGCTGTTGCGGCGATTCTAAAGCGGGTGTTGCTCCCGCCAGGTAGCGAAGGGGAGGCAGGAACAAGGATACGTAACGGCTATCCAGGGCAGTTGCTCCTACCTTTGATAGGGGCAGTCCTCCCCCTACTGGTACACACCCTCATCCGCTGGTATCCCCGAAGCTGGTATTATGTGCCGCTGGCGTGGGCCAGCGCACTGGCGGTGGGGCCAGCCCTGGCGCGGATTGGGGCCAGTTTGAACGCTGTTGAGAGGGGAAAGGCACTAGCGCGGGTTGGGCTGGCGGCAGTAGTTGTAGTCTTGGTCTTGCAAGGGGTCAATTGGTGGCGTAAGGGTTTCTATCCCTGGCAAAGCCACATGCTGGCCGGTGCGCGCTGGATGGCGACGCAGGCCCCACAGAACGCAGTGGTTGCCTCATTTAACAGCGGCCTTCAAGCATATTACGGCGACCGCCCGATCATCAATTTGGACGGGGTGGTAGATTGGGGCGCGATCCGGGCAGGGGAGAGCCGCTCGCTGTTGGATTATGCACAGCAACGGGGTGCAACGCATCTAGTCGATTACCAGGCTTATGTCTTCACTCAGTTCGCGCCCTACCTGGAACCGGGTTTTGCGGATTGTCTGGCGCCGGTGGCCACTCTATCGCCCGAGTTCCCGCCGTATGGCAGCGTGGTCGCCTATCGCATCCAGCCCGATTGCCCGCTGGAGCAGAGAGCACAATAAAATGTCCAAAACTAGCCCCTCATCCTCACCCGATGCTGATACCGGTTGGTTGACGCTGGAGAGGTTGCTGACTGTCCTGACTTTCATTGCCGTCTTCACCATGGCAGTTCGTGTACCGGCTGACAGCGATACCTGGTGGCACCTGCTCAGCGGCCGCTACATTGTAGAGAATAAAACCATCCCTCTCACCGACCCCTTCTCCCACACTCGGTTGGGCGAGCCCTGGATCGACCACGGCTGGCTGGCACAAATCCTGCTCTACGGCCTCTATGCGCTGGGCGGCTGGGCTGGACTCTCGCTGGGTGTTGCCGGCTTGGTTACTCTGGCCTTCGTCTTCGTTTACCTCCAGAGCGTTGGCAACCCTTTCTTGCGTGCCTTTGGAGTGGTTTGGGGTGCTATTACCGCGTCGGTCGTGTGGGTCGCGCGTCCCCAAATTGTCTCGTTTTTCCTGACAGCTTTGGTTGCCTATCTATTGGACCGCTACAAGCGGCACAATGGAAAAACGCTCCTATGGCTGCCGTTGGTCCTGCTTTTTTGGGCCAACGTCCACGGAGGCTACGCCATTGCCTTCATTCTTATGCTGTGCTATGTCGTTGGTGAGGGGACCAACCTGCTGACCAGGCACCGCGAGAATCCGGTGCTCTCGTGGCGCCAATTGCTACGCCTGTTATTGGTGATGGGGCTTTGCTTTCTCGTGGTGGGTATTAATCCCCACACCTGGCAAATGTGGCTGTATCCCTTCCGCACCGTAGGCATCGGTGTGTTGCGTGATTTTATCCAGGAATGGCAATCACCCAATTTCCATCTGGCTTGGCAACAGCCGTTTATCCTGCTATTGCTGCTGACAGTGCTGGGGTTGACCAGATCTGGCCGCCGCGCCGATTTTACCGACCTGGCACTGTTTGCTGTCTGGACCATATTGGCTTTGCTGGCCGGGCGCAACATCGCCATCTTTGCCCTGGTGGCTGTGCCAATCTTCGTGCGCTATGGCACGCTCGCCTGGGAACAGCAATTAGAGGATTGGAGAGAAGCTGACTGGGCACGGCCCCTGCTGGAGGCAGCCGGTCGGCCGATGGCAGGCGGGCGGATGCTCACCATAATCAATTGGGTGCTTTTGGCGCTCATCGCGATTGCGGCTTTGGTGAAGATATCCCTGCCATTGGCACCTGGTGCAGTGGATAAAGCGACGCGCGCCTCGCTGCCAGTGGACGCCGTTGCCTATGTACGCACCCAACGCCCTCCTGGCCCTGTGTTCAATAGCTACAATTGGGGGGGGTATCTGCTCTATACTCTCTGGCCCGACTACCCGGTTTTTGTGGACGGACGTACCGACCTCTACGACGATGCTTTTTTGCGCCAGTATATCAACATCTATGTCGCCGATGACGGCTGGCGGGAATTGCTGGACCAGTACGAGATCCGATTGGTCATCGTCGAGACCAACAGTGTACTGGCCAAGTTCCTACGCACAGACCCCGCGTGGCGAGAGGCCTACCGCGACGAAATGGCGGCAGTCTTTACCCGTGAAACAGAATAACCGTAGTCTCCCCATTAAGTGTTACCGATCTTGCCGCCTCGCGGCTCTGTGGGAATAGCTCAGAATGTAAGCGGCAAGGTACTGCCAGCATCGTTAACCGGGAATTACCCGCCCCAAGTGCCTCCTACAAGAGCGTTTCACGCGGCTCAGTACCTTGGTCCTGTTTGGCATATCTTCATAGCATACTAGCCCCCTCTCAAACCATTTTCTAACTTTTATCTGGTATGATACCTTCAGAAAGTTGCTTGTCCCAAATATTCCATCACGCGAATTAGCATATGAAGGGGATCGTGCCCGTGAGGGCCAAATGCAGGTTATCGGCCTCACTGTGACCGGGCACTAGCTTATTGGTTGGTGCCAAATTGTGTAGCCCCCAAAAAGCCTATCGCCAACATAGAAAAACACGATTTGTAACTGGTTTGTAATGGGAAATGGTAATGAAACATGCTATAGTTGTGAATGAGTATCAAGCTGTGGACGGACTCGACGATGCAAGTGTCGACGACTTTGCCGCATCTCAGGAGAATCGAGGTACAGGGAGTATGCCTCAGGGGCTCTCCATCGTAATCCCCGCTTACAATGAGGAAACGGGGCTTGGTCTGGTTCTGGCGCAGCTGTCCCGGGCGCTGACTGGCAGCGGGTTATCATACGAAGTTATCGTTGTAGATGATGGCTCACATGATGATACGGCAACCATTGCGGAACAGCATCATGGCGTTACTCTCCTGCGTCATCAACAGAACCGGGGATATGGCGCAGCACTGAAGACCGGTATTCGCCGTGCGCATTTTGGCCTGATTTGTACCATAGATGCGGATGGAACTTACCCTGCCGGAATCGTTCCCGACTTGGTGGAGCGCATGGTGAAGGGTGACTATGATATGGTCGTGGGTGCCCGAACGGGCGATAAGCGCGCTGTTCCACTAGTCCGCCGTCCGGCCAAGTGGGCGATTGGCCGGCTGGCGAACTTCGTAGCCGGACAGTCCATTCCTGACCCGAACTCTGGCTTGAGAGTTTTTCGTCGGGAGGCGGCGCTACAATTGTTCAGCGTACTGCCAAACAGCTTCTCCTTTACGACGACCATCACGTTGGCGCTGCTTACCAATGGCTATCTGGTAAACTACGTGCCAGTTAATTACTATGCTCGCGTAGGGCGGTCGAAAATCAGGCCCATTCGGGATACGCTTAACTTCATTCAGCTTACCCTGCGTATTGCCCTCTACTTCGCACCGCTCAAAATCTTCCTGTCGCTGAGTGCACTGTTGTTTATGGCAGCGCTGGGGTGGGCTCTATTTAGTCTCTTCGTACTGGGCCGTTTAGCTGATGTGAGCACATTGGTAGTTGTTATGGCGGCCATACAGGTGAGTGTGGTTGGCATGCTGGCCGAACTGATTAATCGGCGGTTACCCAACTACTACCGGGAGGAATAGCCCTTGTCAGCGCAACGAGATGTTTACGCTCAGAAGGCGATTTCTCAAATTCCTCGCCTGCTCAGCCTTCAGGATCGAAACCCATACTCACCAACCTATGGCTGCTTCCATCGTGATTACTGGCTCTACAAGACGTCAGACTTCCCTGACGCTGTGCGTCAGTTCGGGGTTCACGCTCTGGCTCTGGTCTATAAGCATGAGTTCCCAGGTAACATCTACAAGGGACAGCCCAAAGTCCGGGATTGGGCGATTGCCGGGTTAGATTTTTGGGCGCGTATCCAACACAAGGATGGATCTTTCGATGAGTTCTATCCCTACGAGCGGGGCTGGGTGGGACCCACTGCTTTCACCACTTACACAGCTACTGAGGCTTATGGGTTGCTTCAAGATGAGCTACCGCTGGATGTGAGGCAACGGGTTCTCGTCGCTATCCGACGGGCAGCCCTATTCATTGCCGCCGGTGAGTCAGAGGCAGACCACCTGGCTAATCATCACGCGATGGCCTGTCTGGCGGTGTGGAAGGCCTATGAATTGCTGGGCGATCCAGATCTGAGGCAGGGTTTTGAAGCACGCTGGAAGGAGTTTCTTGGCTACCACAACGCTGATGAGGGATGGTCGCGAGAGTATGATGGCGTCGACCCCGGCTATCTCTCGGCGACAATCTCTTTCCTGGCCAAGATTTATCAGCAAAATCCAGACCCAGCCATTCTTGAGGTGCTGGTCCAATCGGTGGAATTCTGCAGTTATTTTGTTTACCCCAATGGCTTCTACGCAGGGAGCCTGGGGAGTCGAAATACACTCCACTTCTATCCACACGGATTCGAGTTACTGGCTGGCGACATCCCCTTAGCAGGGGCGGTGGCCGATAAGATGTCGCGGGCCCTGGCCCAAGGAAAATTGGTGCCGCCGGAGATCATGTCGGACCGATACGTATTCTACCGTGTACCGGAGTTCCTGCAAGCCTATCTCGACTATGCGCCTCGTCCAGCGGAGCTGCCCTCCTTGCCTTACGAACAGGGACCCTTCACACGCTACTTTTCCCAGTCGCGCATCTTCGTGGCGAACCGTCCGCGGCACTACGTCATTGCCAATCTTGCGAAGGGTGGGGTAGTTAAAGTGTTCGATCGGCAAAGCGGGCAACTGCTTTTTAACGATGGCGGGCTGATTGGTCGTCTGCATGATGGCCGAGTGGTCTCGTCCCAGTGGATCGATCCAGACTATGACTGCCACGCATATGACGACGGCTGGGAAGTAACTGGTCAATTGCAGGCTGTGCCATCCAATAAACTCTTCACACCGCTGAAGAATCTTGTCTTTCGTACTGCGCTGGTGGCTCTAGGCTGGAGTCCCACCTTCTCCCATTTGCTGAAGGGTCAGATTCGCAGGTCGTTGATTCTGGGACAACGTCCCGTGCCGGTACGCTTTCGCCGACGTTTACGTCTAGATGCCGAGAGGCTGATCCTAAGTGATAGTATACGCATCGAGGGGAATGTACAGTTGATCGCCCTCTCCGCAGGCGATGAGTTTTTCGTCCGTTATGTGCCCCAATCAAGGTATTTTCAAGCACAGGAATTTGAGGTTCGTGGTAAATCCTTTGGCGTGGACGAATTAGCACAGCTTCACGATGGGGGTGAAATGGTCAGGGTCCAGGAGATCCGACTATGAACCGTTACGTTTTTGCGGCAAGGAATATCGCCGATAAACTTGTGAAGGCCTTTGGCAGTTGGGAGACATCCGAGTTCTATTTGCAGACCTATATCTTGAGTAGGTTTGAGGCTGTAGAGCCTGACGTCTATATTGTTTCTTACCCCAAATGTGGACGGACTTGGCTCAGGGTTATGCTTCAAGAATACCTGCAACTCATAGGGACCTCGTTGCAGCCATTTAATGACAAATCTCTTTTAGGTAGCTCAGAGAATCTGGTGATCAAATTTGAGCACGATCAAGGCAATTGGGTACCTGCCCCTCTCGGCATAGAACAACTGTCCTTTAATGCGTCTAAATACTCCAAAAAAAGAGTGGTTTTCCTCCTTCGAGATCCTCGGGATGTCTTGGTATCGAGCTGGTATCACCTACGATATAGAGAACGAATTTACCCAAAAGACCTTTCGGCATTTATACGTGATGAACTGGTGGGTATTCATAAAGTTGTTGCCTTCATGAACATGTGGATTGAGAATAGCCACGTTCCGGATGGCTTTTTTCTGATGACTTACGAAGCGCTGCACAGCGACCCACTATCCAGTTCCAGAGAGCTGCTCGAGTTCATAGGTGTGCCGGTCGAGCTTGAGTTCCTGCAAAAGGCGCTTGAGGAGAGCTCTTTTGAAAAGATGAAACGTATGGAATCCAGAGGGACTCTCAAGGAGCCTTGGATGCAGCCGGGATCAAAGGAATTGGAGCGCTCTATGAAGATTCGAAAAGGTAAGGTTGGAGGCTTTCACGACGAGTTGTCAGACCAGGACATCGAGTTTTTGGATCGCGTGATTCACGAAGAGCTATCTTCCAAGTTACCTTATCGTCAGTGACTGAGATATTCTCTGAATTCAAAGCGTTTGGTGGGCTCTGTGGTGTCGTCTGGCCAAGCGCGCTTTCCTTTCACAGATTATGGAACGAACTTACTTGGTGAACGCGTTTCGGAAGCACAAACACTTGAAGAGAAAACCTATCGGCAGAGGATTGGTTGAGCATCTATTTCTGCTCGGAGTAGGGTTGGCCCTGTTCGGATTGCTCATCCATCTGGGCGGGGTCGAGAGCTTGCGTCAACTTGTACACTTGCGACCCAGTCCACTGCTTGCAGCATTGCTGGTCACCCTTGGTATCAACGTCGTAATTGCCTGGCGGTGGGGAACGCTGGCCAATGCCTTAGGCGGTGACCGAGTGGCCGCCTGGCCCGACTATTTTCATTATTTCATCGTTGGCCGTGCATTGGGATTCGTGCTGCCTAAGGACATCATGGATCTGGGCAGCCGTACCGTCTGGCTCAATCAGTCCCACAGCTTGGCCCTGCCTAAGGCCAGCGCCTCGGTCATCCTGGACCGTCTATCCGACCTGCTAACCATTCTGGTTTTCTTGTTGGCTGCGTTACCTTTTTGGCTGGGTTGGGTTCAGGCGCCCCTGGGGATTGGGCTGATGTTGGGGATGGCAACCCTGGTCGGCGGGTTGCTGTTCGTCGCTCACAGACCACTGGTGGTCGGTGCAGTCTGGCTACTGAACAGGGGCTTACGGCTGGTTAATCAGGCGCCCTGGCTCCGCAAGCGGTCGCTGGAGACGCTGGATGTTGCTGGTCTCGACCGGAGTCTGGTGCTGCGGGTGTACCTGTTGGGTTTGGTCAAATTCGGCTTCACGGCTGCTCGACTGGTCTTTTTTGCTATGGCGTTGAGCTTGCCTATCTCGCCGGCGCTGATTTTACTGGGCACACCTTTAGGCCAACTCAGTTACTTATTTGCTTTCACTCCGGGTGGTTTGGGGATATTTGAGGCTGGTTGGTTCGCCATCCTAGCACTTGGAGGTGTGGCAACGGAACATGCCACGGCCTTTGTTGTGGGACAGCGCCTCTTGACGACCGTTTTGATCGCCATCTTGGCTCTGTGTAGCCAAGTATTTTACACGCTTCGACGCCGTTCATCTGCGGCGACCTCGTAGCTTGGCAATATTCACTCGGTAAGGCGACTATCGTATGGGAGGGTGCAGCAGTTTATGGAGATTCATAAGCATCGGGAACGCAAGGAATTAAGCCGCAAGCCAGGCCCGATCAGGATAGGGGTGTTGCTCTTCCTGTTGTTGTTCGTCGCCTATCTTGTTACAGCCAGCGGCCGGATCGATACTGGAGACGGGCAGACCCTCTTCGACGTGAGCCAGAGCCTGCTTGAAGATGGCGATGTGACCATCGCCCCGCCGGATCCAGATCTGATAGCCTATGACCTTCGAGGTCGTCCCCTGGGCAAGGCAGCGGACTTGGGTATTGAGGATGGTTACAGTGTACAAGGTCGCAACGGAAACTACTATTCCCTATATGGAATCGGGCACTCACTTCTGATCCTACCGTTGCTGGCTCTTGGGCGTCTGGTGGCTCCGACTATCCCTTCTGCGACCCCCCAGTGGACTATGCAGTTTGTCACCTCGCTGTTTTTCAACCCTTTGGTTTCTGCCAGCAGCGGTTTGCTCATTTACCTGACCGGGCGTCGTCTTTCACTTGCCCCGATGACGAGTGTCGGATTGGCAATCATCTATGCTTTCGCTACGATGACCTGGGTTTACTCCAAAACCTTCTTCAGCGAGCCGCTTATCACCCTGTTGTTATTGCTGACGTTTTACAGCTTGCTCTCATACCGGACTACCAAAAGACAAGCCTGGCTTTGGGTTGGCGGCGCAAGTCTTGGTTTTGCGGTTATGACCAAGCCTGTCGCGCTGATATATGTCCCTGCCCTAACGGCTTATCTAATAATTGTGGCCAATCCCGAGCCCAAGTGGAGTTTCTTGGGCCGTCTCCTCGCTTTTGGTATCCCTCTTATGATCGGTATGGTGGGGATGTTGGCTTACAACTGGTGGCGATTTGAGTCTCCCTTGGACACCGGCTACCGGACTCCGCGTTGGATGGCTTCCCCTTTTCTGACGGCGCTGTACGGTATCTTAGCCAGTCCAGGCAGAGGTTACCTGCTCTACAACCCGATCAGTATTGCCGCTGCTGCAGGCTTCTTTTTCTTTTGGCGTCGGCACAGGGCAGAGACTGCAGTCTTGGCTGGCATTGTTCTGACCAACTTGCTGTTCTTCGCAACATTTGAGCGCTGGCATGGAGGGGGAGGTTGGGGGCCTCGGCACCTATTGTTGATCACACCTTTTCTTGTCCTCCCGCTTGGCAGTTTGCTTGAGAGTGTGCGCCCCAAGAACAAAGCTCTAAACTTGCTGCTTGCCACCCTCATCGCACTTAGCGTGATTGTCCAAATACCGGGCGTCTTCGTCAACTTTGCGCGTCACTTGCAAAAGGTATATGCGCTGTCAGTTGACCAATATTTTCAGCGGGTCACTTTTGAGGTTGCTTATTCCCCACTCATTGGCCATTGGGGTGAAATGCGAGAGGTTGTAGGCAATCTGAGGGATCCTGCCAGGCGTGCTGCAGTCAGGCAAGTAGCTTTTGAGGGGGGTGAGGATGAACTGGACGTTCGATCGATGGACATGCTGTCGATAAACTTGCCAGATTTCTGGTTTGTCTATCTGATCTTCTATCACAACAGTTCTTAGTTGATGTCATTAGGGTTGCGGCCGAGACCGATTTCCTGGGGACTGATGGCACTCGAGAGATCGTAATAGACACGGTAAGGGCCGATGTCTTGGATCCGATAGGTGATCCCCCGTTCGGTGAAGGCGCGTTGCAGGTAGGCTTCCAGGTGCGGTTCCCGATGGGTTACATATAGGCGGTCCAGGCTGGAGGCCACAATCGCTGAGTAGGGAGGATACCGATCGTCCCGAGGATTCCAGCCCAGGTCGGACCGGAACGGCAGGTGCCCAGCCAGGATTACCTGCTCTTCCGATAGATAGGCTATCTTGTAGCTGATCCAGTGATGGCTGTAGCCGCGTCCACCGTGCGCTGTGAGGAAGTCAATCAGCGCCTGGTCCGAGGCGTTACCGAAGTTCAGAGCCGGGTTCATCTGGGCGGTGATGCCGGGCGGGACAGTGTTCCCAGCCCTGACGTGCGTCCCCAGGTTAAAAGCCAGCAGCGCTGCTAACAGGCCGATGGCCAGAGTCGACCGCCACCGATCTATGCGTTCCAGCAACAGGCCCGTGGCGATGAAGAGAGATGGGTAGAGAATTGTGATATACCGGCCGGTGGCATCCAAGCTGAAACGAGTGCCGAAGTAAAGCACGACCCAGGTCAGCGCCTGAATGCCCAACAAGGCAAAACCGACCGGTTCGATAGCGGGCGCTGACGGGTCGGTGCGTCGCGTGCGAGGGAGGGTATAGAGGATCGCCGCCAGGTAGAAGATAGTGACCACCGGGGCCAGAACCAGCCAGCCAATCTGGGGCGACCATGGGTCACGGAAGCCGAAGAAGGCGGGAAGCGTTAGCCCGAAAAAAGCAAGGACACGTGTGGCGAAGGGCAGTGTGCCGACCAGGGGATCCTGGTTGGTAGCTACCTGCAATCCGGCCAAGGCCTGCGTCCACCACGGCCAGCTGAACAGAAAAAAGGCAAGCGTGCCCAGCAGGTAACCGGGCCAGCGTCGCCAACGGAACTGCCACAGAAAGAAGCCGAAGAGGGGCAGCAGCGTGACAACCAGGATGCCGAACGTCCAGAAGGCAAACCCTGCCACGGCGCCAAAAATGGCCCAGCGCCAGGGGCGCTCGGCGTCTTCCCAAAGCAGGCGATGCCCCAGGTAGAGGAGGATACTGCTCAGACAGATGGCAAGGGCGTATATTAGGACTGGCGTCGTCCAGGTGCTCATTAGCAAGGGAGGGATTGCCATCAGCCATAAGGCGGCCAGCGGTCCGACGCGCGCGCCAGGCAATAACCGTCGGGCCAGCAGATAGGTGAAGGCCATACCCACCAGGTATTCCAAGCTCTGTAGCAACCGGCCCAAGGCGACGCCCTCGCCGAAGAGACGGGAGAAGAGGGCGATCAGGTACGCATCGAAGCTGCCGCCATACGCTTCTCCGTAGAAGAAAAGAGGCCGTTCACCATTCAGAATGTGACGGGCCATCAGCAGGAAGATCGCTTCGTCGGACTCGAGCGGCATACGGGCTACAGGCAGGATATAGAGTCTCAGCGCCGCTGCCGCAACGAAAGCGCCCACCAATGCAAGGGAGTGCCAAAAGAGAGAGTTCAATAGACGTTGTCGGCGCCAACCGGTACCCATATGCCAATTATACTCGGTCGAGACAGGGGGGCAAGCAGAATTTAGTATTCAATTGCCAGGCGACAAAGGAGGCGGCAACTACTCTAACGGTGAGTTTTCCTGGCTGGATTTGGGAACAACGCTATTCAAATAGGCTTGACTCAGAGGAAGAACTGATGAGTCACTCTGATCGCGCATGGACAGAGAAGATAACCTCAACGGAGATCATTGGTCTCATTGCAGTGTCCGCATTGATGCTTCTTCTGCTATTATACACTCACCTACGACTACAAGATTACGCTCACGATGACGCGTATATACATTTTCGCATTGCTAACAACCTGGTAGATTATGGTGTCCCTTACTTCAATCCAAGTGAGCCGATCAAGGCAAGTTCATCTTCAGGCTGGACGCTTCTGCTTTCTGGGGTTCTTTGGCTTTCCAGGCTTTTTGGTTCTGCGACGGATCTGCGCACACTGGCTGCAATTGTCAACTCAGTATTGACCACCTGCGGTGCGCTTATCTACACGCTCCTGTTAGTCCGGTTGTCGGAAGGGAACCAACGTTTCAACGTCTTCTATCTGGGTTTCTTAGTTGCGTATGTTTCCCTGACCATACCACCTAGTATTGGGCTGATGGAAACCGCAACCGCTTTGGTCATAGCTGGTGTAGCTTTTCATCTTCTGCTAAGCGATAGCAAGTATTGTCTGTTGCTATTTAGTGCTTCAGTTTTCTTTCGACCAGAACTCGTCATCTTATTAGTACTGGTTGTGTTCTACGTAATAGCCAGGAGGCGCTTTTCCTACAAGGATACATTATTGTTCTCTCTCCTGGGTGCGCTGCCTTTTCTGATCTATGATTATTTCTTCTTTGGCACGGTACTGCCGAACGCAGTAAAAGCGAAAGCGGTGGTGTATTCTCTCAGTTACAGAGACACTTTGCTGACCATCTTGAGTAGACTGCTAGATGATCTACCTCTGTCTTCTGCCTGCAAATTCTGTGTGTCGTATGAGGTTGCTTTTGCATACGTCGTTTTCCTGTTGGGGCTCGTAGGCGCCCATATTGGAATTTTCACCTTCAGAGAAGTCAGATGTCTGGGCAGATGTAGTGCTGACCAGCGTAGCTATTTAAGCGGCCTTATTATGCTCTGGGGAATCGGTGTGTTGGGTGCATATGTTGCTACCAAGACTTACATTTTCCCGTGGTATGAGCCACTATACGTGGTGCCCATGCTGATTGTGATCGGCAAAACAATATTAGGGACTCGATCACCCTTTGCCCCCTTGGGATTGGTTGTGTTTGCTATACCTATGTTGGCCCAGATGTTAGGCCTTTCGCAAGTGTTGTCAGCTGCCTCGGGAAATCCTACTTGTTATCAAGATTTTGAGGCAGGGGCTCGTGTTCGGCAGTATATTCAGATTGGGAGTCGGTTGTTTGATCAATATCCTCATGCAACGCTAATGACTTCAGAGATTGGAGGGCTAGGCTATGGCTTCAAAGGTCATATAGTTGACGGAGTTGGGCTCATCTCACCAGGCGCACTGCGCTATCATCCAATGAGTGTTCCAGATGAAAGAGGCGCTGGGAATATCGGTGCTATCCCGGTTGGCTTCATTGAGGAAACCAACCCTGAGCTTATTGTGAGTTACGATATTTTTGCCGAAGCTTTTTTGAAGAGTGATGCTCTGGATCACTACGTCAGGATCAAGTATCCAGTGTTTGTTGAGGAAGATATGAGCCGTTCGGACATAAAAACATTGTGGGGAAGTGAGTATTTGAATGTGTTTATAAGGAAGGACCTCGCCCCTACCTCTTAGGCTAGATGCCTACACAGAGACTTATGAAAAGACACCTCCACCAAAGCTTTGATGAGAATTGAAGCAGACACAACCGAGATGACACGGCTATGATCCCAAGAAGACAATTCTGCAAATTGTTATCGTTTTGGATATTGTCCATTTTCGTGTTATTTTCTATCATAGAAATATCTTTGCGGTTGGCAGGATATCCTCAAGGCCTTTTTAAGTCGAAATATCCGCCCAACTCAAGAATAGAAATGACTTGGGGTGCCATCCCTTATACTGTAGAAACAAATTCGCTTGGACTAAGGGGCAAAGATGTTGCTGGTAAGAAAGAGCGGGAGAGAATACGCATTATGGCTTTGGGGGATTCAGTTACAGAAGGATTCTATGTAGATAATCAAGATACTTATCCAGATTTATTGGAACGCAGGTTAAACGAGCTAGGCTACCAAGCTGACGTCATAAACGCAGGTGTGGGGGGTATCTCAATTGATGAAGAATATGCACTGCTTCAAGGGCTTATTTCATTGGAACCAGACTTGGTGGTGCTTACCTTCGCTACAAACGATGTTGCGGATATCCGGCATAAGACTAGAGAAATGTTGGTTGATCCAACCTTAAATCGTAAAACACGGTTGATTACCTCGTTGGTGAACAATACTGCTACCGGAGAAGCTTTGCTTGACGGGTACCTAACGCTTCGATTTGCGTCTTACAAAGCATCCGAAAGGGATGATATGATCCTGAAGTACGGTCAAGAGCGATACCAAATAGAAGGTGGCGATGAATATGTGGCCAATGTCAAAGAGTTTGAGGACCGTTATGCAGAAACAGATGGCATTATCCTAACTGAACCGTTCTCGGAAGAAGCGACCGAATTGGTAGGCAATTATCTTTTTGTGTTTGAGCACCTGAATGACTTTGCGAGAAGTCACGGCTCTTGCCTCGTACTGGTCTATTTTCCCAGTTACTCTCAGGTCTATGATCCAACTACGTCGATGAGAATTAGAGATATACTCAAAAAGAAGACAGAAGAGTTGTCCGTTCCGTTTCTCGATTTAACGTCAGCTTTAAGAGAGTCAGGAAGTGATGAAGTACTCCATCTAGCACCGCTTGATTATCATCTGAACCCTACTGGAAATCGTGTGATGGCTGAAGAAATAGCCGAATTCCTTGTGAGCGAAATTCTAGTTGAGAAGAATTGCGGAGATTGAGAAGGCTTTGAGCATGCTCACGAGGCTCACCCAGATTCATCCTGATTTAAGATTTGTCATTATAGTGGCCACTCTGATTACTCTGCTCGGCTTTGCTCTGAATATCGGGCTGGCTCTTGGGCAATTGGGGACCTACAACCTGACCCTGGACGATGCCTGGATACATCACACGTACGCACGCAACCTGGCCCGAGGTCAGTGGTTCACCTATACCGACGACCAGGCTTCGAGTGGCAGCACCTCGCCTGTATGGACCGTACTGCTGTCGGCGGGCCATTTGCTGGGTGTGCATCCGGTTAACTGGAGCCTGCTACTGGGTGCTCTTTTTCACATATTGACCGCACTAATGGTTTATCAGCTCAGCCTCCTTTATTTTGGTGATCGTTGGCTGGCAGCCTGGAGCGCCATCCTGACTGGCTTAGAATGGCATCTCGTCTGGGCTGCTCTCTCCGGCATGGAAACGACCCTCTTTGTGGCGCTGAGTCTGCTCTACCTGTACTTGATCCAAACGCAATGGCAAAGGACGTGGCTGCTGGGTCTGGTGGGAGGCCTTCTCTTTCTAACGCGCCCCGAGGGAGCGCTTTTGGTAGGCATTGCCGGAGTGAGAGTGCTATGGGGCTACCGGGGAGTCTGGAGGCGGGCCTTCAAATCCCTCGTAATGATGGGCTTGATGTTCCTACTGGTGATCAGTCCGGTTATGATCTTCAATACGGTCGCGAGTGGCCATCCGTTGCCTGGAACCTTCCGCGCCAAGTACGAGCAATGGGTAGCGCCGTGGACTATCGGCAAAGGGCTCAATTATTTAGTGGTGGTGCTAAAATGGTTTTGGCTGAGGGGGCCTCTTTTCCTGTTCTTTCCGTTGGCGTTGGTCGGCGGCTGGCTGGCGTGGCGGCGACGCATGACCGATCTGATACCGGCTGGGGCCTGGCTGCTAGGGTTACCTCTTGCTTATACCTTTGTACTGCCCTCAATTGGCGAGCGAGGACGGTATCTCATGCCGCTTATCCCTCTGATCGTAATCTTGGGGGCCTGGGCGGCTGTTGAGTTTCTCCGCTCCACTCGGTTCAAGCGATTGGCGTGGGCTCTCATCACCCTGGCCACCCTGATGACCTTGGTCTTCTGGGTCAACGGCGCCCGCGCTTACGAGAAAAACGTTCGGTCTATCGAGAGCCAACATATGGTAGTGGCCAGATGGCTTCGGGACCACACATCCCCAGATGCTGTGATTGCTACCCAGGACATTGGGGTGCTGGCCTATTTCTCTGACCGCCGCCTGATCGATCTGGCCGGTTTGACCGAGCCCGCTATCGTGCCTATTATGCACCAACCGGAGCAAATGGCCGCCTATATCCGGGGACAGGGAGGGGATTACGTTGTGATTTTCCCATCCCACTACCAGCAGCTGATCGAAGGGCAAAACCTTCAGTTGGTTTTTGTGAGCGACGAATACGGCTTTCAGGTATTAGGCTCGGATCCATTGGCGGTGTTTCAATTTCCAGCAGTTCAAGATGAAGCGAGCTCCAGAGATTAGGGTTTGGAGAAGACGGGGAACAGAGGTTGAAGACCCGAACTTGGAAGATTCTGGTAATTACGCTCCTTGCCTTTGCCTCAAGACTGGCTTTCTTGGGCCGGCAGAGTCTGTGGTATGACGAGGCCTTCAGCCTCGCCGTGGCCCGGGCCGACTGGCCGACCTTCTGGGCCGCGCTTCTATCCGACGGGGTGCATCCACCCGGTTTTTACCTTCTCTTACGAGTGGGGCTGGAACTGTTCGGCCATACCGAGTTTGCGCTGCGTTTCCTCTCGGTCCTGACCGGGACGCTGGCGGTGCCGCTTATCTTCCAGTTGGGTCGGGTCCTGGGTGATGGGCGCTGGGGGCTGGTCGCTGCGCTGCTGTTGGCTTTGAATCCTTTTGCCCTGTGGTACGCGCAGGAAGCGCGTATGTACAGTCTCTTGCTCTGCCTCAGCATTGCCGCGGGCTATGCCTTCTGGAAACTGGTCACTTGGCCTGATCCCAGGCACTGGCTCTGGCTGACTCTCATCTCGGCACTGAGCTTCGTGGTCCATTACTTTGCCTTTTTGTTCAGTCTGGTTCAGTTCGTGTATCTGGTCGTCACTCTGCGCCGAACGCACCGTGTCCTACGCTGGTGGGTCGCTGCCCAAGGGTTTGCCTTTCTACTCTTCTTACCCTGGGCTCTAGTCATCGCTACACGCGAGGGACGCAACTTCGGCATCGGCTGGATTCATCCTCCCGCCCTTCTCGATCTACCGCTCACCTTGTCCAATCTCGCACTGGCCCTGAGCGAACCAGCGCGGCTCTGGACCTGGGCCGGGCTGGCCTTGATGCTGGCAGCAGTCGGGTTCGGTATACTGGCCACGCAAAAGACTGGAGTCCGCTCCACCGCGGCACCCTATGTACCAACCCGGCAGGGGGCGGTCTCCCTACTCCCTGCTCCTTATACCTTGCTTCTTATTTGGCTTCTGGTCCCCATCGCCTTTACCTGGCTTATCTCGCTACGCCTACCGCTCTACGTGGATCGTTTTCTGATCATCTGCCTGCCTGCGTTGCTGCTGTTGTGTAGTACTTTGAGCCTCTCCTCATCTCGGTTAGCCCGTGGTACAATGATTATATTGATTATGGTGAGTGCTATTGCCAGCTATCGGCTGTGGGCCGACCCGAGGCTCACCAAAGAAGATTGGCGAGCGGCGGCTGCCTATGTCTGGTCAACGGAAGAGATGGGCGATACGCTGGTAATGCGCGATTTGCAGACTGGCATTCCTTTTGGCTATTATTACCAGGGCGCACTTGAGCTACAGACAGCCTCGGTCAATCAGCAGATCACACCGTTGAGTGACCTGGGCGCTGGATACGAGCGGCTGTGGCTGGTCTACCGTCGGCCTTTCGAGGCGACCCACGCCCTGGCCGGGTCGGAGCCTTTCACCTGGCGGGACGACCAGGACCTGATGGTGCGCGATTGGCTGGTGGTCAACGAACCTGCACTGGTGGGTGAGAGGACTCTCCCCGGCGTATACCT
>Ga0209536_100005422_pt1 | contig 19817 bp, 16 predicted proteins | sample DeeMarSeWOR28_12_FD_187461 | JGI IMG/M metagenome (GOLD analysis project Ga0209536, IMG submission 187461) | Marine sediment microbial communities from White Oak River estuary, North Carolina - WOR-2-8_12 (SPAdes) (version 2) | ecosystem: Environmental > Aquatic > Marine > Intertidal zone >...
CCACACCCGCCGCTGCATCGCATAGTCGACGACTTCGGCATGGTAGGCATGGATCTCGGCAAACACCGCTTCGGCCGGAACGAACATCACGGCGCCATCGCTGGTCTCTCCGGCGATGATGTATTTTGCCGCGATGTCCTCGATGTGTTTGCGCACGTCCGCGCGAAACTGCCGCTGCGCCTGAACACGATCGCTGTCACCAGCGGCGGGCTCGAACATGCGGTGGTAGTTCTCCATCGGGAACTTTGAATCCACCGCCACCATTCCCGTCGGCGCGGGCAGCTTGAGAACGCAGTCGGCGCGACTGCCATTGGACAGCGAGTGCTGGAATCCATACGCGGATGGCGGCAGTATGTTGCGCACCAGGCCTTCGAGCTGTACCTCGCCAAATGCGCCTCGTGAGCGCTTGTCACCCAGCAATTCCTGCAGGCTGACGACATTCGTCGTCAAACCGTCGATCTTCTTCTGCGCTTCGTCAATGGTAGCCAGCCGCTGCATGACGTTGACGAAGGTTTCATTGGTCTTCTTGAAGCCTTCTTCCAGGCGTTCGTTCACCTTGCCCGAAATCTGCTCGAGCCGCGAATCGGTCGTCTTGGTAAGGAGTTCCACCGACGAAGCAAGCTGGGCGGAGGCATGTCGCAGCGTCGTCTGAATCAGTTCCTGCTCGGCGCGATTCTGCTCGGCCAGTTTCTCCAGCACCTTGGTGACGACCTCGCTACGCAGCATGTCGTGCTTGGACTGCAACTCCTGGCGCATTTCAGACAGGCGAGATGTCATCGTCTCCCGCGTTGCCGAGAGCTCCTCCACCTGCTTGACCTGCAGCGCGCCAACCGTGCCGCGTGTCTGCGTCAGTTCCTGCGTCAGGGTATCGCGCAACTGTCCGAGCGAGTTCGCCTGCATTTGCGACAAACGGTCACCAAGCTGGTTGAGCGCGGAATTGGTATCCCGGACCATTTGCAGGTGCTTTTCTTCGAGCGTCGCCGCCACGCTGCCTGGCAGCTTGCGTCCGCTCCTGAGCAAAGCGATGACCGCCGCGAGCGTGACCAGCACGAGCAACAGCGTGACGACGGCCAGAATGAACAAGTTCGCGGGAGAAAGCATCAAATCAGTATAGCCCAGCGCTGGCTGCGCCGGTACGCGCCGCCGGCCTGTGTTTCGCCGGGCATCCCGGCGGTCAGGTTCCCGGCGATGACCGCATCAACTGCGGCAGCGCAGCCTCAGGCCGCCTGCTCCTGGCGCGAGGCGCGCTTGCGTTCATGCTCCTTGAGGTAGCGTTTCCGGATGCGGATCGACTTCGGCGTGATTTCAACCAGTTCATCGTCGGCAATGAACTCGACCGCCTTTTCCAGCGTCAGCTCGATCGGCGGCACCAGGCGCACGGCTTCATCGGAGCCCGACGCACGGACATTGGTAAGTTGCTTTCCCTTGATCGGATTGACCACCAGATCGTTGTCACGCGAGTGAATGCCGATGACCATGCCCTCGTACAAGGCCTCCCCCGGCGACACGAACATACGCCCACGATCCTGCAGCTTCCACAACGCGTATGCCACCGCGGCACCGTCGTCCTGGCTAACGAGCGCACCGTTGCGCCGCTCTTCCATCTCGCCCTTGAGCGGGCCATAGTCGTCGAAAATATGGCTGGCAACGCCGGTACCGCGCGTGATCGTCAGGAATTCGCCCTGGAATCCGATCAACCCGCGGGCCGGTATCCGGTACTCCAGCCTGGTGCGCCCCTTGCCGTCGGACTGCATGTCCTGCAGTTCGCCGCGCCGGCGGCCCAGTTCCTCCATCACGGCACCCTGCGTCTGTTCCTCGACGTCAACGGTCAACAGTTCATAGGGTTCCTGCTTTTCACCGTCAACGGTGCGGAACACGACACGCGGGCGGCCGACCGCCAGTTCATAGCCCTCCCGGCGCATGTTCTCGAGCAGGATGGTCAGGTGCAACTCGCCGCGCCCCGACACGACAAAGGTATCGGAGTCAGCCGTGAACTCGACGCGCAGCGCGACATTGGACTGGAGTTCGCGTTCGAGCCGTTCACGGATCTGGCGGCTGGTGACGAACTTGCCTTCGCGACCGGCGAGCGGCGAGGTGTTTACCAGGAAATTCATCGTCAGCGTCGGCTCATCGACCTTCAGCAAAGGCAAGCCTTGCGGCTTGGCGGGATCGCACAGCGTGACGCCGATCCCCACCTGGTCGATGCCGTTTACGAGCACGATGTCCCCCGCCTCGGCTTCTTCCACCACCGTGCGTTCCAGACCATTGAATACCAGCACCTGGTTTACTTTTGCCAGCTTCGGCGTGCTGTCCGGGCCGTTCATTACCGCCACCGGCTGGCCGGAGCGAATGCGGCCCCTGGCCACACGGCCAATGCCGATACGCCCCACGAAACTCGAATAGTCCAGCGAGCAGATCTGCATTTGCAGCGGGGCGTCTGCGTCGGCATCGCGCACCGGAACATGTTCCAGGATGGCGTCGAACAACGGTCGCATGTCTTCAGTGCGGGTCGCCGGATCGGTTGTTGCCCACCCCTGCAGCGCAGAGGCATAGACAACGGGAAAATCCAGTTGCTCCTCGGTTGCCCCCAGTTTGTCGAACAGATCGAAAGTCTGGTTTACGACCCAGTCCGGGCGCGATCCCGGCCGGTCAACCTTGTTGACGACCACGATCGGTTTGAGCCCCAGCGCCAGTGCCTTGCGGGTAACGAACCGCGTCTGCGGCATCGGGCCGTCTACCGCGTCCACCAGCAGCAGAACACCATCCACCATGGAGAGCACGCGCTCTACCTCGCCGCCGAAATCGGCGTGGCCGGGTGTGTCGACGATATTGATGTGCGTATTCCGATACTGTACCGCGCAGTTCTTCGACAGTATGGTGATGCCGCGTTCTTTCTCGAGGTCATTCGAATCCATGACCCGTTCGGTCACTTGCTGGTGGGCCGCGAACGTGCCGGACTGGCGCAGCATCTTGTCGACCAGCGTGGTCTTGCCATGATCGACGTGGGCAATGATTGCAATGTTACGTATATTGTTTCGCATACTGTGTTGCTGACTCCGGGTTCCGGCCACTGACAGCCGAAAAAACTGCTAGCCAAAAAGACACACTCGCCTGAAAAGACGTCCGTGGTTCGGGAACTGCCCCGCGCCGCACTGGTGAACCGCGTCGGGTCCCGTTCGTGCTGCGACTGCCGCCGTTGCGGCAACGCCTCCGGCGCAGGCAGACATAACCACGATAATCAGATAGATGCCGCCCCAAAAAAGTCCGCGAGTGTACCACAGCGGCAGGTGATCGAATGGCTGCGAAACGCGTCAGGACAGGCTGCGGAATACCTCCATCGGAGGCGTGCGCAGCAAGCGGCGGGTACCTGCCATGCCCACCAGCGTCACCGTTGCCACACCGGCAATCAGCCCGACAATCCATACCGCTGGGTCGATCCGGTATGGAATGCCAAGCACCTTTTCGGCCAGTCCCCAGCCGACGACCGTCGCGCCGACCGCCGCGAGCAGGCCCGCAACCGCGCCGATGAAGACGAATTCGCTCGCTTGCAGGAGCCTGAGTTGGCGGCTGGTGGCGCCAAGGCTGCGCAGCACCGCAGCGTCCATGCGCCGCTCATCATGCGTGGCGGCGATCGCGGCAAGCAATACCAGCAGGCCCGCGACGAGGCTGAAGGCGAACACGAACTCGACCGCCCTGACCACCTGATCCATCATGCGCACGACTTGTCCGAGAACGGCTTCGACGTCAATTACCAGGAACCCCGGAAACTGCCTGACGAGTTCATCGACAAACACTCCGTTTCCGGGCGGCAGATAGAAACTCGATACCCAACTCTTCGGATACACGTCCAGCAGATCCGGTGCCGCCAGCACGAAGAAATTCACCCGGAACGAATCCCACTGCACTTCCCGCAAAGAGCTGATTGTCACTTCGAGCACTTCCCCGGCCACGTCATAGCGCAATTTGTCGCCGAGTTTCAGCCCCAGGGTTTCGGCAATACCCGTTTCAACCGAAACCAGTGCCCCGCCCTTGTCACCGCTGTCGAACCAGCGTCCTTCCACGATCCGGTTGTCCCGTTGCAGGCTGTCGCGCCATGACAAATTGAACTCGCGATTGATCAGGCGTTTCGCCCGGTCGTCGACAAAATCGTCGGCCACGACAGTCTTTCCATTGATGGCCTCGAGGCGTGCTCGCACCATCGGATGGAGAACCGGAAATGGGATGTTGCGTTCGGCAAAATAACGCCGCAATTCGTCCACCTGGTCCGTCTGTATGTTCACCAGGAACCGGTTCGGGGCGTCGGCCGGCAACGTGCGCTGCCAGCTGGTGAGCAAATCGTTGCGCACCAAAGTGAGCAAAATGAGCGCGAGCAGACCCAGGCCGATGGCACTGACTTGCAATACGCTGCCGACGCGGCGGCGCCTGACATTGGCGATTCCGGTGCGCCACCCGAAGCCCGCCTCATCGAGCACACGCCGCAGCAAGTGGATGGCGAGCAGCGTGACAACGGTGCACGCCAGCAGGGTCGCGACGATACCTGCCATCACGGTTGCACCGAGCTTTGGATCGCCCGCCTGCCACAGGATGAGGCCGGCGACAGCCAGACCACCGATGAGGTAAGCACTGAATCCGGCTGCGTCGGGCATGCCGATGTCGCGCCGCAGAACGCGCATCGTCGGTACCCGCCGCAGTGCCATTAACGGGGGTAATGCAAATCCGGCCAGCAGAATGCAGCCGGTGGCGAATCCCCCGGCCATCGGCCAGAGGTCCGGAGCCGGCAGCCGCACTTGCAACAATGGCGCGAGGATGGCGACGAGCAGTTGCTGCAAACCGAAACCGATGGCACTGCCGACCAGGGCCGCGATGGCACCCGCCAGCAGAAACTGTAGCGCGTGCAGGCCGAGTACTTCATTCTGCACGGCGCCGAGGCAGCGCATCATCGCACAGGCATCCAGATGCCTTTGGGTGTGCCGTCTGGCAGCGAGTGCGACGGCAACACCGGCGAGCACGACGGTCAGCAACGTCGAAAGTTCGAGGAAGCGTTCGGCACGCTCGAGACCCGACTTGATCTCCGGCCGCGCATCGCGAATCGTTTCGATTCGCTGTCCGGGCCTGACACGTGCTTCGGCGAAGGCATGAAACGAATCCAGCGCGCTGTCCGGCCCTGCCACGTACAAACGATAGCGCGCCCTGCTTCCGGGAACGATCAACCCGGTGGATGCGAGGTCGGCCTCGTTGAACATCAGGCGTGGCGCGAGGTTGAGAAACCCGGCGCTCGATTCGGGCTCTTCGACGACCACGGCGGCAACCGTGAATTTGCGCTCCCCCAGCCTGAGGCTCTCTCCCGGTGACAAGCCGAGCCGTCGCATCAGACGGGCGTCGACCCATACGGTGCCGGGCTCGGGAATGCCGTCCGGGATGACTTCCGCCTCTTGCATCACCTTGCGAATGCGCAACTTTCCACGCAGCGGGTAGCCGGGGGCAACGGCTTTCACATCGGTGAGCAGGCTGTCATTTTCAGACTGCGTCATGCTGCGAAAACTGACCGCGCTGGAAGTGCGCAGCCCTCCGCCCTTCGCCTGTGCCGCGAAATCTTCCCCGATCGGCCGATCGGAGACGACGACAAGGTCGGCGCCCAGCAGCTGGCTGGATTCGCGCACGATCGACTTGCCGACGCGTTCAGCGAAGAAAGACACCGTCGTTACGCTCGCAACGGCAACGATCAGGGCGACAACCAGAATTCGCAATTCACCCGCCCGCCAGTCGCGCACGAGCAAACGTAGCGCCAGAATGAACATCGAGGCGATGCGGTTCACCGGCGCGACTCTCCGACAACGCGACCAGCGGCGAGCTCGATCCGACGCTGACAACGGCCGGCCAGACGTTCATCGTGAGTGACCAGCACGAGTGTCGTGCCACGCTCGCGATTGAGCTCGAACATCTGCGAAACGATTTGCTCGCCGGTCACCGCGTCGAGGTTCCCGGTCGGCTCGTCGGCAAACACCACTTTGGGCTGTACGACGAAAGCGCGGGCAATGGCTACCCGCTGTTGCTCGCCGCCGGACAGTTGCCGCGGGTAATGCTCGACGCGATCCCCCAGGCCGACGCGGTCCAGGATCTCGCGGGCACGGCGCCGGGCATCGGCTTCGCCGCCGAGTTCGAGCGGCAGCATGACGTTTTCCAGGGCGGTCAACGCCGGCAGCAACTGGAAGGACTGGAAAACAAACCCGATGTGGTCCCGCCGGATGCGCGCGCGCCCGTCCTCATCGAGGCCGGACAAATCCTTCCCGTCGCTGAGGACACGTCCTGAGCTTGGCACATCGAGCCCGGCAAGCAGCGCGAGCAAGGTTGTCTTCCCCGATCCCGATGCCCCGACCACGGCAACCGACTCACCGTTGTGGATATCGACGGAAACATCCTCGAGAATGGTGAGTGACCGTGAACCGGTCGTGACCGTGTGGGTCAAACCGATCGCCTGAACAATGGGTACTGTTGTCATGTCCGTTACCGTAATTTCGAGAATTGTCCTGGTGCTGCTGGTGATCTTCGGTTCACGGCCCGCGTTGGCCGGCACCGTGCTCATCGTTGGCGACAGCCTGTCGGCCGGCTACGGGCTGCCTAACGGCAGCGGTTGGGTGAGCCTGCTCAACAAGCGCCTGGTGGCGGAATATCCGAATGTCTCCCTGGTCAATGCCAGCATCAGCGGCGAAACGACCGCCGGCGGCAAACGGCGCATCCAGGCACTGCTCGAGCGCCACCAGCCTGGCATTGTCGTTGTCGAACTGGGCGCCAACGACGGCCTGCGCGGCATCCACATCCCGCTGATCAGGGACAACCTGACCGCCATCGTTGATGCCTGCCTGGCGTCAGGGGCGAAGGCTCTTGTATTAGGCATGCGCGTTCCACCGAACTACGGGCGCGAATACGCGGAAAAGTTCCACGCCATGTTCAAGGAAGTCAGCAGCCGCAAGGGCGTTGCACTCGTTCCATTCCTGCTCGACGGCTTCGCCGACGACCGCGCCATGTTTCAGGAAGACGGCATCCACCCTGCCAGCGACGCCCAGCCAATGATGGTGGACACCGTTTACGAACAACTGCGGCCGTTGCTTCGCGATTGGTGAACCGCCGTTCGGCGAGCCATGCCCTGCATGCGGGGCGGGCCGCCGGCCGGCAGCCTAGGACACATGGACGCGGGAATCGCCGGCAAAAAGGCGGCCGATGCATGCCGCTGACCCGAACCCCTCCTCGCGGAATACGTCGAGCACGCGTTGCGTGGCATCCGGCGCGCAACAAACCAGGAGGCCGCCGCTGGTTTGCGGGTCGGTCAGCAAGTTTGTCTTCCATTGCGGAAAATCGGCAGGCAGTTGCGCACCATCGCCGTAACTTTGCCAGTTTCGCAGTGACGCGCCGGTGACGACGTTTTGTTGCGCGTGCAGCAGCGCCGAACCGAATATCGGAACATCCGCGAAGCGGATTTCCGCGGCCAGCCCTGATCCTCGGCAGATCTCCAGCAGATGCCCCAGCAGCCCGAAGCCGGTCACGTCGGTCAGTGCATGTACCTCGGGGATGGACGACAGTGGTATTCCGGGGCGGTTGAGCAAGGTCGTACTCGCCAGCATCTCTGCGTAACCGGACGCGTCCAGCAGCCGTTTTTTCAGCGCGGCGGACAAAATACCCACGCCGAGCGGCTTGCCGAGCACGACCTCGTCGCCGGCCCTGGCGCCATCGTTACGCTTGAGTTGGTCCGGATGAACCATGCCAATAGCGACCAGGCCATAGATCGGTTCCGGCGAATCGATCGAATGACCCCCGGCAATCGGTATTCCGGCCTCCCGGCAAACGGATTCACCGCCGGACAGTATTTGCCGGATGATTTCCACGGGAAGCTTGTCGACCGGCATGCCGACCACCGCCAGTGCCATGAGCGGTGTCGCTCCCATCGCGTAGATATCCGAAATCGCATTGGTGGCAGCGATACGGCCAAAATCAAAAGCATCGTCGACCACCGGCATAAAAAAATCGGTCGTTGCCACCAATGCCTGCGATTCATTGATCCGGTAGACTGCGGCATCATCGGCGTGGTCGTAACCAACGAGCAAATCGGGAAACATGGCGTTGCTGCCGGACTTGCTCAACAGTTGCGAGAGCAATCCCGGCGCGATCTTGCAACCGCAACCTCCGCCATGGGCGTATTCGGTCAGTTTGATCTGCATAGGGTGGATCGGCGAAGACGCCGGATCAGAAGTAGTACACTTGGATTTGATAGTCAGCCGCCAGGCTCGCGGACCCCGCATCGGAAATGACACAGGACGCCGTCAACGTATCACAACTGCATGAATTTGACGAGATCGTGGATGTGCGCTCGCCATCGGAGTTCGCGCACGACCATATTCCCGGTGCGCTCAATTGTCCGGTTCTTGACGACGAGGAACGCGCCCGTGTCGGAACCATGTACACGCGTGAATCCGCTTTTGCCGCCAAGCGAACTGGTGCTGCGCTGGTGGCGCGAAACATCGCCCGCCATCTGGAAACCGCGTTCGCGGACAAGCCGAAAACGTGGCGCCCGTTGGTCTACTGCTGGCGCGGCGGGCAGCGCAGCGCTGCGATGACCATCGTTCTGCGTCAGGCCGGCTGGGATGCAAGACGCCTGTCCGGCGGGTACAAGGCCTTCCGTCGGCGGGTCACTGCTGACCTGGACGAGCTTGCCGCACGAGCCTCGTTCCGGGTGGTTTGCGGCCTGACCGGCAGCGGCAAGAGCGCTCTGTTGCGGGCACTTCAGCAAGGCGGGGCGCAGGTGCTCGACCTCGAGCGGGCCGCCGCGCATCGCGGGTCGGTTCTTGGCGCGCTGCCTGGCGATCCCCAGCCAAGCCAGAAAATGTTCGATAGCCGTGTCTGGAATACGCTGCAGCAGTTCGATGCGGCGCAGCCGGTCTACGTCGAAGCCGAAAGCCGGAAGGTCGGCGGTCTGCGCGTTCCGGAGGAACTGATCAATGCCATGCGTCGCTCCCCGTGCATTGTCCTCGACACGGCCGCTGGCGCCCGTGTCACGCTGCTGCTGCGCGAATACGCGCATTTCATGCGGAGTCCGGCTGAACTGTTTTCCAGGCTCGACTGCCTTACGCATCTCCACGGAAGAAGCCGGATCGAACGATGGAAATCGCTTGCTTCGGCCGGCGACTGGAACGCCTTCGTTCTGGAACTCCTCAACAGCCACTACGACCCGGCATATCGCAAATCGACGGGTTCCAATTACCCGCGGCTGGAACAGGCGGTGCGCCTTGCGGTGAACGAAGCGACCGACGCCGAATTCACCCGCCTGGCGCAAGATCTGATTGCAGGCGAATCCAACAATGCTGCTAACCGTCACGCCCGTGCCAGCATCCCCGCCTAAACCGCTCAACGACCTCCCGCGGAATACCGTACGCGCTGTGGTTCGGCTTATCACATGAAAACTCCGACATCTGGTGACGCATCGTCAAACGATTGGGCGCGTGTCCACCCGGCGGGCGGTGGCCGGGGCCTCCCCCGGTGAAGCTGGCTATCAAGGTAGACGTCGATGGGCTCGCACCCGCGCTGATCGGCGCCCCGCAGCTGGCCGATTTGATGGAAACGCATTCGGCGGGCGCAAGTTTCCTGTTCAGTGTCGGTCCCGACCGCAGCGGACGCCACATCGGCCGGCTGTTTCAGCATGGCATGCCCGGACGCCTGTGGCGCACCCGGTTCATACGCAGTTTCAGTGCAGCCGCCCCGCTCTATGGCACGCTGCTGCCGGCGCCGGACCTGGGTAAGCGCACCGCAGACGTAATGCGGGCCATTCGCGACGATGGATTCGAAACAGGCGTGCGGGGATTCGATTATCTTCAATGGAGCCAGTGTGCGTCCCGCCGGCCTGCGGACTGGATCTCCCGGCAAATGCACCGGGCCCGCGAGTGTTACACGGAAGTGTTTGGCGAACTGCCTCGCGTTCACGCGGCGCCGGATTGGCAACTGAGCCGCCATGCCTGCCGGCTGACACAGCGCCTCGAGTATGCATACAGTTCGGATACGCGTGGAACGCATCCGTTTCTCCCGGTGTTCCAGGCCGAAGTGATTTCCTGCCCGCAGCTGCCCACCACGCTGCCGACCCTGGACGAACTGATCGCGCAAGACGCCATGTCACCGCACGATGCCGTCGAACGCCTTCTCGAGATGACGCGGCAGGCAACGCCGTGGGGTCACGTTTATTCGGCGAACGCAGCATTCGAGGGCCGCAAGCTGCTGCCGGAGTTCGAACAGTTACTGCGCGGCTGGCGCAAGCAGGGCTATGAATTCGTATCTCTTCGCGACTACCTCTTCTCCTTTGACACGCGTGAACTTCCATACCACGAAGTGGTCACGGGAACAGTGCCCGGGCGGCCGGGAAAGTTTGCCTTGCAAGGCAAGGAGTTTCTGGGCGGGGCCGCGCATGGATCAGATTGCTCATATGATGACCACAACACAGGAGACACTGCATGACCGCAACGCTCACGGGGCTGACTGTGCCCGATTTCACGGCAACTGCAACAAGCGGCAAAGCGATCCGCCTGTCCACTCTGCGCGGGTCTTGCGTCGTGCTGTATTTTTACCCGCGCGACAACACCCCCGGTTGCACGGACGAAGGGCGGCAGTTCGCTGAACTCCACGCAGCGTTTCGCAAGTCGAATTGCGAGATTTTCGGCGTTTCCCGTGACAGCCTGCGTTCGCACGAAAACTTCAAGGCGAAAATGCAATTTCCTTTCGAACTGCTTTCTGACGAGGACGAACGGGTGTCCAACATGTTCGGCGTCATCAAGATGAAGAACATGTACGGGAAAAAGGTTCGCGGCATCGAACGCAGCACCTTTGTCATCGATGCCGGCGGAGTCGTTCGGCGCGAATGGCGCGGCGTCAAGGTCCCGGGCCACGCCAGCGAAGTCCTCGAATTCGTGAAAAGCCTGTAGCCGCGACTCTGTAGCCGGCGCGAACACTGAAGTGACTGGTGCTGCAGTCTTTACTCCCCGGGTAGCGATGTGCCGCTTTGTTGTCCATTTCCCATGACCTGAAAGCCGTATGACCGAAAGCAACAAGACCTCCACGGTGGCGCAGCTCGCGCCGCGCACGAAACTGTTCGTCCTCGACACCAATGTGCTGATGCATGATCCAACCAGCCTGTTCCGGTTCGAGGAACACGACATCTATGTGCCCATGGCAACCCTCGAAGAACTCGACGCGAACAAGAAAGGCATGTCCGAAGTCGCGCGTAACGCACGCCAGGCCAGCCGCTTTCTCGATGCCATTGTCAGTAGCGCACCGGATTCCATCGAGAACGGGATAGAACTCTCGGCAACCGGCAACGTCCAGGCCAGGGGACGTTTGTTCCTGCAAACGGAAGCGATCAACAACGACCTGCCTGCGCGCATGCCGCCGGGCAAGGTCGACAATCAGATCATCGGCGTCGTCAAGCACCTGCAGGAAGCTCAGGACAAGCGCGATGTGATCCTTGTGAGCAAGGACATCAACATGCGCATCAAGGCGCGGGCCGTCGGCCTCGCCGCGGAAGACTATTTCAACGACCGTGCGCTCGAAGATACTGACCTGCTGTACACGGGTGTTCGTGAGCTTCCCGACGATTTCTGGGATTCGCACGGCAACGATATGGAATCGTGGCAGCAGGATGGTCACAACTACTATCGTATTCGCGGCCCTTTGTGCGGTAACTTGTTGCTGAATGAGTTCGTATTCCAGAGAGCCGACGACGCCTTCCAGGCAAGGGTGGTCGAATCCGCCGGTGCGACCGCCGTGCTGGCGACAGTCCGGGATTTCACTAACGTCCGGCACGGCGTGTGGGGTGTGACGGCACGCAACCGGGAGCAGAATTTCGCCCTCAATCTTCTTATGGATCCGGAGGTTGATTTCGTCAGCTTGCTCGGACAGGCCGGCACGGGCAAGACGCTGCTGACCCTGGCCGCCGGACTCACCCAGACGCTGGAGCAGAAACTCTATACGGAAATCATCATCACCCGCGTAACCGTATCCGTCGGCGAAGACATCGGATTCCTGCCCGGTACCGAAGAAGAGAAGATGACGCCGTGGATGGGCGCGCTCGAGGATAACCTCGACGTGCTCAACAACATGGATGAAGAAGCCGGAGAATGGGGGCGTGCCGCCACCCGTGACCTGATCCGTTCGCGCATCAAGATCAAATCGCTCAATTTCATGCGCGGCAGGACATTCGTCAGGAAATTCCTGATCATTGATGAAGCCCAGAACCTGACGCCGAAGCAGATGAAGACGCTGATCACTCGTGCCGGTCCCGGCACGAAAGTCGTGTGCCTGGGAAACATATCGCAGATCGATACCCCTTATCTGACCGAAGGCAGTTCCGGGATGACCTACGTAGTCGATCGCTTCAAGGGTTGGGAACACTCGGGGCACGTCACCTTGCTGCGAGGTGAACGATCGCGTCTGGCCGACTACGCCGGCGACGCACTTTGACGGGCGATTGTTGACGCCCATCCCCGCTGCGAGCGCGCTCGCTTGCTGCAGCAATTCGGTGGCGCTACACTGCGGCCACAACCTATGGTCAATGCGCGCCGGGAAATCGCAATACCTTGCAGCGACGCAAGTCCCTCGCTCCCTGGCAGCCGCTTCCTGCTGTGTGCCGTTGGCGTCATGCTCGGGCTGGTCGCCCTGCCGTGCAACGGACTGGAAATAGGACAGATCACGGTTCACTCGGCGCAAGGCGAACCCCTCGACGCTGTTGCGCCTGTGTACCTGGACGCGGCCGAGAGCCTGGAGAGCAATTGCCTGTCGGCGGGCACGCAAAGTGACTTTCCCCAATCCGAACACATTCTCCTGACCGATGGCGTGCGCATGCGCCTGCAACCGGACCGCAAGGCAATCCGGATAACCACGATCGGACCGGTCGATTGGCCCGCAATCTCCATTGCCGTACGCGCGCGCTGCCGTCAAGGGCCCGTGACTGTGCGCGCCTTCAATCTGCGCTTGATGCCACGCGCCAGCCGGACGGCGTCTGACGCCGGCTCCGCCCCTGCTGCCACCAGGACGGCGCGTGCAATAGCGCCGCTGGCGGGCACCATCATCAGCGTCAAACCGGGCGACAGCATCTACGGACTTTGCGACGCCATATATCCGCACAACGAACAAGCGGCACACGAGCTCGCCCTGGCCATTGTCATCGCCAATCCGGGACTTTTCCCTGATGGCCGTCCACGCCCGCTCGAAGTTGGAGAAGAGTTGACCATCCCTGATTTGCGCAGCGTGCGTAGCATCGTGGAGCAGGCAAACGCAAGGTCCACAACTGCAGTTCGCAACGGGGCCGCCGAGCCTGGCATTACGGCACCCGTACCGCGGCAGGCACACGAGGGCAGGCTCAGACTCACGCTGGCACACAGCCTTGACCTGAGCCCCAGCCGCAACGTTGCCGGGACGAAGAAGCCAAGCTCGCTTCGCTTGCGGCCAGCCGCTTCGCTTGACGCGTTTTGGGCCCGCCTTTCGCGGATCACCGAAGCCCAGGCGCAGATCGACGCCCGCATTACGCGCCTGGAAACGATTGCAAGCACCTTGCAGGAACTGTTCGCGTCACGCACGGGTGCGCGTGTTCCGTCCGCTGCTGCGCCCGGCGCCACACCGGCCCGGCCGGCCTTGCCGCAACCGCAAACTCCGCGGGCCGCCGGAACTTCCGGCACGCGCAACAAGTTGTGGCACTGGGCCGGGATTGCGACCGGGCTTGCCGGGTTGGCGCTCGCTGGATTCTTCGTTGTCCGCCACTGGCGTCAGCGACGAGCGCTCGCGCTTCGGAACGCGAAGATCGGGGAGATGCTGGAGACAGCCCGGAAGGAAGCGACGCCGCTGCTCGGGCCTGATGAAGCCCGGCCGCCTACCGGCGCACCGGCCATGCGAGAGAGCCGCAGCGGCGGCACGCAGTCCGGGTACCGGACGGCCATCGAACGAGCGCGGGATCTGCGCGCGCAACAGACCCTTACGCAACCGTCACACCACGCACCGCCGGTCAAGGTCGGGGAACCGCCTGCAGTGCCCTCGCCCGCTGCCGGCTACGGCGATTCATTTGCAGATTCCGGTGAAATCCCTGTCCGATTGCGCCAGGAGATGAACGACTCCATCGACGGCACGCGCTCGATGTTCTCCGACATCGATCGATTTATCGCACTGGGCAGAATTCAGAACGCGATCAGCCTGCTCGAGTTCCAGATCGAGCGCCAGCCCGATGACCGGCCCTCATGGATCAAGCTGATGGCCGTTTATCGCCACAGCGGCATGGATGACGATTTCGACCGCACCTACGCGAATTTCCGCGAGAAGTTTGGCAACAACTGATTGGTTGCGACAGCCCGTCCTGTAACGGGCGAATACGCAAGCGACTCAGTAACGCGTGGGGTCGGCAAAGTTGGCGAACCGCGTGTATTCGCCCTGGAACGTCAGCATTACCGTGCCAATCGGTCCGTTTCTCTGTTTGCCGATGATGACTTCAGCCCGGCCTTTGTCGGGGGAATCGGGGTTGTAGACTTCGTCACGGTAGATAAACAGAATGACATCGGCATCCTGCTCGATGGCGCCCGACTCGCGCAGATCCGACATGACCGGCCGTTTGTTGGGGCGTTGTTCGAGCGAGCGGTTCAACTGCGAAAGCGCGACCACAGGCACGTTGAGTTCCTTGGAAAGCGCTTTGAGCGAGCGGGAGATCTCCGAAATTTCAGTTGCGCGGTTTTCGCCCTGCGACGATGCCGACATCAGTTGCAGGTAGTCGACGACAATCAAACCCAGTTGGCCGTACTGCCGATGCAGGCGGCGCGCCCGGGCGCGCAGTTCAAGTGCGTTCAGCGCTGCCGTTTCGTCGATATGGATCGGCGCTTCGCTGAGCCGGCCGACCGCATCGGTGAGGCGGCGCCAATCGTCTTCAGCGAGCCTGCCGGTGCGCAGCTTGTGCTGATCGAGCTTGCCAATGGCTCCGAGCAGCCTCATCGCGAGTTGCGCCGCCGACATTTCCATGGAGAAAATGCCGACCGGCAATCCTGCATCCAGTGCAACGTGTTCGGCCATGTTCAAGGCCAATGCCGTTTTACCCATCGAAGGGCGCCCGGCGACGATGATCAGATCGCCAGGCTGAAAACCCGACGTCATCCGGTCCAGGTCCGCAAAGCCGGTCGGCACGCCGGTGACATCGGACGGATTGTCGCGGTTGTAAAGCAGGTCGATGCGCTCGACCACCTCGGTCAGCACCGGCTGCATTTCTACAAAGCCCTGCCGCGTTCTCGCGCCCTGCTCCGATATGGCAAAAATTCTCGACTCCGCCTCGTCGAGCAACTGCGCCGGTTCACGCCCCATCGGGTTGTAAGCCGCTTCCGCGATGCTGGTCGCCGTTTCTGCGAGCTTGCGCATGATTGCACGCTCACGGACGATTTCGGCATATCGGCGGATGTTTGCGGCCGACGGCGTATTCTGCGCGAGCGCGCCGATATAGGCTAATCCGCCGACGCCTTCCAGTTCCTTGGTGCTCTCGAGGCTTTCGGATACGGTGATGGCGTCGGCGGGCCGGTTGACCTCGATCAGACGCGTTATATGGTGATAAATCTGGCGGTGGTCCGCCCGATAAAAGTCGGATTCGGTGAGGAAATCAGCGATACGTTCCCATGCCGTATTGTCCAGCAGCAAACCGCCCAGAACCGATTGCTCGGCCTCAACCGAATGAGGAGGCAGCTTGATCAGCTCAACTTCAGGGTCCTGGATGCGTTGAACCGATGCTTGCGCCATGGATTATCCTCAGGAGTTCGTCGCGACGATGTACGAGTCGTACGCAACAAGTTTAGTTAAAACTCAGGCAACGCAAAAACAATTTTTTCGATTTCACCGAACGCATTGATAACAAAGGTACTCGGCGAGCAGGCCGACGGTCGGTCGACTCGACTTCAGGTGAAATCGGAGGAAACATGCATCCCGTTTTCGGCTTGGCCCTTGCTGCTGCACTCACACGCGCGCACCGCGAACCGGCGGCGCCAACTCGCGTGCAACCGAAACAACAGACGAAAAAGCCGCGCTCGAAAGCGCGGCCTTCTCACGGTGCGGCAAGCCGGCGGTGCTACTGCTCGGCTACTACCGTAACGGTAATGGTCGCGATCGCATCGGCGTGGAAATCGACCGAGATCTGGTAATCCCCTGTCTGTTTGAGCGGACCACCGGGCATCTGGATGATGCTCTTGGGCACCTCGTGACCTCGTGCCGCCAATGCTTCGGCGATGTCGTAATGGGTCACCGAGCCGAACAGACGGCCGTCGATGCCTGCTTTTTGCGTGATTTCCAGCGTCATGCCGTCGATCTGCTCGCAACGCGCTTTGGCGTCACCGAGAACCTTGGCCTGCTGCGCTTCCAGTTCTGCACGCCGTTGCTCGAATTCGGCAATATTGGCCTCGGTGGCGCGCTTGGCCTTGCCTTTGGGAATCAGGTAATTGCGAGCATAGCCTTCCTTCACTTTGACGATGTCGCCAAGGCGTCCAAGGTTCTGAATCTGTTCCATCAGGATGATCTGCATGGTCCCGTGCCCTCGTTAATGAACGTCGGAATACGGCAACAACGCCAGGAAGCGCGCGCGCTTGATTGCGACCGAAAGCTGCCGTTGGTAGCGCGTCTTGGTGCCGGTAATGCGCGCCGGAATGATCTTGCCGGTCTCGCTGATGAAATCCTTCAGCAATTCGACGTCCTTGTAATCGACCCACTCGATTTTCTCCGCGGTAAAGCGGCAGAATTTGCGGCGCTTGAACAACGGGCGTGAAAAGCTGCGCTTCTTGTCGTTGCGCTTCTTGCTCGGACGATACATTGGTTTCTCCTTGTTACTTCAATTCGAATTCGGTTACGTGGAAAACGACCCAGCGTGATTTGTTGCTTCGGTTACTCAGGAATCCACTCAACTCGAGTTCACGGCCAGTTGCAACATGATCGAGTGATTTCGCCTTTTCACCGACGGCAACGCAGTCCAGCGAAAGCGTTACGTTACGCGGCTGCCCTGCTTCGGTCTGGCTTGAATTGTGGTCCACGGTAAATGACAGTACGGGAATGCCTGCTGGCGTAAAGCGCAATTGCTCCTTGGAGGCGATGCCTGCCCGCAGGATCATCCGGTTATTGACCAATCAGCTGGACGCCTCCGCCTGTTCTTCTTCGGGCGCGCCGGCCTCGTCGTCCGACGCGGCGCTTTGCGAGGATTGTGCCGCCTGTCCGACGATCTGCCTGGATTTCTCTTCCTTCATCATCGCCGATGGTTCCGTGACTGCATGTGACATGATCACGGTCAGGTGACGCAGAACGGCGTCATTGAACTTGAATGCATGTCCCAGCTCGTCGAGCACAGCCTGGTCGCACTCCACGTTCATCAGAACATAGTGTGCCTTGTGTACTTTCTGAATCGGATAGGCCAGCTGTCGCCGGCCCCAGTCTTCAACGCGGTGGACCTGCCCGTTGCCGGCAGTCACCAGCGTCCGGTACCGCTCGATCATTGCCGAGACCTGCTCGCTCTGATCGGGATGAACAATGAAAACGATCTCATAGTGCCGCATCTGCTTTGCTCCTTGTGGAATAAGCACCCGCCAAGGGGTGAAAAGCCTCCCGAAATGCGGGTTTCGGTGAGGCAAGGAAGCGGCGCATTATACCGAGTTCATGTTTGATATCAAGGTGCTTGGCCAGGTGTATCCGACCCGCCACGCAGCCTGATCGAGGCGCATGCAGGTACGCAGTCGATTGACGCGTAAACAACCTGCCTGCGGCCACCTTGCGTGTCGCTCGAGGCGGTCGAAAGTCAGCTAAAACACAGCAGACCGGCCCGAATGCCTTCCTTCAGGTCAAAAGCGTGCGCCAGCCCGGAAACACCGAAACCGAATACCAGCGCGCCGCACACGGTACGGAAGACCTGGCCCTGGAACACCCTTGCGGCACGCCGCAACAGCAGGCCGGCAACCAGCAGGTTCGGCAGCGTGCCGAGGCCGAAGGCCAGCATCACCAAAGCACCGTTCGCCGCGCTGCCCGATAGCAGGGCCGTTGCAAGCACGCCGTACACCAGTCCGCACGGAATCCATCCCCACAGAGCCCCTACCGCGAGCGCCCGGGGCAGCGTGTCAGCCGGTACGAAGTGTCGCGTCCACGGCTGTAAACGGCGCCACAGAAAGCGTCCTGCCGATTCGAAACGTGCCGCCAGTGGCGACAGGCCGGCAAGATACAGCCCGAGTATCAGCAGCATTACGTTGGCAAGAACGTATAGCCCGAGCTGGACCGGCAGGCCGCCCGAAAAAAGCAGGCCAAGCCCCCCGACCGAGCCGGCAATCGAGCCCGCGACACCGTAACTGGCGATGCGTCCGCCGCTGTAGGCAAGGTGCAGTAACGGTTTGCCGCCGCCCGGTTGCGCCGACAGCGCGCCGACGATGCCCCCGCACATGCCGGCACAGTGCCCGCCGCCGAGCAAGCCAACCACGAACACGGCGGCAAGGCTCAGGTCTGGAAGCATCACATGACTTTCGAATACGACGCCCGCAGGCGCCCTTCGCGCAGGTAGCGGTCAAACACCATGCAGATTGCGCGCACCAGGTGACGGCCTCGCTCGGTAACGGAAATCCACTCCTCGTCAATCACAACCAGTCCGGCATCCACGAAGGGCTTGAGGTCCTCGAGTTCAACCGTGAAATAGTCCCGGAAACTGATCAGGTGCGCAATCTCCACCGCTTCGAAAGACAGCTCGAAATGACACATCAAGCCCTGGATCACGGCACGGCGGACAAGGTCGTCCGCGGTCAGTTCGATACCACGGAGGACCGGAAGAATATTGGCATCCAGTCGGTCGTAGTACTCGTCGAGCGTGCGCACATTCTGACTGTAGGTCGGCCCCAGCGCGCTGATCGAGGAAACGCCCAGTCCCAGCAAATCGCTGTCGGCATGCGTCGAGTAGCCCTGAAAGTTACGGTGCAGTCTGCCTTGCCGTTGCGCCACGGCAAGATCATCGTCCGGCTTGGCGAAATGGTCCATGCCGATGTGCAGATAACCTGCCTGCGTGAGCTGGGTTACCGCCAGGCTGAAAATCTTCAAACGGGTATCGACATCGGGCAGGTCTGTCGCATTGATTCTGCGCTGCGGCTTGAATACATGGGGCAGGTGCGCGTAGTTGTAAATCGCCACCCGGTCCGGAGAAAGCGCCATGATCTTGTCAAGCGTGCGGCCAAACGAAACAACGCTCTGTTTGGGCAGGCCATAGATGAGATCGACATTGACGGACTTGAAACCTGCCGCGCGCGCCTCGTTGAGAACGCGCCCTGTTTGTTCTTCGCTCTGCACGCGATTGACCGCAACCTGCACGTCCGGATCGAAATCCTGCACGCCGATCGAGAGGCGGGTGAACCCGAGCTCCGAAAGCAACTCCACCGTGCCCTCGCCCACGCTACGCGGGTCGATTTCGATCGAGCACTCGAGTTCGGAATCGCGATCGAAATTGTCACATAACATCTGGGCAAGGTCGCGCATTTCGCTGTTGCTAAGGAAGGTCGGTGTGCCGCCCCCCCAATGCACCTGCGCTACCGAGCGGTGGTCCAGCAGCGCGGTTTGCATCTTCACTTCCTTTTCCAGATATTTAAGATATCTGGATGCCTTGCTGCGGTCCTTGGTTACGATCTTGTTACACGCACAGTAGTAACAGATGGTGCTGCAAAAAGGCAAATGCAGGTAGACGGACAACGGGCGGCGAAACCCGCCGATGCGCCGTTTCGTCAGCCAGGAAGCGTGCTGCTCCGGCCCAAATGCCTCGACGAAGC
>Ga0209536_100005423_pt1 | contig 19814 bp, 19 predicted proteins | sample DeeMarSeWOR28_12_FD_187461 | JGI IMG/M metagenome (GOLD analysis project Ga0209536, IMG submission 187461) | Marine sediment microbial communities from White Oak River estuary, North Carolina - WOR-2-8_12 (SPAdes) (version 2) | ecosystem: Environmental > Aquatic > Marine > Intertidal zone >...
TGGGTACAGGTAAATCATTGAATTGAAATAAATTTATACCATTTCTATACCATTTTGGTGCTGCTGTTACTCCTTGTTTATTTGATAATGTAAAGAGGCTGAAAAATTGGGAAAATCAGGTTGAGGAGGAAACTGATCATGACTTTAATCCCTGCTTTTGAAATCGGATTCTGGAACGCCTGGATACTCACGGTCGTGTTATACGCGGCTGCATTTGTACCGCTATCCATGAACAGTGAAATAGCGGAAAAGAGGATGGAAGGGGAGCCCAAAGGAAGCGAGCAGAGCAAAGTCGCCAGGATTGTGCATGTCATTACGCATGTGATTATCATGCCTTTCACCTTTCTTTACAGCATATTTCTACCGCTTCAGTCAGGCACCTGGTGGTTTTATGCTGGCCTGCTAATCTATCTACTGGGGTTAGTCACGGTTCTTCTGGTCAGCATCTCGTTTTCATCTGCCCCTCTAGACGAACCATTATCAAAAGGCATTTACGCGATCTCGAGGCATCCACAATATTTGGGGTTTTTCCTGGCCTTTGCCGGCATAGGTATCGCCTGCGCCTCCTGGGTATTTCTGTTATGTGCCTTGGTTTGGATAGTTTCTTGGCATTTTGGAGTCATGGAGGAAGAACGTATTCTGTCCGAGAAGTATGGTGATTCGTATAGACGATATATGGATCGGACCCCGAGATGGATAGGTTTCTCGAAAATTAGATAAATTTTGATATTCACCCGGTTTGGTTTGGATCTTGCCGGCGATGATGTCAGCTTTGAGCTGTTCCAGGTCGGCCTTGATATGATCGGGGATGAGAGACTCTAACTCGGAGAAGGGCGCCAGATCGACTTCGCCAGTTTCCAAGGCGGCGCGGTGGACTGGGCCAGCCACGGCAACAGGTCTGGCCGCATGATCGAGGAGCACATCGACTTCGACAACACCGTGCAGGCCGTGGTGGATTGGGTGCGGGCCAACAGCAACTGGGGAGAGACGCTGCTGATCGTGACCAGTGACCACGAGACCGGCTACCTGACCGGCCCGGGCTCGAATCCCACCTGGACGCCGATCGTCAACAGCAGCGCCGGGGTCTTGCCCGGTATGGAGTGGCATTCGCCAGATCACACCAACAGCCTGATCCCGCTGTATGCCAAGGGTGACGCAGCCCGCATGTTCCGCCGCTATGCCGATCAATTCGACCCGGCCTCCGGCAATTTCATTGACAATTCGGTGCTGGCCGGATCCTGTTCTGGACGATGGATCCACAATAAGTATCTCGATCACCCACCGTCTATCTTTAAGGTCAAAGATAATGCAGGCTGGGTGATCTCAAAATAGCCGGGGCAGGCTCAATTCTGCCCCAGTTTTTTGGTGAGCCAGCCCCCATGCTCCCCGGCACCTTAGCTTGTCCCGCTTCTCCCCCAGTCCGTCCGACCGGGGACGGGGGTTTACTCCAGCGTCTCTTGCTGGGCGAGCCTAGCGAAGCCTTTAGTCCTGCATCCATGCGGGGAATCCCCTCCACATGTTGGTGATCCTCCCGCTCCCGCGAGGAGATTGCTAAAGGAACCCGCAGGGGGAACTCCAGAACAAAGAGCTGAGCCTGAGAGGTGATACAGCTTGGTGGATGCTCATTCGATCCCAACCATCATTTTGACTGCATCGGAAAACGTGATGTAGATGGGCGTGAATGTCGCCACGCTGTACGCCTGCAGCAGGAACAAAGCCATGTACGAACCAAGCACGAACCCCAGGGCCGTATACCATCGCATTCCGGGCCGCCCTTCCAGGGATGGTCCCGGCTGCATTGGAGGCATCACCCATAAGGGGAGTCCCAATTTTCCGAGCCACAGATGGGGCAGGAACATGGCCATCCCGATCAGGACGCTCGTCAGCATGATCACAAACCACCATAAGGGGTTGTAGATTGGAAAGTCGATGTGTAACCCCAATCTCCCTAAGAATTCAAGAAATAGATAAGCGCAGATCGTGACCAATGTGGAGGCAAAAAGGTACGCCAAAAAGAAAGCAACCGATCGGGTTGCAATTTCCCCTTTCCACCTTTCCATCAGCATCCTGAGCAGCAGCGCCAGGAAGGCAATGATTTGCGGCACGAAAAAGTAGAGCAAACCTTTGCTCTGCCAGGAGAATACGGTCACAAAGTTGATCTGTTGCACTGCAACAAACCCGATCATGGTCACCATCAGCATCCAAAGGGAGGCGCTCAAGGCGCATGTTGCGGGAGTCGGGCCCACGGGGTCATTTTGCCTGCGCTTGATGATCGCATATGCCGCCAGCCCGATCGGACCCAGGAATAGGATCGCCAGCGACCAGGTCAGGGCCGCACCCCAGCCAGCCTGGGACCTCAAACCCAGGTCCCAGGCCACGTAGAGCAGGGCGATCACACTGAGGGAAAACCAGGCTACCAGCAGGCGATCGTATATCAGGCCCGCCGCGTTGAAATAAGGCTTGATTAGGATTGTGTTCGCTCCAATGCGTTGGTGTAGCCAGGTGAGCAGATCGTAATAATGCCTTGCGGGCAGAAAATGCCCTTCGTTGTACCAGACCACCGTCTTGGGCTCACTCCCGGCCTGCTGGTATCGTAGGGAATCGCTCGCCGGCACGTAGCTGTCCGTAACACCGTTTAGGAACAGCAGTTCAGCAGGTGCCGCCAATCCGACATAGTGCAGCGGTTCGATCGGCCATAAGATGTTTACCCATCTGGGTAAGGTTTTTGGGTATCCCTGCTCGTCGGGTTCGCTGAGGTGTTCGATGATCCCGCCATCGCCAACCTTCAGCACGTACGCTTTCAGGCGCTTTTCCACCCCGGCCAACAAGCCGCCCATCGCACCGCCATAGCTGCCGCCGATGTATGCCATCCGCTCCGGGTCCACGGTCTCCAGGGTCAGCAGCAGGTCCACTGCCCGCTGCAGATCCAGGATCAGCTGTGATTGCTCCTCGAGATCCTTCTCTTCAAAGCGCGGCCAGATCAGGGCCATCGAGACATGACCGATGTTATGGTCTGACCTGAACTGAGGTGCATCGATCGCAATGGCCACGAAACCATATCTGGCGTAATATACCCCCCAATCATTGAAATTTTCTTTTGTGCCCGGTGCACCATGCATCAATACCAATCCGCCAAACGGGCCCTCACCATCGGGCTCGAACAACAGCGTGGGTACAGGCTCGCCTCTGGGGCTGGCAAAGGTGAGTTCAGTCACGGTTACGTTGAAACGCCGCCACCTTTTTACGACCTGGATGTCCAATGGCTGGCTGCGATCATATGCGAAATGGTGGAGATGTTCTTGCGGGTCAACGGTATCCAACGAGAGCGATACATCTTGATATTCGACATCCGGGCTGGAGGTGATCGCTCGCTGGCTGCACGCAGTAAGCGATACTATCAAAATGAAACCGATCAGCAGATATCTAAATTTCTCAGATTGATCCATTGGTATTCCTCCTACCAGGAAGGTGGCCGGATCAACGATATACAAATACTTTACAACAATTCTTCCTGCGGCGCAACGATTTCAGGACCATAGTTTCAATATCCCCCTATTGTCGGATAATTTTTGAGCTGCGCATCTGGATATAAACCAACTTAATGACCTCTCTCACAAGAAACTATGTTTACTGTCATTCCCCCAGTCCGTCCGACCGGGGACGGGGGTTTACTCCAGCGTCTTCCGCTGGGGTTTACTCCAGTGTCTTTTGCTGGGTGAGCCGCAAGTGCTCTCCTTGCGGCGTGGCAATCCCCTCCATCGCTGGGAGATCATCCCGCTCCCGCGAGGAGATTGCTTCAAGGCAAAGAACAAATAGCGTCTCTCTAATGACAATGACAAACTGTCGGGTACCTCGTATGATTTTATCGTGATTATTATTGGTACACGCCACTATCTTGCCAATCGAATTCCATTTGCCTCGCAGTGCGCACGGCTAAATCCTTGCTTACCAGACGTTCGACCAGGTGAAGACTCATATCAATCCCGGCGGATATGCCCGCTGCACTGACGATCTGCCCGGTGTCGACCCATCTGGTTCCCTCGATTACCTCAATCTGGGGGAACATCACCCGCAGTTCGCCAAGATCCTCCCAATGCGTCGTCGCTTGCTTCCCGTTGAGAAGGCCAGCTTTTCCAAGTAAGAAGGCGCCCGTGCAGATAGAAGCCGTTAATTTTGCCGAATGAGCGCATTTATCGATCCATTTGATGGCCGTTTCATTCTCTAGCTCATCAGAAACAATACCCCCAGGGATGATCAGGATATTCACCTGGGGGTGAGTATCAAAGTTGTATCTGGGCAGGATGGTTAATTCGCCCCGCGCCTGAACAGGTCCGTTATCCTTGCCGATCGTAAAGACATTAAAAGGTGCCGCCTCGGGTTCCGCTTGCTGGCGGAGGTGCACTCGCCTGGCAGTAGTGAACACTTCAAAAGGGCCAGCGAAGTCAAGGACTTCAACCTTGTCAAACAAGTAAATGCCGATATTATGAGTCATGTCCTTGTTTCTCCTTATCTGTCAATAATAATCCAAATATGATCGCAGAATTCGTGATTTCATCTCTTTCACCATCAATTTGTATTCTTGCATTTGAATTATGGCAGATCCTTTTACCCCTCTTCCCTCAGAAATGCCAGCACATCCCGGCTGAACTCTTTACCGGAAGCCGGGTGGCCCATGCCCTCATACAGGATCAATCTGGCATCCGGGATCCCGGCCGCTGTCTCGCCAACTAAGTCTGGAGTGTAGAAGAAATCCTTAGTGCCTGCAACCACCAGAGTCGGCGCACTGATTTGAGCCAGGCGCTCTTTGAAGTTGAACTGGTCCTCCGCCTCGATGGTCACCACCAGGTCTCTTGGATCATCCGGCGCGCTCAGGGACATCAGCTGCGCTAACAGCCAGACCAGCGGTCTGGAGAGCGTTTTCATCATTCCCGAGCGGGGAAACATCGTGCTGAGCAGCACCGCAGAGACCTGTCCCCATTGGCGCCCCTGCGCCAGCTCCCCCATGCGCAGCTGCAGCTGTTTGGCCTCCTCGCTCAGCTTGTAGGCGCTGGAATGGATCACCAGGCGACGGATCAGCTCGGGGTGGTTGGCGGCAAAGTTCAGGGCGATCGATCCGCCTGTGGAAACTCCGATCACGTCGACCGGTCCCCCGAATTCCTCCTGGATCATGGCGGCATAATCAGCAGCCATGTCCTTGAGGGTGTAGCCCTGTGGCAGGCCCGGCTTGCGCAGGGCAACGTACACCTGGTAATCCTCGCCTAGAAACTTGTAGTTCTGGATCGTCATCCTGGGTTGTGGTTTGTTTTCAAACGTCAGCCCTTGAAAGACGACCAGGGGGCGCGACCCGCGGCCCAGGCGATTATACGGCAGACCACTACGAAAGTGTCCGGAATCTCGATCCGTTTGTGGCACTATGCACCTCATTTCAATTTGATGGCGAAGGCACCATGTTTCAACTTAGTGTGACGACATCTGGCGGGAGAGAGTGTGACTCGCCTGTTGTTATTTCGGCAATGCGACCATCGCTTATTTAGAGCCAGGTTTATCCTGCAAGTCGGAACTATCCTTTGACGTAGGACAGCAGCTCACAGATGGAACCGTCTCTCACCCGGAATATATCCACTCCTCGTACATGTTCTTTGCCCCCTGCTGTGGACGCCCAGCTTTCTCTCCAGCGCATAATACAGCGCTCACCAAAACCAAAGATCTCCTCGATCTCGATTTGGATTTCGGGTATCTCGTGGAAGAAATCCTGCCAAAATTGAGTCACGGCTTCCCTCCCCGAGTAAGCCGCGCCGTCTGGGGCTGGTTCGCTGTTTTCGAGAACACAATCGTCGCTCATCAACTGCATAATGTCATTGACATCATGCCGATTGAAGGCCTCTTTGAACGCAAGTACCATGCGTATCCCTGATTCAAGCTTGTCCATTCGGATCGGGCTCATGCGGATTTATCCTCTCCTTCGACCGATTTCCGATCGCTTATCTATCAGATCGATCAGCATATTTCTTTATCCTTATTATCCTTTTGGACATTATACATTCAAGTGGTGATCCTGCTGAATCCGCATAAGAGCAGAATTTGACAATGTTTGTAAAATCTGCTACTATATCGTTAACGGATATAGTCTATCGTCTGACGATATAGTTGACGTAAGAGCGCGCTGGCGCAGAAAGAGGTTGGCCTCAAATCATGACTGACTCTGAAAATTACCTCCCGCTTACTCCAGCCGTTTTCCACATCTTGCTGGCTTTAAGCGACGGTGAAAAACACGGTTACGCCATCATGCGCCTGGTAGAAGAGACCACTCAGGGCCGTATGGTCCTGGGTCCTGGAACCTTGTACGGGGCTGTTAAACGCTTGCTCAGGTCAGGTTTGATTGTTGAAAGCGACTATCGCCCGGATCCGGTGATCGATGATTCTCGCCGCCGGTATTACAGACTCACCGATCTCGGTCGAGAGGTTCTGACCGCTGAGTCCGAGCGCATGGCTGATCTGGTCGAGTACGCCCGTCGTAAAGATCTGCTGGGCACCGAGCGCGCCATCACAGGCGAAGGACCGTGACCCTGGCGGAACGCGTCTATCGCCTGCTGCTGAGGCTGTACCCGAAGGAGCACCGCCGCGCTTACGCACAGCCGATGCTGCAGCATGCCCGCGATCTGGGCCGCGATGCCCGGGCGCGGGGTAGTTGGCAGAGCGTGGTTATGACTTTTCGCCTTTTGAAGGATGGCATCGTCAACGCCGGTATCGAGCACATGGAGGCGATTATGTTGGCGAAGAATAGTTTCAAACCGGCCTCATGGTCGATCGTCCTGCTGGCCTGCATCCCCGGTCTGCTGGTTGCGTTCTCCCGGCGACCGGCAGAGCTGTTGGACTCAGTGCTGCCGATCTTGGGCTACTTGTATCTGGCGCTCTTGGTGATTGCGCTGCCGGTCATCTGGTGGCGCAGAAGACGGTTCCCAGTCTGGGCGCTGCTGCCGGCTGGCGCATTGGCATGGGTTTTGACCTACATGGCGGGAATTGGATTGGCGCAGCTGGTCAATTCGCTCCGCATTCCAGATCTGAAGTGGATGGAGATTTGGACCGGGATCACGATCGTGCATTTCTTGCTGGCTGCCGTGCTGTTCCTGGTTTTATTGCGTGGCCAGGGAATACCCCGTTCAGTCTGGCTGGTGGTCGGCATCATCGCCTTGAGCCATCTCCTTCTGGCAGCTCTATATAGCCTTGCCAGGTATGGTGGCGATCAACCTTTTGCTGGCATCCTAACCTACTTCACTCAATCCGGGCTTGGACCGTTTGAAGGTCTGATGTTGGTGGCAGTGGGCTTGTTGTTCGCACGCCAGCACGGCACGCTGGCGCTGTTGGTCGTCGTCGGTGGCTACTTTTATATGTTCACCGACAGTGATTACTTGTCAGGATTTCTTCTTCGCGATTGGGGGGGATTAGCGGTCTATCTCGGTGGGGCAGCGATTTTGTTTCTTGTTGTGGTGCCGGTTGCCTTACTCCGTGCCAGGACTCGTTTGGGGCGAGTCTTGGCTGTGTTCGTCCCGCTGGTGGCATTCCATGTCATCCGGCTTATCGTTCCGGCTATTGTGCTCGGACAGCCGCTGGATATAAGACTGGGCGAAACGGTAGCTTTCATCAACATGGTGCTCATCTTGATTTTAGCTTGGGTGCTGTTCAGTCACTTTGGGGAATCAACTCGCCCGGTAAAGCCAAACCAGGAGCTGGAGAAACTCCCTTTACCCAGCTGAAGATCTGTCACAACGGACCGGGGGATAGTTGCGGGGGATTTGGAAATTGTGCCTTATGCCTCTCTCTGATGCCATGCATGGGAATGGTAAACAGGACAAGGTGGCAGGGGTCTATTCCTTTTCGGGAGGGAGGCGCTGGACGCGCACGGAATGCACGCGGAAGCGATCCATGATGTCGACCACGAAGCTGTAGCCCTGATAGCTGACCGAGTCGCCCACCTCGGGGATCTTGCCCAGTTCCGACATCATGAATCCACCCAGGGTGGCGTAAACGCCGCCCGGCTCGAAAGGAATGCCTAACAGATCGCCAACCTCAGCGATGGCGATGCCGCCGGATATGCACCACTCACCTTTCCTTCCGCGCTCGGGGACCACGGCCACCGGGCTGTATTCGTCCTCGATCTCGCCGACGATCACCTCCAGCAGGTCTTCAAAGGTGATCAGGCCATCCGTGCCGCTATGTTCATCCAGGACGATGCCCATATAGCGCTTGGCGCGCGTCAGCAGGGTCGAAGCCTGGGGCAGGGTCGCGCCCTCGGGGATGTAGACCATCTCCCGGGTGAGCTGGCTGAGCGTTGTACCCGGGACAGCCCAAAACAAGTCTTTGACATGCACGTAGCCCAGGATACGGTCCAGATCGCCGCGATAAACCGGGAAACGTGAAAAACCTGAATCTTTAGCGATCTGCAAAGCGTCCTGGGTGGGCGTATCCGCCTCCAGGGCGACGATCTCTGGGCGCGGGGTCATCACGTCGCGGGTGGTGCGGTTGGCGTATGCCAGGATGCGCGTGATCATGCGCTCCTGCACCGGCAGGAAAGTCCCCTGGGCGGTGCCGCGGCGCACCAGGAACTCGACCTCTTCCGGGCTGGTGCTTTCTTCATCGGGGATTTCCTCCCCGAATAAACGCAAAACCAAATCCGCTGAGAAGATCAGAAAACGCACCGGCCAGGCAGCCAGGCGGGAGAGAAATTCGAAGAAGCCCGCTACCGATATGGCCCACCGTTCCGGCTGGCGGATCGCCAGTTGCTTGGGAACCAGTTCCCCCAGGAGCAGCGAGGCATAGGAGATGGCCAGCACAACTACGATCAAAGCGATCTGGGCGGAGTACGGCTCCAGCGCCGGGATTTGCGCCAGCAGTGGGGCTAACCAGCGCGCCGCTTCGACGCCACCCACCGCGGAGGCCAGGGTGGCCACCAGGGTGATCCCTACCTGGACGGTGGCCAGGAACTTCCCTGGTTCTTTTTGCAGCTGCAGTGCCTGGGCGGCACGTCCATCTCCGGCTTCGGCCTGGGTTTGCAGGCGGGTTTCCCTGGCGGAGACCATGGCTATCTCAGCCGCGGCAAAGAAGCCGTTCAGTAGAATCAAAGCAAAAATGAGAAGAAAATCTGAGATCATGTTAAATGCACTTCACTTTCCCTTGTATCGTTTGAACCACTTATCGACCTCTGCCGATAAGTATTTCGCCGTGCTCAAAAATTTAAACGGCGCCCAAGTGGGGTGGTCAAAACATGGCTGATCAATAATGTCTGCCTGAAGGGCAGATCTGAGATCAGCTATTATAAAACAAGGCATAGCAATCCGCGGCGAGAATCAACCAGCGGTATTGACACTCGTTAATAATGCGGTTATAATGTGACCATAGTCATAACCATGGTCATTTTTAAACATCCGTGATGAATGAATCTATTTCGAAAAGCAAATTGAAAGCCAAAATGCTGGCGATATTCCGAGAATTGGAAACCACGAGAGAGGAATTGATCGTCACCGATCACGGCAAGCCGGTGCTGAAGATCGTCCCCATCAAGCAGGAAAATACGGTCGCTGAATTGTTTGCCGGTTTGCAGGGCCAGGTTACCTATCTAGAGGATATCAACCGACCCGCTTTCGAAGAATGGCATGAGGCATAAGTGATCGTCTTGGATACTTCAGCCCTGCTTTTCTGGACGTTGGACCCAGCCAATCTATCACAGAAAGCCCATGAAGTCATCCTGGGGGCGGACCGCATCCTGGTCAGTTCGATCTCCATTTGGGAGATCGCCCTAAAAGTGAAGCAGCAGCAACTGGTGCTTCCGCTGACGATCGATGATTATGCAGATCGGTTGCAGCGGCTCAAGTCGCTCGAAATATTGCCGGTGGATGTACAGGCTTGGTTGGAAAACCTGGGCCTGCCCTGGGAGCATCCCGATCCGGCCGCCAGGACGATCGTGGCTCTGGCTGCTCGCTTCAACTGCCCCTTGGTCACTGCCGATCGAATTATGGCTGATTATTACCCGCAAACGATTTGGTGAGCAGTAAAAGCAATACATAGCCCACTATCCCCAGCCTTCGCAAGGCGCAGGGTCGCCTCTCCCCCGAACTTCGGGGGAGAGATTTTTTGGGTTGTCCTGACTCACTCTCCTGTATCGAGTCTGGTTATCGAAGATCAATATTTCTACAGCTGAGTGTATCTGTACAGGTGCTTCCTAAAGCACAAAATATAATTTGCGCTGGTTCAAGTACCAACCCACACCGCTTAAGATAGCGACCAGAGCCATGATCTGCACAAGCACCAGCCATAAGGGGGCCTGGACATACCAGGTCGGGATGGCAGGCAAGGCAAAGACCCCCAGCAGAACGTAGTGCAGCAGATAAAGGAACAGCGGATTGCGCCCCCAATCGGTCAGGATGGGGAAGCGCCACTGCTGCTTATCAGCAAACAAATGGAATAGGTAAAATACGAGTCCGCTTAAGCCAAGACTTAATATGACGTAGCTGGCTGAAGCGCGGTCTTTACTCACAGGAACCAGGAGGGCCAGCACCAGGCTGCCAAGGACGAGTCCAGCAGATAGTGATGGGAAGAGCCATTGACCCCGGCGCTCATCATGGTAGATGTCAGCCATCGCGGTGGCCAGGATCAGCATCGCCCCCCAGCTCAGCGCTCCCCAGGGTCCATTATGCGGCGCGATCAGAACATCCTGCAGCCAGAAACGGTCCAGCAGGAACTGGTAGCCAGCCAGCATACCCAGCCCGATGACCGCCCGCCAGACCGTGGACAGGTTGATAAAGGGCAAGGCAATCAAGCCAGCTGCTCCAAGCGCCTGCAGAAGCCCCCAGTTGACGCTGGGCGGCTGGATGCCAGATAGCTCCCAGACCAGGGTGACCAGATAACCCACACCAAGCAAAGCCAGATAGCGGGTCAGGAAGTGCTGATAGGTATTCCAGGCGCCATCTCGCCCCAAGCGCCTGCGAAAAGAAAGGCCGTAAGTCAATCCCATGGCGAATACAAACATGGGAGCGACCAAGTCGATCACTGTGTAGCCAATGTCATCGGCATGCTTGAGCCAAACCGGAATGATCTGGACATTGGTCATATAGTTGGCCAGGATCATCAGGAAGATGGCAAAACCGCGGAACTGGTCGATGGCTTCCAGGCGCTTCATATGTCAAGTCCGGTCAGCGTGCTCATTGATTAGCTGGATTTCCTAAAAGAGGATCGTCCAGCTTATTCCTTATTGATCACCAGGAACACCCAGGGGATATTATCCAGAGGGACATCGTCTATGCTGGTCTGGGCGGAAACCATGACCCGCTCCGGGTCACCCAACAAAGCCAGGGGTACCCGCACTTCGCTGCGGGTGGGCGTACCGGAAACCTGGACCGATTCTGGCGGCAGCTCCTGACCGCGATCAGAGATCGTGTATCCCTCGGCGCTCAAATCCATGAAAATTTTTGGCATCTCCCCAAAGGGAGTGTCCGCCCGGTAGCCCTTCGTCCAGACTTTGGCATGTACATCACCAGTCAGGGGCTCTTCGAGTTCCAAGGCGAAAACAAGGTGTTCATCTTCCAGCTTCACGGTGCGCACTTCGGCCTCGGTGAAAGCATTTTGTTCGTTCTCCGGATGGAGATGAAGGACTTCGCCAGTGAATGCTGTCTCGGCGGGCAAGATCTCAACCTCTTCGCCAGGTGAGATGGGGATTTCTTCGATCAAGTCGAATAATTCGTTGGCGCGCACGACGGATTCGAGATATGGCTGTCCAGACCCCCACTGGGTTTTGTGCGCCTGCAAGGCCTGGAGTTTCTTTTCTCGCTGCTCCATCGTTATAGGGAAGATCTGCCAGCGGTTGCCGACATCATACTGGGCTGGTGGCTCCAACGGGTGTTCGGGTTGGTAGCCGCGCGGCTCGGGCCAGCGTCCGTAATGGGTGATGAAGTGGTAGACCTCGGGCGCAAGCTCATTCTCTAATTCCCAAAGGGCAACCTGCAGGTACAAGGGCAAGGTTTGGTGGTCGGGATGCACATCTCCCGGGTGGGAGGTGAAGATCTTGGTGGGCTGAAAATCACGCACCACCTGTTTGATATCGGCGACGATGCTCTCGCCTTTGAAAGGCGCATTGGGTGTTTGGGTAAAGGTGTAGACCACCGAATCCTGACCACTGAGCAAAGCGCGATAGGGTTCGCTTTCACCCCAGTGCTGCTGGAAGATTTCCAGACCGCCGCCATCCGGATAACCGAGGAAGATGACCTGCTCTGGGGTGACCCCCAAGATGCCCTGAGCAGCCAGTGCCTCCTCGCGGCGGGTTTCCCCTAGGCGCAGGGCTTCCGTTTGATCGAGGGTGATCTCCTTGCGGTAAAGCGCAAAGGAGGTTTCGTTGTAATCGCCGTTGGTGAAAAACACCACTTCAACCGGCAGGTCTTTCTCCAGGGCTTGTTGGACAACGCCCGCCGTGGAGAGGATGTCATCATCCGGGTGAGGCACCAATACGAGCAGGCGGTCGTCATCCTGCAGATCGAGCTGTGGTCTGAGCAAGGCGATGGACCACTCCCAGGGGGCATCGCCCGGCGCTTCCGCTTCTAAGCCCAAAGATCGTTCCAGGTTGGTGAGCGAGGTGCGGATCGATTTTGAAAGCCTGTTGTTAGAGCCAACGATGGCTGCCAGAAGAAAAACGATCAGCAGAACACCCACCACAGCACCCATGATCCACCCCCGGCGATTGATCGGCGGAGGTTCTTCAACTGACTCCTCTTGGGCTTCTTTCTCGGCGATTGGAATGGGTTTGTAGCCTAACCTGCGCTGAACAAAGACTCCAAGCAGGGCTAGTCCCAGCCAGAGCAGGGTCTGTAACAGCAGGGTGGTGTCCAGGAAATCGCCGATGGAATTGCCAAGAACACTCACAGCTGAGATGAGAAATACATCCACGAAATCGAAGATAACCTTGCTGATGTAAGAGGCGCCCCACAGGGCGGATAGCACGATCACGGCATCATCAAAATCCAAGCGCCTGGAAAAGAGATAGAGACCCATTAATCCGCCAGCAAGCAGGACGGCGAAGAACAGGTACTTGCCTGCTTCTGGGTGGATGAAGCCCAGTAAGCGTTCAGCGATCATCGCGCTGACGATGAAACCACCAATTGGGGGCACAAATTTGATCACTCTGTCGCGCAGGAAGACCACCAGAGCGACGACCAGCAGCGCAATCACCAGGCCGCCCCAATTGCGGACTAACTCAGAAGTCCGGATAAGAGCCAGGTCTAAAACACGCGTGATAAAGAAGTAGGTGGCAAAACCCAGCCAGACGGCATACCAGCGCCGTCCGGCAAACAGCGCCAGCAGGCCACCCGACAAGATCGCTAATGACATCAGAATTAAGACAATAAACCCAAGCATATTAAATTTCTAAAGCCTCCTTATTTTTTGGCGACCCGATCTTCCAAAATATAAGGCCGATTATAATCCCCATGATCGCCAAGCCGAGACCAAATTCGGTGGTGAAGAATTCCGTCCTGCCAGTATCCAGGGTGACTTTATCTAAAAAACTCTGGATAAATGTGTTGTGCGTGGCGTGCATCAGGGCAGCCGGCCAGATGCTGCCCGAGGCCAGGCGCAGCCAGGCAAAGGCAAACGAAGCGCCGGTGATTAGAACCATGAAACAGACCAGGGCATACCAGGGGGGTGCTCCGCTGCTGTACCCGCCGCCGATGATCAGCGGGATATGCCAGATACCCCAGATGAGACCGCTGAGTATGGCTGTCCTGGTGAAAGGACTGATCCTGGCCAGCTGGGGAACCAGCAAACCGCGCCAGCCAATCTCCTCGCCAACCGCAGTAATCAAGGCTGTCAAAACGCCGATCGTCAGTACCTGCAGCAGGCTTGCCAATGGATTTTCTCCCAAGACATCCAGGTTGAGTTCCCCAAGACCGAAGATCCAATCAACACTATACGCAATACCAGCATAAATGATGGGCAGCAGATAGGCGATCAGATAATAAATTGGTTTGCCAAATCCCCAGCCCAGACCGCGCAGATTGCGTTGGTAGATAAAGGTTGTCACCAGGGCAGCCAGAGCGGGGGTCCACATGAGAGGCAGTACATAAATGTCTCCCCCATTTTCTAGGCCACCACTTCGAAATACCAGTAAGTAAAATATGCTACTGACCGCAAAAACGATCACCAGGTAGGTTATGATTCTTTTTTGTGCATCTTGTTTTTGCAAAGTAAACTCCATAATGTCATCTGATTATCAGAATTTTGGTAAGCGGGTGATTTCGATTTGTTAACTGTTTGTGAAATACCAATACCTGCTTCCCGGTTTTTAAAACGACGCGCGATTTGTGATTTATCACTTAATGCAGTTGGGGAGAGATAGATGGTTTGCTGATCCTGCGGTTCAATCCACAGGTTTTCTCCTGATCCACCAATTCTTTACCGTTGGTAAATCAACATTCTTACCTATTGCTTAATAAAATTATGGTGTGAGACGATCGCCTCACACCATATTATGTTTGGTAATTAAAGGAACAGTCCGATCACCCACTCGACCAGAAAAGCCACGACAGCCAGAGCGATTGCTCCAACCAAAGCTCCACCAAAGCCTTTCACTCTGAGTCCGCTGATCATGTTCCCAGCGAGCATCAAGACGATGGCAGCTATTACCAAGTGAACGATGGCCGACAACAAACCTCCTACCCCGAGGCTGATGCCCACCAGACCCAGCAGCCAAACCACAAGCCAGCTGATCACGACGATGGCGATCGCTGCCAGATAAGCAGGACCAAATCCATCAACCTCTAGCCCCCAGCCTAATCTACCAACGATCCAGATGATAAAGCCGGAGAACAACGCTCCGATCAAAATCCCAATAATTAATCCTACAATAGTCATGCGATTCTCCTTTTTGAATGATGAAGATAAGATGCGAGTTGAATTACAATGAAACCTTACGATTGAAGTGATCGAAATCCTGGCATTATCTTATAGGCATCACGCTCCTTTGGGAGATATCAGGCAACACGCTGCCGTCCATAGCCAAAATCATTCTACAAAATGGCTGTGATATAAGCTGTCAGCAAACTGAGATGATTTTTTGCTGACTGCAAAATCCGCTATGGTGTGCTTTTGTTCGAATTAATTCGATCTATCTTTAAAGAACCTTTGTTCTCTACGACGAATTTCAAGCTATTAGTATAAACACTAAAGTGATTAATTAGTTTTCACCACAAAATAGCAATTGTTAGGATCCTGAACAGTTTTGTGCTCATAAATCAATTTTATGCGTGTCAGATTGTCGAGAAGTCAATCATTTAGGGCACCAGGCAGCGTTACACGACCGCAGTTATTACACGATTCGGCGTTGATCTTGCCTACGACCTCGTGTCCTTTACCAGATTTTGATTTAGACTCTGCAGCCGCGTAAACCAGATCGTAATGGATGTTCTGCTGACCACGGTCAATTACCTGAATAGCGTATATTTCCTGGCCGCATTCGATGCACTTTCTGCCCGTTTTGTTCATGATTATTCCTCTTGCTTAAAAATTTGGTTGTTTTCTGAAGTAGAACAAATGTCTGCTATCTCCTTTCGTGGTTCATCATTATGGGAAAAATATGGTGCGGAAAACATAACCCTGTTCTTGTAAAGCCGGCAAAATGCTGCGGTAAGCCTCAATCGTCTGGCTGCGGTCTCCACCGCCATCATGTGAGAGGATTATGGCGCCAGGATAAACATGTTCAAGGACATGGTTAGCGATCACATCGGCTCCGGGCCGCCGCCAATCTTGAGGATCAATGGTCCAAAGGACAATGGCAAATCCTTCCTGAAATGCATATTGAAATGTGTTGGCATCGGTCGCGCCGTAGGGAGGTCGCAAATAGCGCACATTGCGATCCAGGGTGAACAAGTCTCCTGCGGCTGCTATGATGGCGTCGCGGGTACGGTCAGCTTCCTGGATGAACTGCTCAGCCGTCATCCCTTCCAGGGAATGGTGGTCCCAAGTGTGATCGGCGATGTAGTGCCCGCGGGTGGCGGAATCGCGGACTAGGTCCGGCCAGGTTTCCACTTCATTACCTACATTAAAAAATGTTACCAGAGCCTGGTGCTGGTCCAGCAGATCCAGGAGCTGCGGCGTATTGTTTGGGTCTGGGCCATCATCGAAAGTCAGGTAGACGATAGGGCGACCATCTTCCGTTTCTGCGGGTAGGTCATCGATGTTGGGAACACCTGTAATTGGTTCGGCAGGAGTTGGGGTGGGCAGCGGGGGTTGTGGGTTATCCAGCAATACCCAGGTGCGGGCATCCAGCACCCCGCTGGCAGGCAGCCCTTGAGAAGCCTGGAAGCTCATCACTGCCTGGCGAGTCTCTTCACCATAGGTGTCATCCATTGGATCTGTGAAACCGAGATATTCCAGGGCAGCCAGCCGTCGGTTCAGCTCACCGACCAGCGGGCCGGTATCACCAGAACCCAGCGTGAAAACCCCGTCCTCAAGATGGACAAACTGGTCATTAACCGATATCTCGCTTACAATCGGAAGATTGTCCAAAAAAGTGAAGTGGATAAACTCTTCGTTCTGAGCCGCTTGTCCCAAAATGGTCTGAATATCGAAGATGATGCCCTGGCCATCATCGGCTGGATACCAAGTACCAGCTGCATCTTGTTGGCTGATGTTCTCGCTCCCCACTGGCACTTCGTCCAGTTCAGCCGTGCCATCCTGGTTGAGAATTAAAATGTAATCAAAATTTTCTTCAGCCACACCAGGGTGGAAGCGGTAGGTGCCCGCCAGATGGAGGACAGCTGGGTCTGCGGTGGGTATGACTGTTGTATCCTGGCTAGCTGGAGCGAAGGCCATCGTTCCACCATCGGCCATCAGGTCGATATACAGATCTTCACCTTCAAAGAAGTAGATGGCTGCGCCGGTTAACAGCTGCACAAATTGATCGCTGCGTGAATCTGGCGGACACGCAGCCATCGTCATGGGTCCAATTTCGATCGTCAGGCTGCTGCCTTCTGTTGCATAAGTACCGCTGGCATTGTTGCAGTCCGCTAAGATGTCGAGCGTGCCATCTTCACTAAAAGAAAGGATGTAGTTTTCGGGCATCTCTACATCGAATTGTTCCACCGGGTTGGTAAAAGAAATCCACTGCCAGGAATCGGCGGCAAGAGCAGCTGGATCGGCCATTTCTGCTTCTGGTGCTGCTGCTTGGGTTGGTTCTTGCCCTGTGGTCTCTTCGTCAACTGGAATGTCCGCTGTAGGTGAGGTTGCAGATTGACAGCTGATCAACAGCAGAGCAATAATTACGAAATATAAAATGGTATCTTTTTTCATATCGAAGCTAATTCCTTGTTATTCTTGATTTGTTTTGAATACACCCATAAAGAAAATTCTCTCTTGAGTAGTTCTTAGATGATCAATCTTTTGGGCATGGACCTAACGCTTGGCTTCTCAATTTCCCATAAGCATGAGCAAAAGAAAAATCCTTGAAAATAAATCCGTAGAATGACCTATCCCTTATCTGTACAAGCAATTGAAGGTTACAATCCTAATGAATGATTTCCAACAACTTTGGATAGACGATATCGGGGCGACCGTTGGGTCGAGTTGCCGTGATCATGTCGTGGGGGATCTGCAGCTCTTGCTCAAATTGGAAGGTCTGTAAAAACTGCTCTCCATGATCAAGCCAAAGCTGCTCAAATTCAGCCACGACCGCATTGTTGACCGATTCATCATTGGCATTGGTGATCACCAGGATCCCGCCGACCGCCGGTTTCACCCGCTTGGCATCTTCTTCGGCGACAAAACCCAGGCGCAGGTTCTCAAACAAGGAATGCATAAAGTAGCCGCGGTAGGAATACGGCGCAGACAGAGGATTGCTCATCTGGTGCACCGGATCCCACCACTGATGAAAATCCGGGATCAGCAAGATCAGGTTTGTCAAGGGACGAGTCAACGGGCGGGGAATAAAACCAATCCCCAAGAAAGGCGCGATCGGGATTGCCAGGTCAATATCGGCGCGTTCCTGGGCCAGCCAGGTGGTGATTGAGCCGCCACCTGAGAGACCGACGACGACCACACGCTCCCCCAGACCCTGGGCGATATCCGCGATCTGGGTGCCAAAAGCAGCCAGCTCTTCGGCGCTAAGCCCTTTGAGTGGGGTTCCATCAAATTCCTGCAGACCATGGCGCGGCTGTTTTGGGATCAGAACGTTATAACCCTGATTGAAGTACTGCTCGCCCAGCGTCGCAAATTGGTCCGGGCAGCTGGTGAATCCGTGAAAGAAGACGATCGCGTCAGCGACCTTTTCTTCATGGGTCATCAAAATGGTGCCGCACTCCGGGCTGAGATCCGGGATTTCAGCTTCTGCAGCCTGGATGTCTTCGGTACGCACCACAGCTTCTTCATAACTTTCTGCCGGATTTGAGACAAATGTCTCCCGCAAGGAGAAAGGCTTATAGGCCAGGAGGAGCAACAAAATGATGAAGAGGACTGAAATCCCCAAAAAAATGCTCAATTTCGGTCTGGAGCGGAACCAGTTTGTCATTAAGTTTCCTTTTTTGTATTAGCTGCCCGAGCTGACATAGGTGGTCTGCTTGGGATTACGTGGGATCAACCAGGAGAGCAACGAGTCCTGGCTGCGGCTCTGCAGGTTGAATTTTACGCGATCGGCCAGCTGACCTCCTTTTCCATCTCAATATCGGGCGACATGCCAACCATGGCGCTGCTTTTCACCTGGATTTTTTCCTTGCGCTCAAGTAAAACGCGAGCTACAGACTAAGAATCTTGGTATAAAATTTCTCCTTGCATTCTGTTTGCTCCTTATACAATGAACCAAGGTAATTTTAGCGTAAATAACAAAATATGTCAATATATAATATAGTTATTGTTGATATTATGTGGAGAATTCAGCTGGAGGCAAGCAATGCGGGCTTCCTAAAAATGTAATTGATCGGATCATTGCAGGAGGTCTAAATATATTTCCCTCTCCATCGCAAGACCTGCAGGATCACGCCAACCAGGTCAAAATACCCAAGACTATGCCAAATGCGCCCACCGCGCCAACGATCATCCCCACCATCCAAAGCCACCTCAGCGTAAGGACGATGGACATGCCGCTGAGGGAAATCCCGGTTGCCAGAAACCCCACAGAGATGGCAAAGATCAAATGGGTTTGTCCAATGGCTTGGGCAAGTGTTTCTTCCTCGAAGACTTCTTCTCGTTTTTGCTCGATTTCTTCTTCATATACTCGAATGGTTTCAATCTCGGCTTCGTCCGGGATCTCGCCGAGGCTGATCAGGATCTCGTGCTTGGCTTTTAATACATCCACACTCACCCGGTCACCTTCCAGGACGGTAAGACTGATAATTTCTTTGGTCTTTTCAAGTGCGCTTTCCTGGGCGGTGATTCCCGATAACAGGCCGCCTAGCGCCGCCAATAGGGCCATGATTAAGGTAGATAAGGCGACCATTTTTTGCCATTGTTGAATTTTAGAAGCGTCTTCATCTCCATCCATTGATTCCATGACTAGTTCATTCGCCAGTTCGATCGATTCGCCGTTTTCTGACATTAGTAAATTCCCTTTTTTGTGCTCCTACCCGTTTTGTTCTAATAAAGAATTTGTCATCTGAATGATGATGGCATCGCTTTACCCAGTTTATGATTGGCTTCTACCTCCCCTGCTGGATAATACCAGTATCACAGGTAACAGGACGATGAATTATATCAATACTTGAATTTCATTTTACTGATTAGGTTTAGAAGATTTTATGCGGGTTGAGTAGCGTGGAAGAAATTGTGGGCGAGTGATATGGTGGGGA
>Ga0209536_100005424_pt1 | contig 19814 bp, 21 predicted proteins | sample DeeMarSeWOR28_12_FD_187461 | JGI IMG/M metagenome (GOLD analysis project Ga0209536, IMG submission 187461) | Marine sediment microbial communities from White Oak River estuary, North Carolina - WOR-2-8_12 (SPAdes) (version 2) | ecosystem: Environmental > Aquatic > Marine > Intertidal zone >...
CGACGAAAGGCACTGGAAGGAGAATGAGGGGTACTCGTCGGACAGTCCTTACGTTGTTCCTCAGTTTCACCATCGCATCACTTCTTTGGATTGGAGGCGGTGTTGTTCACACAACAACCAACGATTATGTTCGACGTTCAATGGGAGAGAATGTCGTCGCTATTGGAAATCCTGACCTGTTGGATCAATACTATAGTGCTTATTCCCTCTATGGGACTCCCCTCAATCAATCATTCAACTATGTCCAGACTTCAGATCTTGTCAATAATTCGGTAGTCACAGAGATAGAAGGGATTTTAGGAGTAGAAAATGTCGAAACTCGCCTCATTGTCTATGCGGAAGTAGAAGAGGGCTATGCAGACATCTGGAATGAGGAATTAGAGCAGTATGAGAGAATAGGTCAGGGACGAGTATCCTATGCCGCCATGGTCGGTGTTGACTGGGATGATACAATCTCAGACTGGTTCTATGAAGGTAGAAGATTGGATGCCTCAGAACAGGTCTGGATTGGAGGACAAATGGCTAGTGACTTCTTCGACGACCCACTCATCCAAAACCTTGCTTTCTTGGGCTTTTCATTTGAAATCAAGGCACAAGCATTCGATATTCTCAACGGCGGGATGATGGCAATCATGGACCTTTCGGAGCTGCAGACTCTTTGGGGTGTTGCTGGTACCAATCTGGCGCTCGTACAGCTCGAGGAATACGACGAGTCGATCATATCTCAAATCGAGGCCATCGCTGAAAACTATGGGTTCAGTATTTACAGGCAACAGGAAGTGCTCGAGGGCAATCTTGAAGCCATATCTGCCATTTGGTCTCTGCTCAATCCATTGGCAATTGTCACATTGATCAGTGCGTTCCTGAGTCTGATGAACTACTTGCTGGTTTCAGTCTTCGGAAGACTCAGAGACTATGTGATAATGAAGTCAATAGGAGCGAAACCCTCCTTCATAGCCAAGGTGATGATGGCTGAAGGTCTCGAAATGGGTCTACGAGCTGGGATTCCTGCGCTCATTGTTGCAACTGTGCTCAGCATATATGCACTTATACCCGATGCTGCTGTTTCATCAATCTCATACCTTCCAATCACAATTGGGACAGTCTTCGTTGCAATGCTCGTAGTTATTATACTCGCATCGATTCCAACATACGTGTTCTTTGCCTCGAGAAATGATCTCAGAGTGTCTGAGTTCTCATCCTGACGATAATGTTCTTTAGGGTTAGACATCGGGGATACCTGAGGAGTGATTGTTGACGTCTGATGAACCTCAAGACGAATTCTCGGTTCACTGGATTCGAGATGTGGTTGACGAAGTCCTGGCACGTGATCCTGAACGATATCTCATTGTGACTGGAAAAAGCATGAGTGGTAGCGTTCATTCTGGCTTTATGAAGGAAATAATAATCGCAGACGTCATAAAACGCGAACTTCAGGAATTGGGAAAAGACGCAAGAACCGTTTTCATTGCTGATGATTTCGACCCGATTCGGTCATTTCCTCCAAGTGTGACTCTTTCTCCTGATGATTATATGGGTGTTCCATACTCGGATGCCCCAGACCCGTATGGCTGTTGTGAAAACCTAGGTGCTCACTGGACAAACGAATTGGTTGAAACATTTCCTGAATTTGGGGCCAATCCCGAGGTTGTATACCAATCAAAACTCTACGATACAAAAGAAATGATGGATGCAGTTCGCACCTGTTTACACCACACCGAAACTATCAGAGAGATACTGATAGAGTATGTGGCTCGAGACTTTGATGAGCAGCAGAAGACCGAGTATATTGAATCCATGAAGACCTGGTATCCCGCTTCCGTCATATGTCCCAAGTGTGGAAGATTGCAGTCGGGTGGAAAGGGCTCAATCGTACCCAATCGAGTTACTGCCTATGATTTAGAAACCGATGAGGTTTCCTACGTATGTGCGCATTGCGGACATTCGGAAACCACCAGACTTGACGACATCAGGGTGAAACTATCTTGGAGGGTTGACTGGCCAGCAAAGTGGTATGTTATGAAGACAACCTGCGAACCAGCAGGCAAGGACCATGCAGTAAAGGGTGGTTCTTATGATACTGGTCTTGAGATGTCTCGTCGTGTCTTTGGTTGGGAAGGTCCAGTCAAAGTGCCATTTGAATGGGTGCGACTCGGAGGAAGAGATATGGGGACATCGAGAGGTTATGTGTTTACTCCTGGGGAATGGTTGAAGATCGCACCCCCTGAATTGTTCAGGTACATGGTTCTTAGAACAGCTCCAGACAAGGCAAACAACATTCAAACCGACCTGATACCTGACTTGGTTGATATCTACGAAACCTTCGAACGGACCTACTATGGATTTGATGATGTCGATAGTGAGAAACAAGAACTAGCCAAGATTCTGTATCCCCTAACAGAAGTACGTCCAGTCAGTGAAGTGTACATTCCCAAACTCTCCTTCAAATTTGCAGTAGTCACATCACAGCTCCAAGAAATCCTGAGTGAGGACACGATTCTGGAACGATGCTATCTAGTCATGAAGAAGCAATACAATCTCAGCGATATCGCTGCAGAATCAAAAGCCCTTATTCCAAGAAGACTATCACGAGCTCTTCACTGGGCCAAGGACTTTGGAAGTGAGCGGGACAGAGTTGAGGTTCCTGACAAGGTGCCTAAGGAAATCATCGACACTCTGACAGAACCTGACCGTAATTTTCTCAAGAAATTCGTAGAGGTGCTGAAAGGACCTGTACTTGATGATGAGGAACTTCAAGGTAAAGTCTTTGAGACTGCTCGTCAGGTTGGTCTGAAAGACAAGAGAGCATTCGTAGTTCTATATCGGATTCTCATCTCACGGAAATCAGGTCCAAGACTCGGAGGATTCCTTAATCTGCTAGGTAACGATTGGGTCCTGAACCGCATAATGAGTGTCCTCTGAGACCTCACAACACGTTTATTAACGCTACACCAGTGGGCGACCCTCGACCAACAGGTAGGGTTTGTGATACTTATGTTAGGGTCCCTTAGAGAACAGTACCAGCGTGCAATGATGCCAGTCGGAAGAGCTCTGGCCAAGACTGGAATCACTCCCAACATGATCACCGGTCTCACAGTTCTTGTTGCTCTTGTCAGTGCTTGGTTCTTTGCCATGGGTGATCTTGTGACTGGTTTCCTATTCATGATCCTGACTGTCGTTATGGACATGTTCGATGGGGCTGTTGCTCGAGCAGCTGGACTTGCTTCAAAATTTGGCGCTACATTCGACCACACACTCGACCGCTACGCTGAGTACTTGTTCATGCTAGGTCTCATGATGGGTCCTCTGGGTACAACAATGATTTCCTGGTGGTCTGCAGGTGACACTTTCATTCCCTGGTTCTGGGGTTTCTTCACACTCTTCGGAATGATCATGGCGAGCTTCACTCGTGCCAAGGCAGAATCAGTAGGTGGAATGGAGAGCTGCACTGTGGGCATCGCTGAGAGGCAAGAGAAACTCATCCTTCAGTTCGCAGGAATCCTGCTTCTGATAATCCCGACAACCAACATATGGCGCGACCTCATTAGCACCGTTCCAGGATTGTGGGACTTCTTCTTGTCACTTCAAATTACAAACATCTTGACAGTCTGTATCGTCATCGTTGGAGTACTCTCTCATATCACAGTCGCTCAGCGACTCTCCTATGCACACAAAGTGATTACGGCTTCTGAACAGGGAGAATCGGATGATGTATGATATTGTGGTGATTGGTAATCCAATATTTACTCTATCCAGTTCCAACAATCAACTATCAGGTCCAAGTGTCTATAGCGCGGTCACTGCCGCGAAACTTGGCTTTGAGAATCTGGCAATTGTTGGATCAGTAGGTGAAGCAGTTCGCGACGAGTTTGTACAGTCAGTAGATGCACTTGGTGTCCCAGAATACTACATTATTCCCCCCGATAAAGACGGGACACGCCGGATTCAAATTATGGATGATGAGTTGCCTTCGACTGAGCTTCTTTGTATTCCTCGTGAGATTGGAATCAAGGACATCCCTGATGAGTTCCTTCAAACACGGGCAATTCTTCTCTGTCCATCACTTCAGGAGGTCAACGCTGAACTAGTTGAGTGGATATGCAACTCATCAGATTCACTAATCTTCCTGAAACCGCAGCTGAAGACAATCAGTTCAAAGAGCCAATTGGAATACATCAAAGAACTCAATCTAATGGAAAAGACACACTGCTTCATTGATATATTCCAACCAGATGAGAAGGAAGCTACTCTGATCACTGGGGAGTCTGATCCATATGTCGCTGCGGAACTCCTTGTCGAGTGGGCTACAGAGATCTGTGTACTAACCATGGGTGAGAGAGGGAGCCTCATTTACGATGGTTCTGAGTATCACATCATCCCTCCCTACAAGACCGACTCCATAGACACTTTTGGCGCAGGTTCAGTCTATCTCTCAGGATTTGCACATCAACATCTTAGTGGTAAGTCACTGTCAGAAAGTGGAGCGTATGCATCATCTCTTGCAAGTATCAAGGTAGAACAAAGTGGACTTGACTTCACTATTGACTCGAGAGAATTAGAACAGAGAATGAGTATAGTTGCTGAATCCGTTGAGGTTCGATGAATCAATCTGTGACATCAAACACCATCTCAACTGTGTTGGAGAGGAACGCTTTAGCCTCAGACATGGCTGTTCTCCCCTTCTCGGTTATTGCATAGTACTTCCTAGGTGAGTCGTCTTTCGTTTGAGCTTCAATGAGACCATCCTTTGTGAGTCTATAGATGATTGCATACCCACTGACTGTCGCTGGAGAAAATCCAAACCTCTTCGTAATCAGCTCCTTAATCTCATAGCCATAGTGAGGTCTCTCCTGCAACAATCGCAAGATGTACATCCATAGCATTTCTTTTGTCATCTTGTTGACAAGTCTAGTCATTGCCTTTGGTCTGTCAGGGGGGGAATCATCGGACATTTTCTGACCTCTCGAACTCGGATATTATTGATGCCACACAGTGGCTACTAAGATAACTCTTCTTCCCCAGAGAAACTTTGGGTAGCGAATATTTGGACACGAGAGTTTCCGTGTGAGAATCGAAGCCTCTATGGTCACCCAGCATAAAACTGTTCTGAGTAACTGATTCTTCTTTTAGGACTCTCGAGAATGTTGAACCAGCCTCATCCAACACCCATAGGTTCGATTTGGGAGGACTACTGTAGCTCAAAATGACGTCTTCAGTGGACCCTTCTGCAACCTTCACAAAAACGGGTGGATTGTCTTTCAGTGAATCCCTTACGATGGTTGCCCATGCCACTTCGCCCTCCGGAGTGTCATCAACAGGATTGCTAAAGACTAGTATCTTCGAATCAGCAATCATAGCTACGAGCTCGAGGTTCTCTTTCAGCCAAGTCTTAGGACCCCACGAGAAGCATGCTGCGAGATCCCTGCAAAGAACATCAATCCGGTTGCCTGAACCTGGAAGGTCCTTCAGAAGAAAATTGCCATCGTGTGGAACATCTGGAAGCAGTTGGACGAATCTGAGCATGGTGGATTCTGGTTGCATTTGGCATACCAGCTGTTCTGATCTATTCCCATGAACTTTGTGGAAACATAGGAAGATCGTTCATGATGAGTTTAGTATCTTCGACGACCTGGAGCAGTCTTTCTCTCTGTAGCTTGCCTGATTTGGACTTTGCCAGAGTGGACTGCGCAGCTGACACAGTAGTACGATGTGACCCGTTTTGTCTGAATGTAGCTGCCCTGTTGTCTTAGCTCTCTAGCGAGCTGAGGTTCAACAGCTGATACTCTCTTCGTGTATTTCTTTGCTTTATCGGCTGGAACGATGCGTCCGCATTTCGAGCACTGAACTGTTCCGCTCTTGCCCGAACTGCCTTTACTTCGACCGCCGGATTTCCTCTTTTTACCCAATATTCAGTTCCACCATGACTGATTGTGCGCTCGCCAACTCGGATGGCCTTAAAATGTTGTGCATGGTACTACAAGTCACCAAATGGGTTTGATAGTTTCAAGAACCTTCTCAACTATCTCCTTATTCGCTTGTATGATAGGTTCATGAACCTCTCTCTCAATCTGGTCGTCAAGTTTTGGCATTGGTCTACCCCTTAGTCCGTCAAGGCTCGCCTCAATACTCGGTCCAAGAACGAAAGCATTGTATCCTCCCTCCAACGCCCAAACGGTTCCGATCACTTTGAGTGAACTTGCTATCTTGCTGATGCTTGCTCCAATTTTCCAGAATGTTGTTGAGTCAACATCCATGTTTCCAACTGGATCTGCGTAATGGGGATCATATCCCGCTGAGAGGAAGATGATATTTGGCTTGAATCGTTTTATTGCCGGCTCCACGACCTGTTTGATGGCGTCGCTATATGATGAGTCAGGCGAGGTTTCAAGCAAGGGTATGTTGATGTTAGTCCCGTCTGCATCTCCATGTCCAGTTTCAGAATAGTGGCCTAGTCCAAAGTTCTCATAGTCGTATTCATGGATCGAGATGTACTGCACCTTTGGTTCAGAATAGAATATCTCTGAGGTCCCATTTCCATGGTGGTTATCGAAGTCTAGTATTGACACTTTATTGATGTGATCCTTTCTCAGAGCATGCTTGACTGCAATAGCTATGTTGTTGAAGTAACAGAGCCCCATTGGATTGGATGTGGTAGCATGATGTCCTGGAGGTCGCATCAGTGAAAATGCATGCTTCACATCTTTGGAGTTCACAAGGTCCACCCCCTTCTTCGCACCTCCAACTGCGAGGAGTGCTGTCTGAAGGAGATCTGGACTCGCATAGGCAGACTCACCGAGCTGTCCACTCCCAATATCAGTCAAGAGTTCAACAGTGTCTACAAGGTAGTCCGAATGAACTGTGCGTACATCCTCAAGGCTTGCCTTTGGTGCTCTGACCCTCCTCATATCCTTCAAGACACCGTTCTTTTCGAGGTAAAGTTCTGCTACTTGTGTTCGAATCGGATTCTCGAATGCCTCAAGATGCGGTTTGGGGAACGGCATTCGATGTAGACCAGATTCTGGATGTGATATGAATGCAATCTCTTCGTCAGCCACACTAGTTCACCCAGTCTTCTCCTTGACTCCATCCTTAACTCTTGTTATTCTTTCATGTAGGTCTGGTTCAATAGGGAAGATGTAATGTTCTATCACATTGAGTACTTTTCTTGATGTACTACTTTGCTTCGTTTGAGCTAGACCCTTTATTGGTCTGTTGAGAAATAAGTCCTCGATCATCGTTCTTGCTGACTTCCATTCTCTAGTTTCAGTTGACCAATAGTAACCCTCTCTCTCCTGAGCCTGGGGATGCTTCTTCAAGAACTCCTCAGAAGCTTCCTTCAGGTCTGATGGTGGACCCCTACGTGTGTATCTCTTTGATATCTCTGGATGCTCAACCACGAAACCAACTGCATAGTTGTCCTCTTCAAAATAGACTTCCATGATGGACATGCCAAATCTTGGCTCTCCCGTTCGCTCATTAGAAAGGACTGACTGAACCTTTCTAGATGCTCTATACAGTTTATCACGCAGAATCGTATAATGTGTGGATTTGTCCGACTTGAATTCAATCGTGGTCATGTGTTGTTTCAACCACTCGGATGGCTCAATATCTGGAACTGGTGATTCCAGTAGCATCTCAATAAGATTCTCCTCAGAGGTGTTTCTCAGTAGGCCGATTCGGTATTTGACACATTTGAAAGACCGGGGCGTAAAACTGGAAGCAATATTTCTACTCAGATCTGTCGGGTCAATTAGGTAGACGTAATCATCCCTGAAAGCTTGATTCTTTCTAAGTTCATAGAGTGACCTTCTCTTCGGATCAATTGGCCTTTCATCAAGTGACTCAAGAGAATTGAACGCAGAATCGAGATCATCTGCTTGTATCGCCAGTAACTCGAGAGATACTCCTGTGATCCCCATCCTGCCAACTGCACAGCGGTCGCCATATGCGTGACATGCTCTCACAAACGATTTCAGTATTCGAGCATGTTCTCGGGTTTTCTTCGTCAGGTTGTCTGCAACATATTTAGTATGATGTACTGTTCTATCAACTGCGGTATAGGGCCCTTTCTCTGAAAGCGTCAAAGAATCTATGTCAAAGCACCCAAGAATATCTACTTCGAGTCCTCCTACCTGTAACGATAGGTACGGATGTTGAGAGTACGCCTTCTTTACATCTGAGACCTCCAATCCGATAATAGCTGGTACGAACCAATCATCCACCAATCGGGTCATGAGCTTGTCAATTGCAAGAGTACGTTCTTTCTGAGGTTTCTCAAGAATGTCGGTATGGTCAGTAGGATTGAGTCCTACAAAGAGATCGATATCGGCGGCATTCCTCAGCTGGGTCTGTTTTTTCCCTGTTGATCCCTGTGGTTCTACAAAGGAATACTGGAATCCTTTCTCTTTTGCCTTCTGAACAAGAGCATCTGTGAGGGATGCAATGGCATCGGACTGAACATGTAACTCCTCCTTCGTTGGAGTTATCTCCGCCAGAACCTTCCGCCTGATTTCATCAGGTATCAGCTTGTCCAAGTTTCAGACCCACTCCACACAGTCTTCCTCTGTGCTATGAATGTTGGCCTCTCTGTTCCCTCTAGGTTTAAAGCAGACTGAACTATTGGAAAATAGAGTGGTTCTAATGGCTCAGATGGTTCCAATCGCCATTACAATATTAAGACATAAGGACAAATTCCTGTTTCTAAAACGTAGGAATCCTCCTTATGAGAATCTCTGGAGTATGGTTGGAGGAAAGGTTTCGCTGGGCGAACACATCAGAGATGCTGCCATTCGTGAGGTGAGAGAAGAGACCGGTGCTCCTAATGTTACAAACTATGAGTATAGAGGAATGGTGTCTGAGCGGCTCGTCAAGCCTGATGGTTCTCTGTCAGCTCACTTCCTGATATTTGTGAGCTATGCCGAGATTCCCTCATTTGTTGAGAATCATAGAGAAGGAACACTCTCACTCTTTTCAGAGAATGAGATTTCCTCACTTGAGCCACAGTTCCTCCCCTCCGACTTTCAGATGTTCAAGTGTTTCAGAGAAAAGGGAAGTCCAACATTGTACGAGGCTGAGTTACTCCACGATGATGGATATCACCTCATATACTACAGGGAGTCTGGTGATGAAACTCGGTAGTATCAAGGTCAAGCCGTTGGCTGCTGAGAGCATGGGCACGAGGTCTCTTTGTACGGAGGTAATCACCCCTGATATACACCTGCTCCTTGACCCTTCTGCCGCACTTGCTAAGAGGCATAATCTAGAACCACATCCACTGGAGTATAAGACCCTTCAATCCCAACTCTCTGACATTAGAGAATCAGCATCAAAAGCCGATGCTCTCTCAATATCTCACTACCACTTTGATCATGTCCGACCTGGTTTCATCAATTGCCTCTACAACCTGAGCACTCGGGATGAAAGGAAAGAGATGTTTCGGGACAAGCTAGTCTTTGCAAAAGACAACCGAGAGAAGATCAACCCGTCTCAGAGGCGACGTGGATTCTATTTTGAGAAAGATGTTAGTGAAGTGGTTGAGAAGATAGAATGGTCTGACGACCGAGTCTATGAATTCGGTGAAACGAAAATTTCCTTTTCTCATCCATTACCACATGGTCCTGCAAATAGTCGTCTTGGATATGTCATTGCCACTACGATTGAGCATTCTGAGAACCGTTTCGTCTTCGCACCGGACGTTCAAGGGCCTCTAGAGAAGGAAAGTCTGCATTACATCCTTTCCATGAACCCAGACTTGGCAATAGTAGGCGGTCCACCAGTGTACCTAACTCGCTTCACTGATTCTGACAAAGAACGTGCACTGTTCTCACTTGTTTCATTAGCTTCAGCTGTTCCTCTATTGGTAGTAGATCATCATCTTCTCAGGGATTCCAAGTGGGACGAATGGATTAGACCAGTTGTGAACGCTAGTGAACGTGCTGAGAACAGAGTCCTCACGATGGCTGAACTTGGAGGACATGAGGTGTCGACCTATGAGGCTGACCGAGAGGAGCTATATCGACAAAATCCTCCCAGTGATGATTTCATTGAATGGACCAAAACAAAAGAAGATTACAAGATAAAGCACCTGCCACCTATCCAATAGAAACAGCAAAACATCTTATTGGGATTTAAAGCAGTCAAAACCCAAGAGGATACGCCGATTCGGTGTATCATCATTGAAAATAGAGAGAACGAGGTGAAAATCTGCTTGGAAGACGTTGAGGGTGCATCAACAAAGGCTTTGCTTGACCGATTCAAGGAAAGCGTCGGCCGAGCAAATGAATGCCTCACAAGCGAAGAGTATCAGCAAGCTATGGCCCTCTACTTTGATGCAAGCCAGTCTGCTGATGAAATGACACAACGCTTTCTCAGTCTTCTTCTTAAAACAGCTCCAAGTACAGCGCATAAGACACTCATTGTAGAGGTTCTCAGCTGGAGATTGAGATACTTCACAGCACAATATGACTACCATCTTGCAGTGGCACAGACCCTCACCGGACTGCCCAGGGAAGAATGGATTGCTCGACTCGAAACTATTCTTGTCCTCTCACAGAGTCTAGTTGAGATGATACTTCCAGTCTATCACGAGGAAGAAGATCCCTCCATAAAGCTACGAGTCAAAGACCTCCTTGAAGACTGGATCACGGGAATCAGAAACCTCATTCTCAACCTTCGTTCCTGGGGAATGGCTAGTGCACAAGCAGCGCGTGTCTTAGAATGGGCTATGGACAACGGAATTAGTTGAACTCATTTCTTCGCTTTTCCTTCAACACCTGCAATTGCTACCTCTGTATCTGCAAGCTGGTGATGACTGTCAAGGTAACAGATGAGATAGTGGTCTTTGTGTTTAACAACGACTGGGGCTGGGAACCGCTTCACTTTCTTCAGATCGTCATACGGAATCTCCCAATAGATAGACTCTTTGCAGACGGGACACTGTAACCATTTCAGCCCTTCAGCCATATGTAGTTTCACCTGATTTTCTTGGCGGGCAATTGAGTGTTTCAGCAACGGTACTAAAAAGGTTTCTTGGGGGACTGACTGAACTTCAATCAATCATCGTCTAGTTCTATGTCCCACGCACCCGGATCATCAAGGTCTCTGCTTAGAATGGGTCCCTTTCGAGTTTCTAATGCCTCGATATCGAACCTGTCACTGTCCACAATCAGCTCTTCCGAAACCTCGTCATAATAGGCTGGGATGTATCCATTTTCAATCGCTCTAACGATTAGTTTCTTCAGCTGTCTACAATCAAGTCCTGTGCTTTCTTCAAGACTTACAATCGTGACTGCTGCTTCAGACTCCAAGGATGTTCGGATGAATCCTGCAAGGACAAGTTCAAAGACACGTCTCAGTTTACCAAGTTCCTGCCTCGTTATCTCTCCCGCCAACACTGTTTCCATCAGTTTGTTTGCATCTCCAAAACGATACTCCATCAACATGAGTGCAAGGTCAATGAGTCCCGTGACCTCTCCCTTTGTGACCTTGATTACTCCATCTATCAGTTGTCTGGCGAGATCGATGTCGCCTCCTGTGATTGCACAGAAAGAACCCTCTAACAAGAGGAATGGGTCCTTCTCTTCCTCTGCAGCTGAAACATAGGCCTGGGCGGCAATCTGACAGTTAATCTCGAATTTTTCATGGTCGCCATACTTTATCCATGCGGCACCTGCCTCATTCATGAACAGTGCTGCCTTTTTGAACTTGTGAGCCAACATTCCATGTTCATAAGCCCGTTCATACGCTTGAGCAGCCTTGGAGAAGGATTCCCACTGTTTCCAACAGTCCCCAGCCTTCTTGAATAGTAGTAACGCTTCATCGTTCTTTCCGCAGTCTGCCAACTCTTCTGCTATCCTCTCATGTTCCTTGCAGTCAGACTGCGGCATCTTCATCAAGACTCCAAGTCGAGCGAACTTATCTACCTGATTACTCCATCCTTCATGTTCAAGGTTCTCTTGGCAAACTTCGCAATGTCATGGTTGTGTGTAACGAGAACAACTGTCATGTTCTTCTCTCTGTTGAGCTGTGCAATGATCTTGAGAATGCTTTCTCCAGTCTTACTGTCCAAATTTCCGGTAGGCTCGTCAGCGAACAAGATGGGTGGATCATTGACGAGTGCTCTAGCAATGGCAACGCGCTGTTGTTCACCACCTGAGAGCTGTTTTGGAAAGTGGTCTCTTCTCTCAAGCATGTCGACCTCGCGGAGTACTGCCAGTGTTCTCTCCTCTTGTTCAATCTTAGTCATGTCTTCTCTTGGCCAGAGAACTGCCTCGATGTTCTCGTAGGCTGTCAAATGTTCCACCAATAGGAATGACTGAAACACAAAGCCAATCTTTTGAGCTCTGACCTTAGGCATGTCTCTCTCACTGATTAGTGTGACATCCACAGCATCCACAAGCACACGCCCGGAAGAAGGTGCTTCCAAACCAGACATGACATGCAGTAAGGTTGACTTACCACATCCACTAGGTCCAAGAACAGCAACGAACTCTCCTGCATTGATCGATATGTTCACGTCTTTCATGGCAGCAACTGTATTCTTGCCTTTCCCATATTCCTTGTTTACTTCTTCAAGTTGAATTATTGGTCCTGCCATCTTCATTCCTCCCTCAACGCCCTCATCGGGGGTATTTTTGTGGCTCTCCACATGGAAATCAACAAACCAGGAATTTGAGCTATAATGATAACAAACAATGTCACAGCCATTGAGCCTGGACTAATATAGAGTAGATCTTGGATACTGGTGAGAAGCGCTGAGGCTCCAAAGTATCCAATGAATCCGATGATTTCAATGCTTACTTGAAATACTACCAAGAAGGCACTGAATGACACAAGTACGACTTCTCCCACCATTAGCAACATCACATTGTTGTTGTCCCAACCAATGCACTTGAAGATAGATATGTCCCTTCTCCTGAATTGCGAAACCAGTATAGCGTAAATTGTTGCGACAATGAGAGCCATTCCAACATATGTCAGCCATTGGGCCGGATCATTAGTCAGACCCTTTGATACAATGATGAATAGAATCGCATAGATCAGAATGAATGCCAGCACTCGAATTCTTGCTCTGAATGCGAACTTGACGCTCTTGAAGAATACTCTGAAGTTCAAATCAGTGTCCTCCCTGCTTAGGCGCGGTTATTGTCATTTCAATTGAACGTGTATTAATGTGTGTTGTGGGAATACAATCAAGTCTCTTCTGCTTCCACGTTCATGTTGATTGGACTACCATCAGCCGGCCAAAGCTCTCGTCGCAAGAGGTCTCGTATTGCTACTCTGATGGCTTCACTTCTGGACGGGTACATCCCAATCTCAACCAGTTTGTCCAGACCATTCACATAGATATCGCTCATCTTTACTGTAACTAGCTTCACGAGTAGTCCCTCACAGCAGGTGTTAACCCGGTAATACCGAATATAAATCGCTACATCAAAAAATCATCACCGCGCCTTCCGCACCATGTACCAAAACATGCATCTCATCATAAGACATTCAAGCAATAAAAGGCTAAAAGCAGTGGAAGAGAAAATCGAATACGGAAACCTGCGGGCGGAAGCGTTGACACCCTCCCTATACGATTCCATTAACTTGAGCAGAAAGCCCAATTATGTGGGCGAGGTGAAAACTTGAGTAGCGGCGGATTTGACTACATGCGTAAGGTCGTCATGATAGGGGCTGGCGGTAGTGGTAAGACAGCTCTAGTCAACCGTTTCCTCACACAAAAATTCTCAGAAGAGTACATTGTGACTATCGGTTCACAGTTCGCCGTGAAGACAGTTCCCGTTGAAACTGCAAATGGTCGTAGTGTCGTTGTCAAAATGCTGGTCTGGGACTTGGCAGGTCAACAAAGATTCGATTTCATCAGAGGTAGTTACTATCGCGGCTCAAAGGGTGCGCTGCTTGTTTTTGACACCACACGAAAGAGCACCTGGATTGACTTGCCGAAATGGATCAAGGAAACGGAGGATGCGTTGGGAGAGCGTATTCCAATCATTCTTCTGGCTAACAAAGTAGATTTAGCCGAACACAGAGTCATCACTAGTGAGATGGGCATGGACTTTGTTCGTGAAAATAATCTCACAGGATATCTAGAAACAAGTGCTCTAACAGGTCAGAATGTCGAAGAGGCATTTTATCTCCTCGCCAAGAGCAGTCTTGCGATGTCCTGATTGACCGTTACAATTAGTGCTCTAACCAAAACCACTAAAGAGGATGTTTTACGGTCAAGACAATATCCCAAGGGAAACGAAGTGAGTTCCATGACAGATTTTGATCTAGATTTGAAGCTACTAGAAGACCTCTGCAATGCTTTCGGACCGAGTGGTCACGAGAACGAGGCTCAGAAGGTAGCACTCGAGTACGCTAAGAAGTTCGGAGTCGAAGTACTCCAGGATGGCATTGGTTCGCTCATCTTCAAGAAGGGAGATGGAGGACCAAAGATTATGGCCGCAGGCCATGTTGATGAGATTGGTTTTGTTATCACCAACATCAAGAAGGATGGTTATCTTCAGTTTCATCAGCTTGGCGGTTGGTGGGACCAGACCCTGTTGACACAGGAAATCGTTATACGCCCATCAGAGAGCGACGAGAAGATTATCGGTGTCATCGGTGCACCACCACCACACGTGTTGACTCCAGAGATGAGGAACAAGATAGTCACGAAGGAGAAGATGTACATTGACATTGGTTGCTCGTCTGCTGATGAAGTCAAGAAGCTCGGAATACGGGTTGGAGACCCTGCTGTTCCCCGAGCAGACTTCAGGACAATGAAAAGGACTCGGAAGGAGAAGAAGAACGAGGACGATAAGGATGCGAAGGAAGAGGAACGTGTGGTGACTCTTGCAGTCGCCAAGGCGTTTGATGATAGAATTGGCGTCTTCATTGCACTCCAAGCTCTGCGAAGAATCTCTGAGAAGAACATCTCCTTGCCCAATACAGTGTACTTTGTTTCAACCGTACAGGAGGAAGTAGGTCTTCGAGGTGCCAAGACTTCAGCGCAGATGATAAAACCAGATATTGGATTTGCACTTGATGTTGACATATCTGGAGATTCTCCAGGGTCCGACGGACTAGTCCAGAAGATGGGTAAAGGAGTCGCAATATCTGCTGGAGATGGGTCAATGATTCCAAATCCAAAACTCCGCAAGTTTGTCACTAACATAGCAGAGGAGAATGAGATTCGTCATCAGCCAGCTTTCCTTACGTCGGGTGGTACTGATGCAGGACAGATACACCTTGCAGGCATGGGCGCTCCTTCACTATTTCTGGGAATTCCTACTCGGTACATCCACTCACACAATGGTATGCTTGATCTGAGTGATGTGGATGCAGCAGTTCAGCTTCTTGTTGAAGTGCTACAGAAACTAGATGAGAGTACAGTCAAGAGCTTCACTGCTCTTTGAGAGTGAGAGAAAAGATCAGCCTAGAAACCAACTAGGCTGACTCACATTCTTTTTGAAAACTAACGCTCGCGTTTGCCCTCGATGAACTCGTCGACGCGTTTCCTTGCCTCGAAATCGTCAATCTGATATCTTGGGTGCTTGAAGCTGTATGAACTGATACTCGAGAGTTCTCCACCAATACCCCTGTCTAGAGCGATCTTTACGGCTCTTGCGACATCGATGATGACTCCACCGCTATTGGGTGAGTCCTGGACTGAGAGCTTCAGGTCGAGGTCTAGTGGGAGGTCTCCGAAAGCCTTGGACCTCATGCTGATATAACAGACCTTGTTGTCATTCAGAAATGGAACATAGTCGCTTGGACCAATCTTTGTCGGAAGTTCATACTCGACACAACTTGTGACTGCCTCAGTCTTGCTGATTCTCTTGGAGGACAAACGGTCCTCTACCTGCATATTCTCGAAATCAGTGTTACCTCCAATGTTCAATTGGTAGGTGTTCTGTAAGATCAGACCTCTCTTGTCAAACAATTGAGCGAGGACTCTATGGAGGATAGTCGCTCCAAGCTGACTCTTGATGTCATCACCAGCACAAGGAATGCCTTCCTTCTCAAATGCTTGTGCAATCGGCGATTTAGGGTCTGAAACGATGAACTCGGGAATCGCATTGATGTAGCCGATTCCAGCCTCAAGCGCAGCCCTAGCATAGATTCGTGAGCTCTCTGCACTACCTACAGGGAGGTATGAAACCAGCATGTCTGCCTTAGCCTTCTTCAGTTCCTCAACAATATCAACTGGCTCGATTTCTTTCTCATCGTAGGCGAAGAAAGACTCTCTCATATGTGGTGCTACACCATCCGATATTGGGCCCGGAAGGACTTTCACACCTGTCTTCGGAACATCTGGGGCGAATGCCACGCAACAGTTTGGTTCGACCCACATGGCCTCTGCAATGTCGAGGCCTATCTTCTTGCTATTTGCTTCAAATGCTGCTACAAACTTGAGATCCTTTGGAAAATAACCACCAAAGTCTACGTGCATCAGACCTGGAACTTCTTCGTCTGCTCTTGCGTTTCTGTAATAGTGTGCACCTTGAATAAGTGCACTGGCGCAATTTCCTAGGCCTGCAATTGCTATTCTTACATCGCCCATTGTAATAGTCTCCATACTATTCTATAATCATATAATAGTTCTTCTGGATTTTTGAGGTGACTTCTTTTAAGATTATCGAGCTGGCAATCTTAGGATTCAGGAGTTTCTTCTTCCTCGTCTTCTTGGTCTTCTAACTCGTAATCTGAGAAAAGCAGTTTCTTTGCAGAGGCGATTGTCTTTGGACCGATTCCTGGAATCTTTCCCCATTCATCGATTCGCATGATGGCTTCTTGTGGTGATCCAAAGTTTTCAAGAATGCTCTTGGCACGAACTACATTGATTCCAGGAAATCCAGCGATGAAGAACTCCTGTTCGTCGTTTATTGAATCAAGTCCCTTACGAGTCCTGATGACAGGGAGTCGTTGTCCAGCCTTCTTTCTGTCTTCATTGTCCCCGATAAGAATCCCGTAAAGGAGGCCAGCAGAGTGTAATGCATTGAATCCTTCGAGAACTTGGATTCCTCTTTCTCGGATACTCTCAATGAGGGCGTCCAAAGCACTCGGGTGGATGAAGCTGGCTATTTCCATTGTTACAAAGTATGGCTTTCCCTTGGTCTGCTTGGTTGAGAATGGGACATAGACACAGCCTTTGACAGGGTCTCTTCTGATTGCAAGGATGTTCTCGATGAGTACATACGGTTTCTCGTATTCGAGAAGTGCATCCATCTGTTTGGTGAACCGTGGGACCCCTGCCTTACTGCCTTTGAGGGTGTTCACAAGATCATTGACAGTCTTCCTCTCAATTGCAATTCCCTCCATCCCCAAAACATCACCAATTGGTATCTTCTCCACTGCATATGGGATGTTCTCTTTGTCTAACATTGACATGAGATGCTTGACGGAATTCATCTTTTTTCCGCCAGTCTCATGCACATCAATGACAATCTCTGGGACATTTCCGAAGAGGTCTGACTGCATGAATCACCCCTCTTCGAACAGGGTCATGACAGAGGCCATCGCAACCTCTCGTGCAAGATTGGGATCGTCTGCAGAACCGATAACAACTACATCTCCATCCTCCGGTCTAAGACTCTCAATTATCAGGAGAGTCTCAGGTTCATACTCCATCAAAACATGGAAGTCGTCTGGAGGCATGACAAGACGTACATTCTTCTGGACGAGGGTCGTTGCTCCTGCTTTTCCATATCCTCCCTGGATGATCGCTTCATCCCGCTGTCGGATACCATCTGTGATCTTCGAAGCCTTGTTCTTCACCAAGTTTGCATAGGCCTGTTCATACATGACCAATCGTCTGACATCCAATGAGAGACCTATGGGCACGTCCTTTGAAACCACCTCGAACAACCTGATTCCTTTCGCAGTCAGTTTCTGCCCCTGTTTACCCTCGGGTTCTATGTAATCCGCTTCAGTGAGCCGTTTCAGAAGGGTCCGTGCGCTTCCTTCACCAATTGACATCTTGTCACAGAGCTCATACCTGCCAAGAGGTTGCTCCCTTCCTATCATTATCAGGGCGACTGCTGCATGGTGCGGTTTGAAGGCTGGTGCAACTCGTCCGTCTGCAGGTTGTGAGAGACTGATGAACTCGTCTTTCCATGTCAACTGATGTTCTCTCCATAGTATTGTAGGTTAGTTCCCCTTATACTGTCCTGTTCTGTCTCAGCATTCCAGATAAGCCCTTTGAGTTGTTGTGTCAGAGCAGAATCCAGTAGAGGAACAACCTGTGAGAAGATGATGGCATTTGACAGAATGTGGATAATTGTGAATGGAATTGCTGCAGCTACAGCTAGATAAAATGGCATACCAAAGGTCACAGAATATCCAATGTTTGTGACCTGCTCGAACACAAAGGTCACGAACGCTCCAGTAATTGCTAGCTCCCATTTCCTAGGCTTTGGTCTTTCACCACTCGGTCCCAATCTTCCCATGATTGATCCAACAGCCACGATGTAAAACCATCCAATAACCTGTGATATCCAAATTTGAGGAATGAATGCCCCCCATGGATTGATGATTCCAAAGAGCAGTGACATAATGAGAGTCGACCAGATTGCCATATGAGCTCCAAAGATGTATGCAGTCATGAACAAAACGCTTGATCCTAGCTCAAGATTAGGGGCCGCCACAAGAGCATAGTTGCCTACAAGCGCAAGTGCTGTCATGATGGCGGTCATAGAAACCCATCTGCTTGCGCTCAATCCCATTGTGTAGCGTCGGGTTCCCAAATGTTTCCACCTCTGTCATTTACTCCGGCCCGTCTTTACATAGACTACTATCACAATAGCTACCAATGCTCCTCCAGCAATTCCTGCAAAGGTGATGAATCCCCCAACATCAACTGTGAGATCGACTGGTTCAACAAAGTCCATGAACGTGAAAGCCAGCTCGTAGGGTGTTCCAAAGGTGAAGGTGGTGTTTGCTTCAATCAATATTCCAGTTGTCAGAGAATAAGCTAAGTGTGTTACCTGATTTCCAGGAGGGTCCTGTTCATAGTCGAAGACAATACATTGGTGAACCGTTTCTCCGATTGTCACATTGTCAAATCTAGATGTCATAGATCCATTCAGGTAGTTGCCTGCTACTCTCTCTGCTGCGGCATAGGCTGTTTCATTGAGGTCCAGAACGGCGGGAGATGTTACCTCGACAATCAACCCTGGCCACCATTCCGTGTGGGTTCCCCATACACCGAGTGTAAGATCTTTTGCAATTTCAGTATCATTCGCTAAGACAGAAACATTTCCGAGATTGAGGGTTCCGACTATGTCATCATCAAGTGACTGGATCCCAAATGTGAAATGAGTGTCGTTCTCAGCCAACCAATTACCTCCATCAGACCAGTACATCAGAAACGGCTCCGTTGGAACAGCATCAATTTCCCAAACGAGTGTTCTATAGGATGTGATTGCTGTGCTATATCCAAATGTCTGTGGGGTAGCACTCAGTGACAAGATGAATAGAGTTGCTACCAATATCATAGATGTCTTTCTTTTCATTCATCTTAACCTCCTGGATGTCTGGATGTAGACTATGACTAGGAACCCAAAGCCGGAAAGTGATATGATGGAAGCACCTGGAATCAGGGTTGGATCCTGAATAGGCTGCGGATCTGGAGTAGAATATACCCACTCAACTACGTCATTGTCTTCAAGTGTATAGAGATTCACGGCGACTGATGCGAATTCTCCATTCACCCAGTATTCCCAGCCATATTGTCCTTCTCCGATAACGCCCTCAATTCCTCTAACATATGCCAATGGACCAATGTACCAGTCCACTTGTACATCAAGGACCTCTGATGTCACTTC
>Ga0209536_100005425_pt1 | contig 19812 bp, 16 predicted proteins | sample DeeMarSeWOR28_12_FD_187461 | JGI IMG/M metagenome (GOLD analysis project Ga0209536, IMG submission 187461) | Marine sediment microbial communities from White Oak River estuary, North Carolina - WOR-2-8_12 (SPAdes) (version 2) | ecosystem: Environmental > Aquatic > Marine > Intertidal zone >...
AGTTGGTGTTGAATTTGGTATAAGATTTGACCATCCCCATAAAGATCCATTTGCAGCAATGGCTGCCATGCCCCCACTACCGACAGCAACTTCCTTCCATTTTGGAGCACTATAAATTCCTTGAATTGTTTCTGGCATATAATTGCTTATACTTGGAGATGCTTTTCCAAGCCTTCCCTGTCCCCATGTATATAGTTTTCCTTCCTCATCAATATACATCTTTGTTATCGTTCTGTAAAGAGCAGTCCGTGCAAATTCACCAAGAGCGTACGGATCTTTTGTTGTAGCGGCATAATCTCCTATAGATTCAAGGATTGTAACAAGGTCCCGTACGGGTATTCGTTCCTTTAATAAAACGCATGCATTTACCAATATGTCAACCCGCAAACATTATCCGGGCAGACACCGAATTGGCCTCCAGGTAAATGGTGAGATCAAACATACCTTCGAGGTGGATTTGCAGCCCTGATCCAATCAATACCTGCATTAAATATAATAAGACCCGTATATCCTTTTTCGGGCATCAGGTGTTCGAAAATGAACATATATCGTGCGGATTTATGGCATATCTGATCCTGCAGATAATGCTATATATTGCTGTATACGTGGATGTTAAAGACTATGGCCCATTGTTTGATAGTCATAATCAGGAACAGTGTCCTTTCATAAGGCCGGATGTCACACAAAAAAGTATAAAATTTAGTCTGATATGAAAAATAATATGTTGCCAACGTCGATGATCGTCTTCATGCTGTTTGCATACATTTCGTCGTATGTCAATAAAAAGGCGGAATCGGAAGTGGTACTTCCTACCCTATCGGGAGAATACCTCGGACAGGAAGCGCCGGGCACACAACCACAGATATTTGCCCAGGATTTTATCTCCACACATTATTTTGAATTTGGAGGCACATTTTCTCCGGATGGCAGGGCTTTTTATTTTTCCCGCCGGACGGATTTAAATGGATTTGATAATAAGATCTATTCGACATATCTTAAAGATGGTGTCTGGACAAAGCCCACACCGGTTTCATTTTCTGACAGGTCATCACAATTTGAGGCCCAATTAAGCCCGGATGGCCAAACCATGTATTTTATTTCCAGTCAGATCAAACCCAATAAGTTCACCCGGAAAGGGGATGTATGGGTGGTTAAAAAGTCATCAAACGGTTGGGAAAAACCCAAATATGCAGAAAAAATATTGAATGATTATTATGCCCGGCACGTAACCAGCACCGAGGATGGAACCCTGTATTTTACCGGGTATCATAATAATAATTACGGAATCTACAGAGTAAAAACCTGTTGCGGAGCCATTCAAACACCCGAACTTTTACCTTTGGAAATAAATTACCTAAAGGGCGTGGCCCATCCATTTATAGCTCCTGATGAAAGTTATATCCTGTTTGATGCTCAGACTGAAGGTCTGGGGAAAACCGCCCTGTATATCAGTTTCAGAAATGAGGATGGAAGCTGGATGGAAGCACAGAAGCTCGATCCCGAGATCAATGCCACCCATACGGAGCGATATCCCAGCATATCGCCCGATGGAAAGTATCTCTTTTTTGTTCGTAAAGGTGACATTTACTGGGTTGATGCCATGGCGGTAAAACAATTAAAGGTGGTATCCATTTAGGGCACTTAAAACTCCATATATTTTCTGGCATACACGTTGCATGAGAAGAAAAAACCCTGACTATTTCGGTCAGGGTTTTTAATATTTACATTGTCTTAAGTTATTCCATCACCTTGATTTTAATATTGCGGAACCATACATCATCGCCATGGTCCTGCAATCCTATATAACCCGTTTCAGGCGGTTCCACACACAAGGGATATTCCCCAAACTTACTGTTCAAAACCAAATTTTTCCAGTCTTCAGTCCACAGATGGTATTCCACCACTTTTTCACCATTTTGCCAGTGCTCAACCAATCCTTTATATACCAGAATGGATACTTCATTCCACTCTCCTACCGGCCTCACATTCTGAGGTTCGGCAGCGATCAGGTCATACAGTGCGCCGGACTGATGAATTGGTTCCCTGCCATCGGGATGGTTCTCATTATCCAGCACCTGCATTTCCAGCGCTGATTTCCATATTTCTTCTCCCGGCACCTCGGCAACCTGGTAAAAAATTCCGCTATTTCCCCCGGTTGATACCTTCCATTCCAATTTCAATTCATACCATTTATACTGGTCGACGGTAATGATACTACCACCTTCACCACCTGCCTCCCCTTTGCCGGATCCGATACAATGCAACATGCCATCCACCACTTCCCATCCGCTTTCAGGGAAGCCAACCTGGTTATATCCACGCCATCCATTGGTGGTTTCTCCGTCAAATAACATCACCCATCCATCATCTTTCTTATCGCCTGACTGACAGGCACCTATAACAAAAATAATACCCAATAAAATAACTCGATTCATAATTCTCATTTCAGTAAAATATTTAAAGGTTAATACTTGTTAACTCGGCATATCCGGAAGGGTCCATCCTTCCCGGTAGGTATGCCTAACCAGTTCTTCAGATAGGGCCCTGGCATTGAGCGGATCGGTCCACTCCTTGTTAAAAGTAGGATGTCCATCATGTATCTCAAATCCATCTTCAACACAGATCTTCACGGTTTCACTGTCTGAAATGTTCGTAAAACGCATGTTCTTCCCATCCCATTCCAGTTCTTTGTTAAGACCTTGTAAACGCACGGCCAGGACACCCATAACCACCATCTCATTAAAAGGTCCTGCCTCCTTAAAGGGAGAAGCTGTTTCGACACGATTTTCCGGGCTTTCCTTACAGGCTCTGATCCAATCCATTTCATGGTTTGTCTCAACGCGTCGTACTTTCCTGGGTGCATTCGGTGTACGTCCGGACAGCAGCCAGGGATCTTTCCCATAGCATCCACATACCAGTGTATCCTTCGTTCCATGGAAAAGTACACCACCACCGTCATCATTCATATCTCTGCCTTCCGGCCATCCTTCCGGTTTCATGGGTTGCAATCCACCGTCATACCAGGTGACATCCACTTCTGGCAGGTCCACTTTGAGATCGGCAGGTTTTTTGCGGGCCGGGAAGGTCAAACGGACCATTTCGGCATTGGGAGCACAATCGGTCAGTAGCAAAGTGGAGCTGCCCTGCACTTTGGTCGGATACTGTAATTTTAATCCGACAAAGACCGGGTGTAATATATGACAGGCCATATCACCCAGGGCACCGGTTCCAAAATCCCACCAGCCACGCCAGTTCCAGGGGTGGTAAATTTCATTATACGGACGTGTGTTGGCCGGACCAATAAACAGGTCCCAATCGAGGGTTTTTGGTACGTCCATGACCTCCTTAGGCCGGTTTAATCCCTGAGGCCAGATGGGACGATCGGTAAAGGCTTCGACCTTCCGGACCTCTCCGATTTCACCATTCCATATCCATTCCTGAACCAGGTTGACCCCTTCACCCGAAGACCCCTGATTCCCCATGGAGGTGGCGACCTGGTATTTATCGGCCAGGCGTGTCAGGAGGCGGGATTCATACACCGAATGGGTCAGCGGTTTTTGCAGGTATACGTGCTTACCCATCGCTATGGCCTGAGCTGCCGTTATGCCATGAGTATGGTCAGCAGTGGCAATTACAACTGCGTCAATATCCTTTCCCATATCATCATACATTTTCCTGAAGTCCTTATATTTTTTGGCGTTGGGGTAATACTCAAAAACCCGGCCGGCATATTTCCAGTCCACATCACAAAGTGCCACAACATTATTTGCGGGCGAAGGATCTTCCTGATTTACGATATTCTTCAGATTGCCAAATCCCATTCCTCCTACACCAATCCCGGCAATATTCAGCCTGTCACTGGGTGGTGTATGGCCCAGGCCGCTGACCACATACGAAGGAAGGATGGTAAATCCGGCGGTTGCAGCAGCCGCTTTTCCAACAAAATGACGGCGTGAAATTCCTGGTTGTCTTTTTTCTTTTGTCATAATCGGTGAATTTAAGTTGGTATCTATATTCAGGTTTTTATTGGTTCTTCAGTGAATTCTTGTTTGGCGCATCTAAAATAACAATTTATGTCAGTAAACTCAACAGAATAAATCACCAATCCATCTTATTCATTCCAACTGTGAAACCAAAAAATAAAATAAGAATTCAAGCTATATTTTTAAACCATTTCACCAAATGGTCATTTCAGGATCTGGCATTTTTCATTTATTTTAGAGTGTCCTTTTTTCTTAACGATCAAAAATAATCGGAATTTGATTCGCAGGGCAATTCTTTTGCTTAAACACTTTCCAGGATTGAGTGCAGATGATTCCACACATCATTACAATAACATCTGGCTGGGGGATATCTTATGCAAACTCAAGAGAAGAACACCATCATTTACCATCGTTAATCCCTCTGTATTGAAAAATTTGAAATCCTGGCGACACCGAATTCCCGGGCATGAATTCCAGACATGGTATGACTCCAAAATTCCCATTTAATCCGGTTTATGCATCATAAAATACTATCATTCAAAATGAAACAGGTCTTAAAAGAATCATGGACCAGGCTGGTGCGTATATGGCGGTTAATTCTTCAGGCACGGCTGCCTCAAGCATACTTCCCAAAATATTCCATACTGGTAGTCATCTCACTATTGATTTTATTATCACTTTTCTATGGATTCCAAAACATCTTATTCTTAAGACCCCAGGGACTCCACCAATGGCGGCAGTGCGATTGCCTTTCACTGACAATGAATTATTACCAGGATTCAAATCGATTCTTTGAACCAGCCATGCACAACCTGGGAGAAGATGGAACCGGAAAAACTGCCAATGATTTCCCCATATTGTATTATACCATTGCACAAATATGGAAACTGTTTGGACCGCATGAATTTATTTATCGCCTGATGAATATACTGATCATGTTTGCAGGATTGGCCTTATTGATGAAAATGACAGAGCACTTTCTGAAGGACAGCTACTGGGCGATCATTATGGTGCTGTTCTTGTTTACCTCTCCCACCCTGGTATATTATACAAACAATTTCTTAACCAATATCACTGCATTCGGACTGGTATTGGTTGCCTGGTACTTTTTCTACTCTCATTACCAGAATAACAGTACCCGATCGTACATCTTATTTTTTGTTTTCTTTGCTTTGGCAGGGCTCTTAAAAATATCCTCATTGCTCAGTTTATTGGCGTTGCTGGCCCTCATCATCCTCCATCACCTGATCCATTTGGTAAAGAAAGAAGGATCCACACCTGTTTTCAGACGTACCAACCTGATCGGATTTATCTTGGTCCTCGCCATGGTGTCCTCATGGTATATTTATGCCAGGTTTTATAATGGTCGCCACAATGATGGCTATTTCCTGATTGGGATCCTGCCCATCTGGGATGCGGATTGGAATCATATAACACGGATCTTTAATGCCATAAAGGACCATTTGAAGCATGCCTATTTTCATCCTGTCATGAGTTGGTCTCTGGTATTTATGTGGTTCTTTAATATCCTGTTTTACAAAAGGACCAACCCTTTCCTCCTGGGCCTGACCATACTAACGACACTGGGCATGATATCATTTGGTCTCCTGTTTTACCAGGCACTTGAACAGCATGATTATTATATGATCAATCAGATGATCCTGGTTCCATTGATCATCATCGCATTTTTAGACCTCCTGAAACAGAGATTTCCATACCTATATCATGCACTGATGATCCGATTGCTTTTTGTGGTATTGCTGATTTTTTGTATGGCATTTACCCGCACCCATATAAACTATCGCTACAGTCCTGACGGATGGGAGAATGAAAATCGAACGCTCTATACCTATGGCCTGGAAACGATCGAACCATATCTCGATTCCATTGGAGTCGGCAAAGAAATTAAAGTGATTTGCGGTACGGATCACAGCATCAATATTTCTTTATACCTGATGAACCGAAAGGGATGGACCGGGTTTAACCTGCATGATGATTCTCTAATGATCGCTTCAAAAATAGAAGAAGGGGCCCGGATCATGATGGCATATGAAAAAAAAGGTACCGATCTGAAATGGATGACCCCATTTATTAATATTAATGATAAGGTCGGACAGTATCAGAATATATCTATTTTTACTCTCGGCATGCCTGATCTGAAGCAGGGACCTTAAATATGCACAGACCAATCCCGCCTAATATCCTTTCTCCCGGATATGGTCGAGGCTTATTTTGATGCTTTCTAAGGGTGGATAATCCCGGCAGTGATCCTGCTCCACAAAATAATATTTCATGCCCGAACGTTCCTGAAGTTTAAATATCTTTTCAAAATTAATGATGCCGTTGCCGATCTCTGTTTCATACTGTTCGCCATCTGCCTTCATATCTTTCACATGCCACACTTCAAAACGCCCGGGAGCCTTGTCGAAATAATCCCAGGCATCAAACCCGGCTTTTTTAATCCAATACAGGTCGAGTTGCATACATACCACCTCGGGATCGGTTTCCCTGAGCAAAATATCATATGGAATGATGCCATCTATTGGTAAAAATTCCACAGCATGGTTATGAAAACCAAAACGAATATTATTCTTATTAAAAACTTCGCCAAAAGTATTGAACTCTTGTGCTGCCTTCTTATAAGCATCGAGGGTGGTCCCATTCATTGAGGGCTTAAAAACATACTTCAATCCAGCTTCAGCACAGTCATCGGCTGTTTTTTGAAGGTTTGTGACATCAACGCCATTATGGCTACTGATCAGTTTCATCCCAAATGATTCCACTGATTTTCTGAATTCAGACGGTTTCATTCCGTAAAATTTTCCGCTGGAGTAGTCTGCAGCTTCAACGACTTCGTATCCGATGGAAGCCACTTTCTCAAGTGTTTTTAATGGGTCTTTGGCCATTTCATCCCGGACTGTATAGAGGATCAGACCAAATGGAGCACTCTTTGCCATAAAGTTGGGTGTAAACGACATAAACATGGAGCCTGCAGCCATGGCGGAGGTGGTTTTAATAAAATGTCTTCTGGTTAACATATGAAGGAGTTTTAAACGAAAGATGAAATTTCCATAATTCAGTTTTAAATGTAAGAATAATTAATAAAATGGTTCTGATGAGAATGCATCATGCAGGCTTATTTGATCGGTCTGTGATGCAAAATATGAGGGGTGAGAAGGGAAGAATTCCTGTATTTTAGATGTTATACAACATATTTTTCTTACTTTTAGATTTATAACTACCAATCTAATTAAAGCAAATTATGGAACACATTGAGCAACAGGGATCCGGCCAGATCAGGGCATTGGAGGGTCAATATGGTTTGGATTATCTGAACCTCAGGAACATCAATAACATTTACTGGAACCTGACAACTGCAGGACTGTATGAACAGATCATTCGCCGCAGGGAGGGCTTGCTCAGTCACCTGGGGCCTGTTGTTGTACGCACCGGAGCATATACAGGTCGTTCTCCAAACGACAAATTCATTGTGAAAGAACCCTCCTCAGAAAAAAAGATCTGGTGGGGTAAGGTTAATCGCCCTTTCGAGGAATCGCAATTTGCCAACATCTGGCATCGGTTACAAGCTTATCTTCAGGGAGATGATGTATTTGTACAGGATGTGTATATCGGTACCGACAAGACGTTTCGTATCCCTCTTCGAGTCATCACTGAATATGCATGGCATTCCCTGTTCGTTAGAAATATGTTTGTACGGATCCATGATACTGAGGAACTCCGAAATCATGTTCCTGAATTTACCATCATTGACCTACCAAAATTCCATGCGGTTCCCGACTTTGACGGAACGAATTCCGAAGCATTTATACTGGTCAATCTGGCTCAAAAGCTGGTATTGATTGGTGGAACAAGTTATGCCGGAGAAATCAAGAAATCGGCTTTCACCATCATGAATTATTTCCTTCCTGATAAGAATGTACTGCCCATGCATTGCAGTGCCAATGTTAGCAAGGATGGAATTACCGCTCTTTTCTTCGGTCTTTCCGGAACCGGTAAAACCACGCTTTCTGCCGATCCTGATCGGGCCCTTATTGGAGACGACGAACATGGCTGGAGTGCTGATGGTATTTTCAATTTCGAAGGTGGTTGTTATGCAAAGGTTATCCGTTTATCTGAAGAGGCCGAACCGGCCATTTATAAAACGACCCGGATGTTTGGCACCATACTCGAAAATGTGTCTATTGATTCATATTCAAAGAAGCCCAATCTTGAAGATGCCTCATTTACAGAGAATACCAGAGCATCCTACCCGATCACCCATCTCGAGAACATTATTAAAACAGGTTCCGGAGATCATCCAAAACATGTCATCTTTCTTACGGCAGATGCATTTGGTGTTCTGCCACCGATTTCAAAACTGACACCGGAACAGGCCATGTATCACTTCCTTCTCGGATATACAGCAAAAGTGGCCGGTACAGAACGTGGTATCACTGAACCACAGGCCACATTCAGTACATGTTTCGGAGCTCCCTTTATGCCACAGCATCCCAGTGTTTATGCCAAACTGCTTGGTGAAAAACTCGAACAACACAATGTTTCTGCATGGCTGGTAAATACAGGGTGGACAGGAGGTCCTTATGGTGAAGGTGAACGGATATCCATTAAATACACACGGGCATTATTGAATGGTGCTCTGGAAGGAAAATTGGATCATGTGGAGTTTGAGACGGAAGCGGTATTCGGACTGCATGTCCCAAAAAGCTGTCCAGGCATTCCGTCAGACATACTGATGCCCAAAAATACCTGGAAAAATAAATCGGATTACGATCAAAAGGCCAAGGACCTGGCTATCATGTTCATAAAAAATTTTGAGGATTATGTTGAATTCGTTGATCCTTCGGTCGTGAAGGCCGGCCCAACCCCCTAACTTTGCCATTTTATTGCATAAAAAAAAAGAACCGCTGTCGAATTCCAGCGGTTCTTTTTTAATTTGGTTACCATCAGATCACTGACGACCCATGAGTAATCCATTAAAGAACAATTTAAAGGATGCCTGTGTGGAGGCCCTGAAGTGCGGATTAAATCCGAAGACAACCAATTGCCCCTGGCCTTTCTTTATCCATACCACCGCAGACTTATCGGCAATCACATCCGGTTTGGATGTAAAGCCACTCATGAGGACATCTTTCGAGGCATAAGTCGCAATGACCCGGCGGTCCATGTCAAATTGTGGTACGGAGGTGGCAAATACAGGCCGTCCTCGGGAAAACACACCAATTTCATCCGGAATTCCATATGTCAAAGGATGGTCCGGTATCAACTTGATCTTCAATAATGCACCGGCCACATAAAGTCCCTGGCTTTGAAGTTCTGCCGACTGGTCCCTGAAAGGCAGTGTAAATTCCTCTTTCCCATCGCCTTCATCTATGGTTTGTAAACCCTCGAACAACTCGGTAGATCCACCCCATGAAAGAATGGTGCCACCATGATCCATAAACTTCAGCACATTCTGAAGTCCTTTCTTTTCCATGCCCTTAACATATTCAGGTGCATAGCTGCTCATATAATATGAACCATCCGAGCCGGTTTTTCCAGTCATCAACCGTGACTTGCTATTATCTGGAAAAACAAGGATATCGTATGCATTTACCACATCCATATTCTGCAGTTCATGCGGTCTAACAACAGTAAACGGAATATGGTAATGATCCAGAATATAGCGTGTCCATCCCGCGTCCATATCATGAAAGTATGTTTCGATCAGGGCCACTTTTGGGATGCTAAATATTTCTGAAACCGGCATATCATCAAGCATGATATACACTGGCGAAATCGGTACATTTTTTTCAATTGCATCCCAATCAGAAGTCTTTTTTGAATTTTCGATCAGAAAACTGCCGCGTCCCATCAACTGACCCTGGTATGTAAAATCTTCACTCAACCGTTTTACGGTCATTCCGTTACGGGCAGCAATGAACGCGGCTTTATAACTTTCGTTGGCAGTCACCGGAAAGATGGCTGCTGTGAATGAATCGGGGCGGCTTGATCGGTAATGAACCGGATTTTCCAGGGGTTTCCATGCTTCTTCCAGTGAAATATGGCGGGTATTGATCGTGAAAGAAGTGATCTGACGATGCAACGGCAGTGACCAACTGGTAATGTCATATGGCCTGATGATGTCGCCGCCTGGCGTGTAGTGCCGCACCGGGTATTCCTGGGCTTCCATAACCTCTTTAACCAATGCCCTGTAGGGCTGTGCCAGTGGGATCACAAAATCATCCTTATAATATTGCCGGCCGTCTATGAGCATATCTTGTTCCAGTTGATACACATATAATCCATGATCCATTAACAGGTTGATCAGATGGACCAGTTCCCCCCGATCGTGTTGTTTTTGTGGTACTAAATAATAATAAGGAGCTTCGGTATATCCTTTGTGCACTTCTCTGCGGCACATATCATTCCTGAAAAGTAGGATCTTCTCCTTATACAATGAGGCCGTTTTTATAATGGACATGGTGGATGTGATCTCATACTGAATGATATCGCTCAATCGCCACCAACCGCCTTCCCAGGGAAGTGGCATGTTACTGCTTTTCTTATATTCCGATAAACCCTTGCCACCGACACTCAATTCATTGGCTTCGATATATAAAGGTGTGGCCTCCCTGGCACTGGCGGCTTCAGTAAGGAACGAGATCACATTATTCCAAAGACATGTTTCTGTAGAACCCGGCCAGTAATTATCAAAAATATACCGTTGTGTCACACCTGCCAAACCTGCATTGGTCATATCATTGAACATATTCTGGCCAAAAATACCAACCCAGGTCCACATCCCTGCATCGATATTCTGAGCAATGGGATCATGATTGGGTGGAACAAAATACCGTACTCCAGTACTCCCCATTTGATGCTTTTCAACCATGACCTGGGGGAGCCATGTATGCGTAAAAATACGTGATATCGCACGGGTATCATCCTGGGTCAGGATGACAAAATCACGGTTATTATCGTGCCCCACGTATTTGTGATAAACGCGTGGAAGGGAAGCCCCTTCGAATTCTGTGCCTTTATATTTCCAGTAATTATTAACGATCATGTCCATACCGTCTGGATTATGGTTCGGAACAAACATAAAGACGACATCATCCAACCAACTTTTTACTTCCGGATCCTGAGTGGTTAACAAGTTGTATACGATCAAGGGTGATGCCTGGGATGGCCCGACCTCACCAGAATGCATGGACAGTGTGGCCACGACAAACACCCGGCCTTCTTTTGTCAAGCGCCCTCTTTCAGCATCAGACAGGTTTGGGTTCAGGGCAAGCTGATGGTTAATGGTTTTTAGATTTTTAAGATTGGCCATATTTTCAGGACTTGAAACAATGGTAAGGTACATGGGTCTTCCCTGCGGGGAGGTCCCGATCTCTTCCATTTTCAACGCCGGAGACTCGGCATCCAGTTGTGTCAAATATCCGATCAGATTTTCATAATCAAATAACTCGTAGTCTGTTCCTGGATGGAATCCAAAATAATCGTCAGGATGGGTTATTTTACCTTCCTGAGCCGTCACTGGAGTGCCAGTTAATATGGCCAGTAACAGGACTGCCAGCACCCAGATAAAAGACCTGGAATGATTCATAATACGCTTGTTTTTAAATTATGGATAGTAATTCGAAGGAGGAAGCCGTGCATTTCACAGCTTATTAAATGTACAATCAGATTATAGTTCGTTAAGGTAAATGCGCCGCCATTTCACTTTAATGCCCCCACCATCATGTATTTGTAAAGCAATCACACCATCGGCGGCCCCTATTTTTTCATCTTCATATTCCACCATATGGGTACCATTGAGCCAGGTATTCACGACCGCACCCTGAACACGGATTTTCAGCTGATTCCAGTCACCCATTTTAAGGATGTCTTCCTTCTCATCAGGAATTCTGATCAACCAGCCACGCCCGTACGATTCATAAATACCCCCTGTATCATGATTGGGAGGGGCCACTTCTACCTGCCAACCGGTAATCTTCACACCATCCAGCGAAGAGCGAAAGAAAACGCCGCTGTTACCATTGGACTCCTGTTTAAATTCGATGCTGAGTTCAAAATCTTTATATGTTTTCAATGTAGCCAGGTAACCATATTTTTTTTCTGGTCCGCTCTCGCATACGAGTTCCCCTTTATCAACATACCACTTTTCATTTCCATAAACCTTCCATCCCGAAAGATCCTTACCATTAAACAAGGATACCCATCCGTCAGGAATATCCTGATGGTCCATATTGGCTGGAGGGGATGTCGGAGCCGATATAAAGAAAGGCACCAGTAAAAATAAAATCCGTGATTTTTTATACACCATTTAGAAAATTATGATTGAATATTCAACCGTTGGACCTGGAATCTGCCATCATTAAAGGTTCCGGATCTTGATATTACGAAACCATACTGAATCGCCATGATCCTGTAATGCAATATGACCTGTTTTTGATTGGCCATAGCCAGGATACTCGGCCCATTTCCCTGCCTGTACTTTCCGGTTCCATTCGTCACTCCACAAGTCATATTCCACAACTTTTATATCATTAAGGTAATGGGTCACATGGGTACTGTCAACGATCAACCTCAGGGAGTTCCATTCCCCGGCTGGTTTGATGCGTGGTTGAACGGGTGGATGCATTCCATAATTGGCACCACAGGTTTGCCAATCTTCCAGGTTCTCGGGATACCCAAGATCATCAATAAGCTGATACTCCGGTCCGGTGGCATACACGGTAGTATAATCATCTTCAAGCACCCGGAAAAAAACACCACTATTTCCACCCTTGGATATTTTCCATTCCAAATATATTTCGAAGTTCTCAAACATATTTTCGGTCATGATATCCCCACCCAGATCATCCCCTTCCCCGGGGGTCATGAGGTACCCCTCTTCAACCACCCACCATTCCGGGACATGATCTTCTTTAAAGCCACGCCAACCATCCAGTGTTTTTCCATCAAATAACAATATCCAGCCATCCTCTATTTCTGCTTGAGTCAGTGTATTTATTTCTTCAGTTATTTCAACCGGGTCCGCGGGATCAGAATTTCCAGCATAGCTGGAATTTTTGTGAACGCAATCAACCAGGATGGCAGAACTGAAAAAGATCAAGAACAGACCGAAAAAAATGGTTTTAAGGGCCATCAGAAAAACAATTAAACGTTAGGGAATGCACGGTATTAGATACATCTGGTTGCCCGTAAATGGGCATTATTTTAAACGCACCAAAGAAAAGTGACCGGACCATTGGGTAACAGATAACTTGCACTAAACGGATTAAAAAAAGGCTTTTTCAAGGCTTATGAAGATAATAAAATTATCTTTTAATCATAACACCTTCAGATAATTATTAAGATTTTAAATTGATTTTCCTGAATATCGCCATATATATCTTGTTTTTTTCATATTTTAATATGAAGAATGAGCCCGGTTTTCCTCATTAACAGGTAATCAAATAGCGCATGGACCACATTCTTGAAGTTGTTTTTGTGATTGTTGCATTCCTGATCATCCTGGTATCCTCACATCGGATTGCAGGGTTCATAAAGCGGATCCGGTTGCCATTGATCACTGGACTCTTAATCATGGGTATGATCTGCGGTCCTGAATTTCTGGGTCTCATATCTCTGGAAGGGATTCACCATCTGGATTTCATCAATCACATTGCATTGTCCTTTATCGCTTTTGCAGCCGGCACTGAATTATACCTGGTGGAATTGCGAAGCCGTCTGAAAGTCATCCGATGGATGACATTTGGCCAGATGGTGATCACCTTTTTCCTGGGATCGTTAGGTGTATTTCTCATTTCAGCTTATCCCTGGTTTGGATTTCAGCTCAGCATGGTCAATAGAATCGCACTATCACTCCTGGCCGGGACCATATTTGTCGCCCGTTCACCTGTATCCGCAATTGCCGTGATTAATGAGCTCCGTGCAAAGGGGCCTTTCACCCAAATGGTCATGGGCGTTACGGTGTTGAAAGATGCCCTGGTGGTAATTTTATTTGCTATCGTTTTTTCCATTGCAAACACCATGGTTACAGGACAAAATTTTTCTATGGTAATTGTACTCACCATGATCCTGGCGCTGATGTGTTCCCTACTCCTGGGATATGCATTATATCTCATACTAAAACTGATACTGCAGCTAAAGGTCAGTACGGCGCTGAAGAGTGTCTTTATCCTGCTGGTTGGTTGGGGTGTATACTTTATATCCAGTGGATTAAGAAATGTGGCTCATCAAAGGTTCGAATATGACTTCTATACTGAGCCATTGCTCATCTGTATCATCGCCAGCTTGCTGATCACCAACTACTCTCCGTATCGCCGGGAATTTCAGAAGGTTATCTCAGATACTGTTCCGATAGTGTATGTGGCTTTTTTCACCCTTATTGGAGCGACTATAAATCTGGAAATAGTTTTGGCCACATGGTGGGTTGCCCTGGCCCTATTTGGTATCCGTCTCATCAGTATGGCCATTGGGGGATGGATCGGTGGTACCATTGCCGGAGATCCACCCCAGTTTAACCGTATTGCATGGATGCCTTTCATGACCCAGGCCGGCATCAGCCTGGGTCTGATTACTGTGATATCCAATGAATTTTCCGATTGGGGCCCTAAATTCGGATCCATACTTATTGCAGTAGTGGTATTAAATCAACTGGTGGGTCCTCCATTTTTAAAATGGGCCATTCAAATGGTTCGGGAGGACCACAGCAAAGGATCCCACAAGGACCATTCCGGACCTTTAAGGGCACTGATATTTGGATACGAACACCAGTCTGCAGCTCTGGCCAGACAATTGGTGAAACATGGCTGGATCGTTACCATCGCCACCTTGCAGGAAAATGCCCCAGAACATGAGGATGAGCGCATCACGGTGGTGCATACACCGGATTTATCGCCGGCCGCTTTGAAAGATCTGGACGCTAAAAACGCCGATGCCATTGTCACCATGAAAACGGATGAAGAAAATTATAAAATATGTGAAATGGCCTACGAATACTATGGCACACCCGAGATTGTGGTCCGTCTAAATGACCGGAAAAATATGAAACAATTCCACGATCTTGGCGCATTGATCGTTGAGCCTTCAACGGCTATGGTGAGTCTTCTCGACCACTTTGTACGCTCTCCCATAGCGACCTCTTTACTGCTTGGGTTGGAAGAACACCAGGATACGGCCGACATTACAGTGGGGAATCCCGACTTGCATGGAATGGCCTTAAGAAATTTACACCTGCCTTCTGATATTCTTATCCTGGCCACCCGGCGGAGAGGACAAAATATCATTTCAACAGGATATACCAGATTAAGGAAAGGAGACGTTTTAACCATTGTGGGATCTGTTGAAAGTATCGAAAAAGTAAAATTGCGTTTTGAATAATTTTTAATACTATTGCCGTTCATGGAACCACAGGTGGAAGCCCAACATTATTCAAAGCTTAAGGACCAAAAAGTACAATGCTTGCTCTGTCCGCAAAATTGTATCCTGGGCCCCGGAAAAGCCGGATTGTGCCAGGTGCGTCGAAATATTGGCGGAATCCTGTATGCAGAAAACTATGGGATGATCGCTGCCAAACATCTGGACCCCATAGAAAAAAAACCTTTGTACCATTTTTATCCGGGACGTGGCATTTTTTCCATTGGAACTGTGGGTTGTAATATGCACTGCCTGTTCTGTCAAAATTGTGAGATCTCCCAGACATCTGTCCAGGCTGCCCGGTTTTTGAAGTACATGAATCCTGAAGATGTGGTCAAAGAGGCACTGTCATACACCGAAAGCATTGGTATTGCTTACACCTATAATGAACCAGGGGTCTGGTTTGAATTCATAATGGATGTGGCACGGAAATCAAGGAAAAAGAATCTGAAGAATGTCATGGTTTCAAACGGGTATATCAATGACATTCCGCTGCGGGACGTTCTGGAAGTTATGGACGCATTCAATATCGACCTGAAAGGCTATACAGAAGATTTTTATAAAACCCAAACATTTTCCTCATTGAATCCGGTAAAAGATACCATCAGGGAAATTTCAGTTGCGGGAAAACATCTCGAAATTACCAACCTGGTCATCCCGCTTCTTAACGATGATCCTGACATTTTTGAAGACATGTGTATTTGGCTGGCAGATGAAATTGGACCGAATACTGTATTACATCTCTCGAAGTATTTCCCAAGTTACAAAAAAACCCTGCCTTCAACACCGGTCAATAAACTTGAAGAATTCTATTACACGGCTAAAAAATACCTCCATCACGTCTTCATTGGAAATGTGAGCAATAATAGCATTGGCAGGAACACCATTTGCCCCGGGTGCAAGACGACTGTCATTGAAAGAAGCGGTTATAGTACGAAAATCTTTAAAATTGATACCGAAGGTAAGTGTACGGTCTGTAATAAACCGATTATTGAGCATTTTTAATAGTGAACTGAAAAATTGGTATAATCACCCAATGGCAATTTAGAAATCTGAACCTGGTCCACCCGTGACCAGGAAGGTCCCTTACCAATCAATAGGACATAAGCATCCAGAGCTTCCTTTTCCCCCTGGGCTTCAATATAAACAGAACCATCAGCTTCGTTCCTGACAAATCCTCGAATTCCATGTATATCAGCTTTCTGAATGGCAAAATGTCGAAATCCTACATGCTGGACTCGTCCTGTAACACGAATGGCAACACTTTTAAACATACCCTTTGATACTGGATCATGGCCCTGGAAAAAAATCCAACCAAACTATTTGCTGGAGAGGGCACTTAATTTTTGAAACAAGGAATCCATGCCCTTCCTTAGATCATTTCTGATTTTCGTAAAGTGTTTCTTCTGAGATTTTGGATCATCTGCATTTTCGGGATGTCCTAACCTGGAAATCAATTCATTTCTGAGTTCAATTGCAGCCGTAATGATTTTCATGACCTTTTCTCTGTTTGCATCCTCATGCACCAGGTTATAGGTAAAACAATCCGATACAACCTCATAACATAGATTGTTAATTTCTTTCTTTAATTTTTTTCGACTTGCCATGATTTTTTTTTAGAATCTGTCAAAGATATTAAAAAGGTCCAAAACCAGGAAACTGCTTCCAGAATACAAAATTATACCTTAAACTGATGAATATAGTCCTGTACCATTTCCTGATACCCCTGCATGATATCCAACATCAGTTTGTGGCCGGGATGCAATGAAATCTGACCAATTCTGGATACCGGCAAAACACCGGGCGAGGTGCCGGTCAGAAAACATGACTGGTAACCAGACAAATCTCGAGTCCGTACCTTGCAAAAGTGCACTGGAATACCATGATTATCACAATATTTGAGAACATATTTCCGAACAATACCTGAAAGAACTTCACCATCCGGAGCGGTATATATTTCGTCATTGGAGATAAAAAATACATTGGACCGGCTCCCCTCTGTAATGCAGCCAGAACGGTCGACAAGGAAAGCTTCATAGGCCCCGGTGTCAATCAACTTTCCAAAAATCGATGACCGCAGCCGGTGATTGATGACCTTGGCTGCCGGTCGCATGCGTTCGGCCTGGTACAGGATGGCTGTGACACCCTTTAGATACTGCTCCTTCTTTGGATAGTAATGCTCAATGAAATATATCTGCCGGTGATGCGAAGCAGCATCTTCATTAAAAGTGAGGACGATTTTTATATTGCCTGTTTTAACCTTGTTGAACGAGATTAACCGGTTCATTTCCCCAGCGAGGACCGATCTTTCCAATATGATCTTTAAGTTTTTGATACGGGCTGTTTCAAATAAACGATCAAAATGGTCGTCCTGGAAGAGCGGAACCCCATCAATGATCCGGATCACCTCATAAATCGACATATGATCATATACCAGATCGCTTCGGAACTCATTGCAGGGGAATGATTTGCCATCAAGCAGGAACACCTTTTGAAAACATTCATTCATGATAGGCCATTGTGGCACGTGGAAAATAGAACCATCAAAATACTACTTTTTTAATGAAATTGATGACTGGATTCATTTAAAATCCATCCGGATCGTTATATATTTGTTGGAATGGTTCTGTCATATGTATGCGATCATCGATATAGAGACCACAGGCGGTCGTCCCCAGCTCGATAAAATCACCGAAATTGCCATCTTCATTCACGACGGAGAAAAAGTGGTGGATGAATTTGTAACTCTGGTGAATCCTGAACGGACCATTCCGTATTTCATTACCGGACTTACTGGTATCACAAATGAAATGGTGGAACACGCCCCAAAATTTTTTGAAGTGGCCAAAAAAGTTGTGGAGATTACAGAGGGTAAAACATTTGTGGCCCATAATGCCCGTTTCGACTACACCTTCATACGCGAAGAATTTAAACGGTTGGGTTATAATTTTACACGGGAGATCCTCGACACTGTAAAACTCAGCCGGCGATTGATCCCGGGACAGCGGTCTTACAGTCTGGGCACATTATGTAAAGAATTGGGAATTAAGATTATGGGGCGGCATCGGGCCGCCGGAGATGCCCGGGCCACTATCACACTTTTCGAAATCCTCTTGAACCTGAACCGTGGTGAAGAGTTGTTCCTGAATCCAGCCCTGTCAGATCTGCATCCCGACCTGGACCCGGAGAAGGTCAGATCTCTCCCGGAAAAAACGGGTGTGTATTATTTGCACAACGAACACAAAGATATTATCTATATTGGCAAAAGCAGGAATATTTTATCCCGGGTACATCAGCATCTGGCGAACAGGTCCACCAGACGAACTATTGAAATGCGTGATTCGATCACCGATATCAGCGTTGAAGTTACAGGAAGCGAACTGGTTGCCTGCCTGCTCGAATCAGATGAGATCAAAAAACATAAACCACTCTATAACCGCGCCCAGCGAAGAGAATCATCCTACACAGGTATCCATGCGATCACCGATGATCATGGTTACCTTCGTTTCGAACTGGGCCGAAAAAAAACCCTGCCGTTGGCCACATTCTCGTCGGCTGAGAAAGCGCGGGAATGTCTGACCCGTTTGACAGATGATTTCCACCTGTGTCAAAAATTAACGGGACTGTATCAAACCAATGGTCCCTGTTTCCAGCATCAGATTGGCATATGTTCCGGGGCATGCATTGGAAAGGAACGTCCCGAGTCATATAATGAGCGTGCCAGGAAAGCTCTGAGGTTATTCGAGTTCGAATACGAAAATTTTCTGATGATTGATAAGGGACGTCATCCGGAGGAAAAATCAGTGGTCAAAATTGAACACGGCCGTTATCTTGGATTTGGTTTCTTTGATGTCGGGGAGGCAGATTCATTTCCGGAAATCATACATGAATGCATCACAACATACCAGGACAACCGTGATACACAAAGTATCATAAAGAGGTATCTTCGAAATCAAAATCTGGAGCGGGTTATTCCTTTTTGAAAAAGAAGGACATCATAAAGGGAAAAAGAAAAGCAGGTATCTTCCAAAAAAAAGCATCCGCTTCGGATGCTTTCATTGAGAATACCAGCAGTTTACAATGTTTTTATTTCCGTTACTAATTTTTGTAAAGAATCTTTGGCATTACCGAATAACATCCTGGTATTGTCGTTAAAAAACAAAACATTTTCGATTCCCGCATACCCCTTGCCCATACCACGTTTCATAACGATGATATTTTTTGCTTCGTGGGCCTTGATAATGGGCATGCCATAGATCGGACTACTTGGATCATCAAGGGCAGCCGGGTTGACCACATCATTGGCCCCGATCACAACCACGACATCGGTATTGGGCAGGACGGGATTGATATCATCCATTTCTACCAATTTATCATACGGTACATCTGCCTCTGCCAG
>Ga0209536_100005426_pt1 | contig 19811 bp, 18 predicted proteins | sample DeeMarSeWOR28_12_FD_187461 | JGI IMG/M metagenome (GOLD analysis project Ga0209536, IMG submission 187461) | Marine sediment microbial communities from White Oak River estuary, North Carolina - WOR-2-8_12 (SPAdes) (version 2) | ecosystem: Environmental > Aquatic > Marine > Intertidal zone >...
CCACCTACAACAGCGACTGTTTGAAATTTGCAGATTGTGTCGTCGTCGATGTGCAGTGCGATTATACGAAAAAAGATCTCGGTAATATGCGGACCGGAAAAGTGGAAATGGGCGCTTTGGAAGCGACCATTAAGACCATCGGTGAGAAAATCCCCCCCAACTGCCTCGTTCTCATCGAAACTACCGTTGCCCCTGGTACAACTGAATTTGTAGCCTGGCCTATCTTAAAAAAGGCGTTTGCCAATAGAGGAATCGACACTGAACCTCTCCTCGCTCACAGTTTTGAACGGGTAATGCCGGGAAAAGATTATGTGGCTAGTATTCGAGATTTCTGGCGAGTTTGCTCAGGATGCAATGATGAAGCCCGCGAGAGAGTTGAAAAATTTTTGAGGGAAGTGTTAAATACAGAAGATTATCCGCTGACTGTTATGGATCGGCCGATAGAGTCAGAAACGACAAAGATAGTAGAAAATTCATATCGTGCGACCATATTAGCATTTTTGAATGAATGGAGTCTTTTTGCAGAAAGAAATGGTGTAGACTTGATTAAAGTTATTAATGCGATCAAAATGCGACCGACACATAGCAATATGATATTTCCCGGTCCCGGTATCGGAGGCTACTGCTTGCCAAAAGACGGTGGTCTGGGCTTTTGGGCCTACCGTCACATTCTGGGATTTGAGGATGGTGATGCGATCTTTAGAATTACGCCTGAAGCGATTGACATAAATGACACCCGGGCCCTCCATGTAGCTGAGCTGGTTCGAGATGCCCTCAGAAATATGGGGCGTTATATTGCTGGTGCATCTGTTGTTTTATGCGGTGCAAGTTATCGACAGGATGTTGGTGATACGCGATATAGCGGCAGCGAGATTATAGTCAGAAAGTTAACAGAGATGGGTGCTGATATGAATATACATGATCCCTATGTTGAACACTGGTATGAACTGGAAAATCAGGATGTCTATCCTGCACCAGGTCTCTCCTGGAGTCGGTTTTTCAGGAATCAGGATGGCTTGACTGAATCTAAAGTGGAAAAGGACTTATCTAAAACACTCGTCGATGCTGAGGCAGTAATTTTTGCTGTTCCGCATGAATATTATTTAAACATCGACCCGGATGATGTTGTTAAATGGGCAGGTGGACCGCTTGCGGTCATTGATTGTTTCGGCATACTTCCCGATGAGAAAATCACCAGATATTTTGAATTGGGATGCGAAGTGAAGGGTCTTGGCCGCGGACACATCCAGCGGTTGAAAAAGGCAATTAAGAAATAAAGATTAATTCAGATAATTCCTTATGTTTTATTACCGAGGGAGAATTATTGTACGGCGAGAGTTTTTAATGATGCCATAAAGAGAAAATCAACGGCGAAGTTTGTAGGGACGTAGCATGGTACGTCCCTACAAGGCGCGCCCTCAAAAATTAATTTTCCTACACCAATGAAACTGTCCGATTTAGATTTTCTTAATGTTAAAATGGAGCTATCTTTATAAAAACGAATACGTCAATCCTACCGCCAACGTTTGTTTCAGCTGTCTTTGCAAAGATATATCTTTATCGTACACCAAAACAACACTGAGGGTAACTGAAAGATAGTCAGCTACTTTTGCAGAAAACAGATTATCCCAGTTGACATCTATTTCATCAACTCGATTCAGATTTGAAAAGAGCTGTAACTTCGTCACATAGACAATCAGTTCGCTGACATTGATAGAAAAATCTGTAACAGATTCAAGGCCCACTTCACTTCTCAGCGTCTCGATCTCATCCGGCGTATCCGGATCATCGCTCCAGATGGCTGCAAATTCATCGGCCACCGTCTGTTTAAAAGCCAGACCCAGCCGTGTTTTAAATGTTTCTTCAGGCTTGTAGTCGATACCGATACCTTGCCTGAAAAATCCGGGATCTAAGAAATTTGAAATTTTTGTCTTAGGATCAGTGCTGTAGTCAAAACCTTCTGTAAACTGCGTCTGCGCTGTTATTGCCACATAGGGATTGAGCGTATTCCAAACCTTATAGGTAAAAACACTTTCAAAAAAGAATTCATCGTCAGTTTTCCTCATGTCATCAGAACCAATTTTTGACTGCCCATACTGCATTCTCAACGTATTTGCCCAATCATACGCCTCCTGCTTATCAACAAAACTGCCATTGAAGTTGAGCAACCAGTTCCATGAATTGTCGCCCCCTGCCGGCCAGTTATTTAAAGAGGTTTGAGACAGATTCAACGTACCGATAAACTTATTATCCCATCCGTACTTCGGCTCTTCTTTCTCCTCGTCCTCCTGTGCCAGGAGTGGCATCGTTAAAAAAACACAAATAACCAGCATCTGAATTATCTTCCTCAAATTCATTGTACTTCCTCCCTTTTGAAATTAGTTTTTTTTATGAACACTTGAATTTTCTGAATATTTATTTGTTTTAAATTAATGTTGATAGATAATATATGTAATAAATTTTAAAGCCTGAACACATTTTTCCTTCAGTAAGAGAAGCAAGCGACCAAGTCATTATTCCAATACACCATCACTCCAGTACTCCATTACCCCAAATATCCATCCCACATCTCATATCTCACATCGCATATCATTTAAACCTGATCACCATAAGCGTCATATCATCTTCCCGAGGATGACCGCCAGCCCAATTTTCGGCCATTTTGTTTAGCTCATTTATAATTTCTTCGGGAGACTGCTTCGCACAAGCCTTAAATTCTGTTATTGCTCTGTGATCTCCTAAAATATCTCCTTGCTCGTTCAACATTTCCTGATATCCGTCACTCATAAATAATACCGTATCATCTTTTTCTAAATTCAATTCTTTTGACTGATAAGGAAAGTTACTAAAACTTCCTAAAGGCATTCCAGAAATAGCGACTTCTTCCACTCGATCCCGACTGGCCCGATAAACAAGAGGATAAGGCATCCCCCCCACTGAGACCTTCATCTTATAACCATTTATTTTTGCAATAATCATCGCCATAACCAGACGCTTAAATCCCATCAATCTCAGGGGATCTGAAATCTGTTTCTGAATCTTAACAGGATCCTTGAGATTTGCATATGATTTAAACAGACTCTTTGTTGCTGTGACAACAGATCCGGCCTGCATACCGTGTCCCGTTGCATCGCCAAAGGCAATCGTTAGAGTCTTATCCATATCAACTTTAAAATCATAATAATCCCCACCCACTTCTGTTGCTGTTTTCATAGATACTGCAATTTTCACATTTTCAAGTTCCGGTACTGTTTTCGGTAACATCGATAACTGTAGGTTTCTTGCCTGTTCCAGTTCCTCACTTTTTCGTCTGTTTTCTGCTTCAAGTTTTGCCTGTTCAAGTTCTTGTTTTAAGGTTTTTTCTGAGAGGAGCTTGACCTGTTCTAATTGTTCTTTTAAATCCTTATTGGTCCGGGCAAATGTTCTCGATAAAAAGATAGACATCGATATGGCAAATCCTGCTAAAGCGTAATAAGTAAGCGGAAGGTCGATGATTTCCCAGTACTGCCTTGAAACATTCAATGACGTCAATAATTGATATAATCCAACGACCCCTATAGGGAACAAACCAACAAGAATGATCCAACTCCCCTCTAAATGTAATTCTTTAGGTCTTGTGACATATAGCACCAGATTTCGCAAAATTTCAATCATGATAATAGTCTCGAAGATAATCAGAACCCACCAGAATCTAAATGGCCGGAATACAAAAATTATTCCCAGAACGATGGTAATAATAATAAAGATAGTATAGATTTTTGATTTAGTAATATTCAGCAAATAGTAACAAATTTTTAACATGGCTAGCAGGAAGAATATGACACAAATATCCAAAAGAATAAAATTTAGAAGATAGTCACTGGAATCAGAGATAAAAAAAGTATCAAATCTCAAATAAGTAAGAATTGCTCCCATTGTAATCATGACAGCAAAATAAAGATTGGCCTTTAAATCAGGATAAAAAAAGTAGAGTAACATATGAATGAGCGCAAAAGACAGGAAAATACCAATAAAAAGCATTTGATACGTTTTTGCTTTCCTTCTTGTTTCCCGTTGTTCCAGACGAAGATAATCAAAGTCATCTATTTGTATATCGAACGATGGTTTGATGCCGATGGAAACCGGACTCTCCAGCAGAAAACTTGAATAGCGTAGCGCTATCAGATGTTTTGATTTGTTCTCATAAACAGAATCGGCTGACCGAAACCGAAAGAGTTCAGGTGGTAAGTAGGTATTGACATAAAGTGGTTTTTCCTCCTCCATATCAGAACCGACCATACCAAAGCTGAACCTGTATCGCCCGTCAATAAAAACATCCAGTGATCCGATAACTTTAGGGCTAAAACCAAGTCGCTTTCTTATAAGTGATGAATCAATTTCCACCCACAACCTGAACCAACCGATGCCATTCCATTCTTCAGATGGAAACGAATCGATCGCAACTCTTTCCCATTGACTGTCATCAAAATCGGGTTGGGCCCAGATTATATTATCACCATAATGAAAAGAATAATCCTCTGGATATAATATTTTGTCTTTTAATGTGGTTTGAGACTGAACCTTAGATACTAAACAAACAGTGGTTAAAAAAAACAGGATAAATTTAGACATAGCGTAAGAATTATATAATTGATGCTTTCTATTCTGATTTCCTTATATAGATAAATATTAGAATGTGAAATATAAACAAAAATTTAATATCATTGAATATAGGTAGGTTTAAAAAAACAGGCACATGAAATTTCATGTGCCTGAAAAGTTAGAAATTAGCAACTAATTATCAATTTAAAATTAAAATTGTCGAGTTTATTCGAGTACCGGAACGTTGGAGACTTTCTGCAGATTGATCATTAGATCGATTCGATTTAAGACTTGTAATAATTTAACCGCACGTTTTACTTCAAGTTCTTCAGAAAACTTCTGATAATATTTTTCTGATAAAGCAAGCTGTGCTTTTTCATTTTCAAAGGATTGTTTCACCAGTTGACTAGCAACTTCGTCACCCATATTCTCATAACTCTCGGCATATTTCTTGATCAGTTGAATTTCTTTGTCCATCAGTTTATCATACTCAGCTTCATATTCCTTGTAGATAGGCCAGAATTTTTCTTCTTCTTCTGCATTAAATTCCATCGCGGCTGTAATTAAAGCCCGCCTTTGTGTATTGATATCTGATTTGAGGATCTCGATATACGATTGTTCCTGTGCAAACGACATTGTACTGAAAACAAATACAGCAATTAAAACATTCTTCAACATCTTTCTTCCCTCCTGTTTATTATTTTTGATTAATTATGATAAAATCAACTAACAGAATCCACAATTTACACGAATTAAATAATAGAATATTATAGAATTCGTGTAAATTCGTGTAATTCGTGGACAATTAATGTATACGTTCGGCACTAATCCCCATCAAAATAACTCGATAGAGGCAAATCCTACATTAATTCCAAAATAGGAAAGTTCATCACCCTTTCCTGCATCAAATGCATAGTTATATCGCAATTTCAGCAAAATATTGAAACCTAAATCCATTGGGAAAAGAAATCCGACTTCAGGGGCCAGTCCCCATTGCCATGTATCTTCGTCCAGAGAATATATACCAATATTCAGCCTTTTTTTGACGAAATAGACACCGCCTCCTAAACCAACATAGGGTTGTACAACAGAACCACCTTTAAAGTAATAGGTTGCTGTCATTAAAAATGGAAAGGCGTTTATATTCCGAACCTGATTACCTGTTACGGTTATATTTTCGAAATCGACAGTCGTTAAAACCGTTTCCTGAAAAACATTCCAGTCCCAGGCGAAACCCAGGGATGTATTTTTACCGGTGTACCATCTGCCTTCCAATCCCATACCACGCCACTGAACACCACTGATAAGCTTTTCAGTTTCCCCGGTTGGAATTGAAACATCATACGTCATACCGAAAAAACTACTTTGGGCCTGAACAGCCACACTGCTCATTATTATCAGTAATATAATTGTTATATATTTCATTTTTTATACCTCATTTTCAAATAAAAATTTCACTTAAATCAGTTAACAATTCTGTCTATGTCAATTATCTGCCTAAATACGGGGATTGATTAAAACTCTGATCGATATTTCTATCCAGTCGATAGACGGTATTTGATCTTGAATCACCGAGTAATCCATCAATACCGGCCACCCAAATAACCGGCACAACCTCTGCTTCCGGGATGTATGCTCCCAGATCAAGCATATCGATTAAGACGGAGCCGGTTGTAAATTCTGTCGGAACAACATAACCAGGCCACCAGGGACCCCATCCCGGAGGATAACCACCCCACCAGCCACCCCACCAGCCGGGATACCAGGACCAGCCCTGCCATTTTGTAGTGGTCACAGATACTTTGATTGCAAGATCCGGAAGGCCAACACCCGTTGTATCGGTAATTCTCTGATAGTTAAGATCCGTCATGTTCTTTGCCACCCGGTCAAGAATTTGTTGGTCAAACTCACGTGTAATATTATCTTCCTCACCTTCCGGTACAATGTGCTCGATCGAATCAACTAAAAAATATGTTTGGAAGGTGCTGTAATCCGTATCCGGATCATATTGTGTAATTATTACATCGTGATCGGCAACTGATGTCAGACCGGAATCCGGATAACAGGACCAAAATGACAGCGCAGTTATAACACTTAAAAGCGCTGCTCCCGAATAATAATTTTTCAAGAACTTCATTCTTGTCTCTCCTTTAAGATTTATATTCATTTTTTAATTATTTCTTTCCACCCAGGGAAATAACCAAACCAGCATTAAAATCAAACTGTACAAAGCTGGTGTAGCTTCCCAATCCAATATTGCATCCTCCTGTTCCACACCAAAAACCACCGCCACCAAATGTCATCGGCAGCAGGATCCGACCCTGGAAACGCAAACCAATCGACTCAGACAAGAATATCTTTGCACCACCACCGAGATGAGCAGCAAACAGCCATTCCGTGCCCCAGGTCTGACCAACAGGATTAAAACTGGCCGCACCTAAACCGACGACACCATATGGTTGCACTTTTCCCATTTGCAGTGGTCGTACGATACCGAGTTGCCAGTACTCAATAATAAGATCAAAAAGTTTTTCTCTTGTACCGGATGGCCATTCCCTTAGATCCATGTAGGTATCCTGCCGGTTGTACATTAGTTGGATCATCATTCCACCCGGTAACCTTGGATGACCGATATCAATCGTCAATCCATAATCTGGTCCATCTTTTATTATTAAATCTCCCTGAGAAGCTCGTACATTTGTATTCAAAACAAATCCGTATGAGGGTGTGACATCAAATTTCAATTGAGCATTTGATACAGCGGGTTGAAAAACAACTAACAGTAAAATCAGAGCAAAACTCGTAAATAAAAATTTTTTCTGTACCTCTTTGAATTTCATTATTATCTCCTTTAGCTTATATTCCAAATTAATTTTTATACAATTCTATATCTGATAAGCCCCTTTTTTATAGGCTGAGTAGTCCCTTGAAATATAATCTGCTTGTCAATTTATCAGCTCTGAAGATTTATTATCTGCTAAATGACAAATGTGAAAGTATATCTATATCTAAAATATCTAAATTTCATTTTTAAATAACAATTTACATTCGTTGCACAATTGAGATACACTGAGAAATTACTCAACTACTTAAATTATTAAAAGGTAATAGATATTCCCAATTTTATATTTTCCATCGTCATCGGTGTCTCAGAATTAAACGGCCAGTTCATCTTTTCCTTTACACCCTGATAAAATGCATATGCCAATCCATTCTTCAAAACAAAATAAATGATCGGCCCAAATAAGGGAGAAGATTTCATGATATCATCTGAAAATGTGGAAACCATCCCCAGACCTGTCTGAATGATGATATAGCTACCTAACCAAGGCCAAAAAATGTGGCGGGGATATACAACTGCCAGTTCATAGGATGTTACAAATGAAATAGATCTCAGAAGCTGGAGTTGAATGCCCCCTTCAGTCGTCATACCAAAACGGTAGACGTTCTCATATCTCTCCAGAATATCCTTATCATTTTGACTAAGCTTATTAACTGTATCTGAATTTATCTTCGTCCAGACGAGACCACTTTGAAAGAATGGGAGAATTTCAATTGGTCCTAAATGATAACCATATCCAAGGCGATTCCCAAATCCAAATCTTGAGATTTTAGCTTTAAGATCTCCGGAGAGCGGATCTGTGAAACTGGTCATGTCTTCATCCATATAACTACCAAATACAAACCGCTGGTCCAGTTCCCAGATGATTTTCTCATACTGCTGGACCTGACTGTATCCTAATTTTATTTCACCCAATCCATTTTCTGGTAATGTACCTTCAAATTTTTCATGTTTAAGTTGAGCCAGCCCAGCAGACACTTCGATATAAGGATAAAACTTTCCCTGCCAGGCCCAATCGATAACCTCTTCAACCTGGCTATCATCAGAATCATCATTCACACTTTGATCCTGCGCAAATGCAGTGAATGATAAAAAACATAACATCATAAATGGGATTAATTTTCTCATTATTTTTCTCCAGATCAATCTTAAAACATATAAAATACTTGGAAGTTACTGGTCGTGGAATTCAGTTTCATCTCAATATCATCTGTGATCATTTTAAAAATTCAATTGACTCAGGCTTCTTCTGTTCCGGTAGAAAGATTTTTACTTCTCTCAATTGACTGCAATGCCAGATAATTTTCTCCGAATTTTTGCAGATTATCGACTTCGATATCATACTGGTCATAATGACGCTCTTCGTCCATCACTAAGTCTTCAAACAACTTTTTTGAGACCGAATCGGCATTTTGAGCACATTCATTTGCCCATACGTTGTAGTCTTTTGCACTGGATTCTTCCATTTTTCTTGACAACTCAAGCATTTTTTTTACATCATGTACTTTCTTTACGGGGCCGCCAACGACCATTTCAACCTCCCCCTTTAAAAAGAGAATTCTTTCCGCCAATCGTTCAACATGCAGCATTTCTTCAATGGCCGTACGCTTGTACAATCCGGCCAGGAGATCATATCCCTGATCATCACAATGAAAGTGAAAATACATGTATTGATGAATAGCTTTTAACTCATCTGCGACCGCTTTGTTTAACAAAACAATACTCTTTTCATGCATTTTGAAGCTCCTAAAATATGGTAGTTTGTGTTTTTCCGAAAGACTTGAAATATAAAGATTTGCAGAATCAGATAAAAGTCAAATTTTATAGGTCATTAAGCCGACCAGAAACTCTCTACCTTCTCTCTTAAATTCTCCCTTACATCCGACGATATGAAAGCACTGTTTATTGCGTTGAGAGTTAACTGTCTGATTGTATTCAGTGATATTTCAAATTCGTCAAGCAAGATAAAGAACTCCTCTGTCAAAGTTGCCCCAAACATGGAAGGATCATCTGAATTTATTGTGACATTTAATCCTTTTTCGATAAAATGTTTTACCGGATGTGTTTCGGGAGAAGGAAATACTTTTGTTTTAAGATTACTATTAATGCATACTTCCAACGGAATTTCATTGTCTTTCAAATAATTTATCAAATGTGGATCCTCAATAGAACGGACGCCGTGCCCAATACGTTCTACTTCTAATTCTTTGATCGTTTCCCATACAGACTGCGGTCCTGCTGCCTCACCAGCATGCGCTGTGAGATGAAAACCGAGATCACGTGCCTTATCAAATGATTCTTTAAAATGCCTCGCCGGATAAGTCTGCTCGCTTCCTCCCAGCCCGATACCTACTATACCTTTATCTTTATATGGTAAAATTTGAAGAACCCGCTCGACAGCTTTTGATGAATCATAATCCCGCACCAGATCAGCAATCAGATTACAGATAATAGGATACGTATTCTGTGCACGATGTATGCCATTTAAAGTTGCCTCAGTTATCGCTTCTACAGAAAGTGTATCCGACACAAAATCCCAGGGCGAGTAAAAGGTTTCGCAGTAGATGACATTTTGCCTTGCCAAATTCTCCAGAGTTCTGTAAGCACATTCATCAAAATCTATGGATTCCCTAAAAAACTGATTCTTCCAGAACCATAGATCGATAAAATGATTAAAATCATGGAAAGTAAATTTTTCCTTTAGGTCAGCAGGGCTTGTAACTTCAGGATCACCGCCGTATTTATCTATCAGGCTGAATAAAAAATCAAAGGTAAATGCCCCCTCCAAATGGAGATGCAACTCAACCTTTGGCATCTTCTCTATGATCTGATGTGCTTTTTTAATATTATTCATTATTATTACAAAGGGGCTTGGCAACGCCAAGCCCCTACAGCGGGTAAAGCTGTTGTCTTAAAGTCAATAACCGTCATTTGGTTCTATATGATTAGAATCGCAAATTGCATATCTTCTATCCCATATTCCCGATCATCTCCTCTCAGTCGATGATACGGGATCACCGCTACGCTCCGACCGGGATTCGGTATCTGGCATCCCATATCTCTCTTCACGAATCCCTTATACCCTTATACCCCTATACCATTATACCCCATTGGGCTCAATCTCAATCCCTTCCACCCGCAACTTCTCAAGAACGATCAACTCGTCTATTTCTTTCGGTACCTGATAGACCTTGTTTTCCAGATTTTCAGTTGATAAAATATGATGTAGACTTGCCAGCTGCAGGGAAAAAGACATATCCATAATTTCAATCGGATGTCCCAAGCCCCCGGCGATATTTATGATACCACCTCTCGCCAAAAGGTAGAGTCTTTTATCACCATCACAAACGATCTCCTCAACTTCATCACGAACATTTTTAACCGCCCTTGCCATTTGATAAAGTGCTTTGACATCTATTTCATATTCAAAATGACCGGCATTGGCCAGGAAGGCGCCATCTTTCATCAATCGAAAATGCTCGGTTCTCAGAACATCTGGTGCGCCTGTGCTGGTTATAAAAAAGTCTCCCTGTGCACTGGCTTCCTTCAATGGCATAACCCGAAACCCATCCATTTTCGCTTCAAGGGCTTTCCATGGATCCTTCTCGACGACGATGATATCTGCTCCCAACCCTGCAGCACGCATTGCCACTCCCCTGCCGACCCATCCGTATCCGATTGAGACCACTGTTTTGCCGGTAACTGTTATATTCGTCAGATGCATAATGGCTGCCCAGGTTGATTGACCTGTCCCATAACGATTGTCAAATAAATACTTTGATTTTGCATCATTAATTGCGATGGCAGGATATCTGAGTTTTTTTTCGGCATATTTCTGTTTTAAGCGAGCAACACCACTGGTAGTCTCTTCACAGATTCCTCTGAGATTCATTCCATATTCAGGATATTGATGAAGATACTCGCATAAATCTCCCCCGTCATCAACAACAGCGTGTGGTTTTTTTTCGACGATTGAGTGAATATAAGACTTCAATTCGTCCTCAGTGGCCCCATGAAGTGCATAAACGTGGATGCCATTATTAGCCAGGGCGGCACAAACATCATCTTTGGTGGAAAGTGACGTACTGCCTGTTACCCAGACTTCCGCCCCCAATTTTTTAAGTACCATAGCAAAATGGGCTGTTTTCGCCTCTAAATGAATACAAAGAGATATTTTTTTTCCTTTAAATATCCCATCAGTAGAATATCTATCACTCAATCCATTCAATACTTTCATAAATGAGGACACCCAGTCAATTTTAATCTGGCCATCGGCTGACATTCCAATATCTTTTACAAGATAACCTTCATTCAAAATATGACTCCTTGTGAATAAATATGATTTTCGTCGTTCAAGATATAATATCAAAAAGACTATTAATAAAATCACAGACAATTTACAACTATTATAAAATTAATACGTATATTAATCAGTTTGTGAAATTTTTCTTACTTTCAAAATAGGGATGAAAATTGAATACTGATTCCGAACCAAAGTTTTTTAAAACACTTTTCAAAGATTTGGGTCAATTTCTCAGTGATCTGTTTTCCGGGGCGTTCTACAGGCAGATTAAAAGAGATTTTCGGGAGATAAGAGACTTTTTTCTCGATAAACATCGCGAAAAACAGCTTGAACAAATGGGCAGGTTCAGACGGGGCTGGTATCTTACCTGGTGGTTGATAAAAATTCTTTTTCTCAAGCTTTCATCTTTCCGAAGGATACTCCTCATACTGGCCCTTTATCTGATAGTTACCTCCGATAATACCGGTGATATGAGTGGTGGTAAGATTATTATTGGTGCTCTCTTGTTCTTCTTTATCATCCTCCTGGAACTAAAAGATAAATTACTGGCAAGGGAAGAACTAGAAGCAGGCCGCTCAATTCAAAAAGCATTGACACCGCAGCAAAATCCATCTATACCGGGATGGGATCTTTGGCTCTATACCCGACCGGCAAATGATGTGGGTGGAGATCTGGTCGATTATCTCAAAATTAATGGAAATAGATTTGGCGTAGCTATCGGCGATGTTGCCGGAAAAGGATTACCCGCTGCCCTGCTGATGGCTAAACTTCAGGCAACGTTGCGTGCCGTTGTGCCTGATTACAGTTCACTTGACAAACTTGCCCAAAAACTCAATAGTATATTTTATCGCGATAGCCTGCCAAGCAGATTTGCCTCATTGGTTTATTTAGAAATTAAGACAGATTCAAACGAGATCCGCTTTGTCAATGCCGGACATTTTCCGCCAATTGTCACCGGTCACGGCCATCTGGCAGAAATGGACAAAGGAGCGCCGGCACTGGGGATTATGCCAGAAAGTAATTTTGTGGAGGAGAGTTTTCAACTGGAAAAGAGTGATTTATTTATTGTCTATTCTGACGGTGTTACAGAGGCGAGAAACGAATCCGGTGATTTTTTTGGAGAAGAGGGATTAAAACATTTGTTACGAGAATTAGAAGGCCTTTCCGCAAAGCAGGCAGGAAAACTGATTCTTGAGCGAGTAGATACGTTTATTGGCGAAGCGCGCGCCACAGATGACCTGTCGCTCATCATCCTCAGAAGACTCTAATATATCTCGCTCAGTGATGCAACGTTAAACCACGAATTTCACGAATTAGGCAAGAATTAACACGAATTTTTTTATGATTTTCAATTGGTGAAATTCGAAATAATTCGTGTGCTTCGTGGATAAAAAACCTGCGAGAATCTGCGTTATGCGCATCATCTGCATTATATTTAAAACTGTTAGCGAAAATCTTCCCGAACTGGATAAAAAACATCGATGACATAACAACCCGTTACCGCCCTTCCTGAATGGACTGCATTTGCAGGGATAACGACCACCGCACCCGTTTCGAGATCAAGAGATTCCCCATCAATAATTATATTAAAAATGCCTCCCAGCACATGCGTAATCTGTTCATGGGGATGTGAGTGCTCAGGTAAATCGGCCCCCTGCTCAAATTGCCAGAAGGCCATCGTCATATTTTCAGAATGTATAAACCGCGCCTGTGTTCCTTCTAATGGTTCCTTTATTTCCATTCTGTTCAGGTTATCGTGTTGTATCCTTGACATTTTTACTCATCCTCCATAATTAACTCTCGCTGCGAGAGGAGATGTTAACCATTATCTATACATAAAGCCGATAAACATTCGTCTCTATCTGTTCAAAACCCAAAGACTGATACAACTTGTTGGCTTCAATTCTTGAATGATGAGAGGTAAGTTCTATCTTGAATATACCCTCTTTCTTGACTAATTCAATGGCGTGTTTCATCATTTTTTTTCCAACACCCTTTCCCCGCCATTTTTCTTCAACGACAACATCCTCAATTCGGGCTGTGGCCCCTGTCGGAATTCTAAAAATGACCAGGGTATATGTTCCAACAATGTTATGTTCAACCAGTGCTACGAATAGTTTTGTGCTTATTGAGTTCAGAATCTCGTCCAGGGCGCTGCTGTTGAAATCTATAGAGGTTGATGTTAATTGTGAAAGTAAATCTTTCATCGACGATACGATTGAATCAGTTGATTCTTTGACTTCTCTAATCTCAAAATCTATCGGCATTCTCTTAATCTTTAATCAATAATTTAATTTATACAAATATAGTACTCCTCAGATGATATTCAATTAAAATTTTATCATGCAATCAATATCTTTTTCTACTTTTGCCAAATTCTCACCTCCTCCTTCCTACTTCTTACTTTTACTGCCTCCGTCTAGCGTCTCGCATCTCGCGTCTAGCTTATTTTAAAATCAGGAAATATTAATCCACATTGAATAGTTTTAAATATCAATCAGTTGATATATAACAACCTGCTTATCAAGAAAGGTGGAGGGACAAGCCCTGTGAAACCTTGGCAACCTGCCAAACGGAAAGGTGCCAATTCTTGCAAAAGAGGAGAGTCTTTTGAAAGATAAGTGTGGCCATAAATTTTAAGCCCCTTCTTTTTTCAAAAGAAGGGGCTTTTTTTATTGTAAGGGTGACCCGCTGGGTCACCCTTCAGAAGTTTCAAAAGAAGGGGCAGATTGGTTGTAAGGGTGATCCTGAGATCGCGCGAAATAATTTCAAAAGAAGGGGCATTTCAATTGTAGGGGCGGGTCCCAGACCCGCCCAATAATTAAAGGGGCGCCCGTCCCGTTAAAAAATTTATCAAAATTCGGGTGCATGGGCGGGTCCCCGACCCGCCGTAAAAAAAGGAGCATACAATGACATCAATTACAGACCAGGATCATAAAAAGATGATACGAAAACGTATTTCTGATGAAGCAGAGATAATAAAGGATCAGGAGATATCCGTGTCAAAACAAGAAGACAAAAACGATTATAAATTCCGGACACAGGCCATTCATGCTGGTATCGATCCGTATAAGCAAGCAGGAGCAATTGTTACACCGATCTATCAATCGACCAATTATGTCTTTGAGGCAGTCGGTCAGCCAAGAGAATTTGAATACTCTCGCTGTGGCAATCCTACTAGAAAAGCCCTTGAAGACAATCTTGCAACGCTTGAAAATGGTACCTATTGCTCTGCCTTGGCAACCGGACAAGCCGCTGAATTGACTATCATCAATATGTTTAAAAGTGGGGATCATATTATTTGTGGAAATGACGTATATGGTGGAACCATCAGATTATTGAATCATCTCAAACAAACCAATGGTTTACAGATAACTTATACTCCCATGACTGATCGCGAGGTAGTATTAAAGGAAATTCGTCCTGAAACAAAGGCCATTTGGGTTGAAACTCCTTCAAATCCCCTATTTAATATAGTCGACATATCCGCTATCTCCGATATGGCCCGGGAGAAAGATATCATCACCATCGTAGACAATACACTCCTGACCCCTTATTTCCAACGACCACTGAATCTGGGTGCTGACATCGTTATCCATTCAGCTACAAAGTATTTAAGCGGTCATAATGACGGATTGGGAGGCGCCGTAATCTGCAAACATCAGCATCACGCCGAGCAAATCTCTTTTATCGCAAATGCTCTTGGCGCAGTACTCGGCTCTTTTGATGCCTGGTTAATTGCCAGAGGAATAAAAACTTTGGCCTTACGGATGCGTGAGCATCAAAAAGCCGCCCAAAAAATAGCCCTTTTTCTAAAAGGCCATCCAACAGTGACAGATGTATATTATCCGGGATTGGCTGAGCACCCCCAGGCTGACTTAATAAAAAAACAATCAAGCGGTCACGGCGGCATGTTGTCATTTAAAGTTGATGGTGGCTTTGAGAAAGCAAAAAAAGTTGCAGAAAATACAAAACTATTTTTCCTGACAGAATCATTCGGCGGTGTAGAATCTTTAATACAGCATCCGCAAACAATGAGTCATTCTTCAATCTCACCGATGGCTCAGCAGGAAGCAGGAATAACAGAAAATCTTCTGAGAATCTCAGTAGGTTTGGAAGATATTTCCGATTTAATCGATGATCTTGGAAAGGCTCTGGAATTATGAATATTATCATAGAAAAAGATGGCGGTAGTTCTCTGGCGATGATCGAACAAATAAATAAAGTAACTAAACATCTAATACGCTCGTAGACAAATGGTCATCAAGTGGTTATGGTCGTATCAGCCATGGGTGATACATCCGGTCTTCACATTTCTCATACACGGGCTGTCAATCCCGATCCTGGCAAAAGAGAATTGGCATTGAAATATTCGTCTGTGCAAGTTTTAAAGACTAACCGAAATACTTATCTCATCCTAAATGAATTTCAAATCGGGATATAATATGCTCAATTTTTGAATCCCAGGAAGGATCGATCACCTTTTCCTCAGGATTCTCATTATACCAGTCAACGATTTCTTTAGCCCCTTGTTTCAATGGTACTTTGCACTCGAATTGGGGATTTATTTGCTTGATCTTACTGTTATCGAATATCATGCAATGGGCCTTATCTCCCAATAATCCTTCGCCCCACTCTTTATCATAACGATAAATAAAATCTGATGGAATATGTACTATTTTCGGTTCCACCCCAAGGACCTCTGCAAAAATCTCACAAATCTGATTCCAGGTAAGAACTTCATCAGATGTGATATGAAATGCCTCACCGATTGCCTCAGGATGGCCAAGAAGGCCGACAAATCCCCTGGCGAAATCTGTGTGATGGGTTAATGTCCAGAGAGAAGTCCCATCGCCATGAATAACGATTTTATTTCCCGCTCGCATTCTGTCAAGAGTCGTATATCCCCCCGATAAGGCAATTTTCGTGCGATCATAGGTGTGTGAGGGACGAACGATCGTCACCGGAAAATCGTTTTTATGATACATTTTTAGTAGGAATTCTTCGCAGTCAATTTTATTTCTGGAATACTCCCAATAAGGATTGATAAGCGGTTCTGTCTCTTTAATCGGAAGAGATGATGGCGGCTTTTGATAAGCAGATGCCGAGCTAATGAAAATATATTGAGAGGTTTTGTCGCTGAATAATTCTAAATCTGCTTTAACATGATCCAAAGTATATGAAATCCAGTTGACAACAATATCAAAAGATCGTTTGGCCATTAGTGATTTAATCTCATTCTTATCTCTGATATCGGCTTTTATAGTCGTTACACCTGCCGGGACAGATCTTTTGGTCTGACCTCTATTCAAAAGATGCAGATCCATTCCCATATCAACACATAAGTCAGTACAGGCTGAACTGATAACCCCTGTGCCACCAATGAATAACACCTTCATCAATCAATATTTTCCTTTAAATTCGGCTCAAATCATACTCGTAAATTGAGACTTCCTTGTTGGACCTTGGATAGTCACAATAATTGTATTTTGTAGACTTGACCCCGTGAAACGGGATCTTCGACAGGTCATACCCCTACTGTGCACTTTTTACTTGGATATTCCGTGTTGAATATTGGATCTTAAATTCTAAATATCATTTTTCAAACTTCAAATAATTGGACCGTACCGATGGCACTAACGTTTATACTTTTTGCATCTGCCCAGGGCGGAGCCCTGGACTACAATATCTTTCCCCTTCGGGTAATTAATCTCACCATACTTTACCTTATCTCACATCCCATATCCGGTAGATGGTAACTGGCATCTTACAACTCTATAAGATTATTCTTCATGAAATGCTGCCTCCAAAACAGGCATCAGTAGTCGGGTCCACAATTCATAACCTTTTTCATTCAGATGTAATCCGTCGTTGACAAATAAAGATGAATCAGGTGGGCCTTCATTAGTGAGCATCGGGGTCGCCAGATCAACATAATGCAATAAATCATCTTCATCAGAGTAGGCCTTAATTTTTAAATTGGTTTTTTTCATCGTTTCCCACATAGACCATCTGGCCAGGCTTGGTTTTATCGGTATGTAGATGATATGTGTCTTAGATAAATGGCCTTTTATAGAACTAACAAAATCGATATAGTTTTTATAAACCTGATTACTATCTTTGCCTGCGGCAACATCATTATCTCCTGCATAAAACACAATCACTTTAGGATCATGTTTGAGCACAACTGTTTCTATAAAATAGTTGACATCTGAAATATGGGATCCGCCAAATCCACGGTTAATTACCGCATAATCCGGAAAATATTTTGCTGTTTCCCAAAGACGAATACTTGAACTTCCTACAAATAAAACAGCATCAGCAGGGCAGGTGTTTTTAGAATCAAACTCTTTGAATATATTGATCGATTCACGAAATCGCTCTGGATCAGGATTCTTATCCTGAGCAAAGATAAAGCCAAAGATTGCAAAAAAGCAGATAATGCTTTTATACATTCGTGTTCCATTCCTATAATTCTAAGATCTATTTGTTATTTCAATTAAATGATATCCGAATTGTGTCTTGACAGGTCCATGAATTTCACCCACGGCTTCACTAAAAACAACTGTATCAAATTCCTCAACCATTTGTCCTGGAGAAAATTCACCAAGATCACCACCTCTTTTTCCCGAAGGGCACTGCGAAAATTCCATCGCGATCTGCGCGAAGTCTGCACCTTCTTTGATCTGATTCTTCAGTCTGTTACATTCTTCTTCAGTACTTACTAATATATGTCTTGCTCTTGCCAATGCCATACATTTCTCCTTTCCATATCTTTTTTTATAACTCGCACCCCGACAGACATGTCTTCATCCTGTCGACATGTCTGGATGAAATCTTCCACGATTTCAACGGCGCAACGAATTAATTTTGGATTTCAGAATGCAGATTGCTGACTTTTATTGTGGGGTAATTTCATACCTAAATCTCATATCCCACATCCCGGATCTCGGATCTCGTATCATTTAAATTTCATCATACGCCGGCACGGGAATCCGCTCAGACGTTTGACTTTTTCCCGATAAAAACGCCTCCCTCCTCACGGCAAATCGGAATCAAATCATCCATGATTTGAGACGTCTTGCGTCATTCGTCTTGCGTCTAGCTTCACTCGTCTCGCTCAAAAATCTTCAATTATCAATCCTATACAATTCATCAATCTGCTCAGAATATTTATCCTCAACAACCTTTCGTTTTACTTTAAGGCTGGGTGTTAACTCACCGGTTTCTTGAGAGAATGGTTCGGAAACTAAAAGGATTTTCTGAATTCGCTCGAAACTGGAGAAATTTTCTGTCAACATATCAATCTCATTCTGAATGAGTGCTGTGAAATCCGGATGTTTAAGCAGCTTTTCAAAATCATCACTATCAATATTCGCATTTTGCGCCCATTTGACGGCTGCATCTTTATCCGGGACAATAACAGCGGCACAGAATCGTCTGTTGTCACCAATTACAACTGCTTGTTCAATATACTTCCCAGTCACAAGTTTGTTTTCAATCGGTTGAGGTGCAATATTTTTTCCACCGGAAGTAACAATAATATTTTTTTTTCGATCCGTGATTGTCAGGTAGCCATCTTCATCAATAAATCCAATATCTCCGGTATAAAACCAACCGTCATCATCAATGACTTCCCTCGTCTCTTTTTCTTTGTTTAAATATCCAAGCATAACATGATCTCCCCGGGTGAGGATTTCGCCATCTTCTGCAATTTTAACTTCATATCCGGGTAATGGAAGGCCAACGGTACCAAATCGATATGATTCAGGACGGTTAAATGAAATTCCGGGAGAGGTTTCAGTCAAGCCATATCCCTCCAGAATAATCAGTCCGGCAGCATTAAAGAACTCGCCAATTTCTGCAGAAAGAGGTGCTCCACCACTTACAAAATACCTTAATCTCCCTCCTACCCTATCCTGGAGTTTGCTAAAAACCAATTTTGAAGCAATAGCTTTTTTAAAAGCTAAATTTACTGAGCCAAGAATCATTATTTTACCCGTGCATTTATTTGGAAATGCTTGTCAGGTATTAAAATTTAAAGCAATTGAAAAAAAATATAATATCCCTGTTATTTATGATGCT
>Ga0209536_100005427_pt1 | contig 19811 bp, 19 predicted proteins | sample DeeMarSeWOR28_12_FD_187461 | JGI IMG/M metagenome (GOLD analysis project Ga0209536, IMG submission 187461) | Marine sediment microbial communities from White Oak River estuary, North Carolina - WOR-2-8_12 (SPAdes) (version 2) | ecosystem: Environmental > Aquatic > Marine > Intertidal zone >...
CGCCTGCCGATCGGCGATCAGCTCAGGACGTAGGCATCAGGACTCACGGCACGCACGCCAACCCACGACGTGGAGGAAGTGATGTACAGCAAGGTCTACTCGGTCACGTGTAATGAAGGCGAAGGTGACGCGATGGTGAGCTACTACGACGAGACCGTCGTGCCGGCCATCCGCGAAAGCGAGCATCACGTCGGCCACCTCATGATCGAGGTGGGTGACGAGGAGTGGATCCTCGTGGCGAACTACGTCAGTCACGAGGCGGCCAACGAGGCCCTGGGCATGGTGGGCGACCTCGTGGCCGATCTGAACGAGCGCTTCGGGACGCAGCTCACGGTCATGGGTGAGGGTGAGGCGGTGCGGGACGTGTCGTAGCGCGGCGCGCTTCCCGGCAGGCCGCTACCGACGGACGAGCCGCAGATCCGCGCTGAGATTGTCGTCTCCGATCGACCGTGAAACGAATCCGGTGAGAGTGCGCCCGTCGTCGTCTTCGAGGAAGAGCATCAGCAGGTAGGAGGCTCGAGCGGTCGGCCATGGCGAGGCCCGCGCCCGCCCCGTGTGCCACTTGATTACAGGGAGCCATTCGATGCGCGTTCGCACTTCGTCCACGTGCTTTTCCTCCTTGATGGTGCTGGGCGGCCTGCTGGCTCCGTCGGTCCAGGGACAGTGGACCAACCGATACCCTCGCGTCGAGGGCACCGGCCATCACGTGTACCTGGAGGGGTACGAGCTTCCGACGATGAACGCCGGCCCGACGGCTCCGGCGGTGTCCCCGGATGGGACCCGGGTCTCGTTCAGCGCCCGCGGGTGGATCTGGATCCTCGATCCCGCGTCGGGCCGTGCCGAGCGGGTCACCGACGGCCCTGCGATGGACTTCCGTCCGGCGTGGTCGCCCGACGGCAGGCGGCTCGCGTTCGTGCGGGACGACTCGAACGACACGTGGATCGTCGTGCTCGACCTCGAGACCGGCGCCGAGCGGGTGGTCGACTCGCCGACGATCGATCTCGATCCGGTGTTCGGGCCGGACGGTGGGATCGTCTATGCGTCGGCGGCCTCGGGCCGCTTCGATCTCTGGGAGGCGGACGGAGCCCGGATCACCACCGATCCGGGCTTCGAGCTCGGGCCGAGCCTGAGCGCGGACGGGACGACGCTCGTGTACATGACGAAGGGAGGGGGAACCGATCGCATCGTGGCGCGGGACCTCGCGACGGGCGAGGTCACCGAGCTCGTGTCGGAGGGGATCATGTCGCAGACCCGTCCGGCCGTCAGCCCGGACGGCAGACTCGTCGCCTACAACTGGCCTGCACAGGATGGATACGAGCTCAGACTGGTGGCCGTGGGCGATCCGAGTACGTCGGTGCTCCTGACTCGCGGCGAGCGCGGGCTACCGCTCTCTCCGGCATGGAGCCCGGACGGAAGGTGGATCTGGTTCACGGAGGCTGGTGCCGACGAGGTGATGCGGTTGTACCGGATCGCCTCGACCGGTGGACCTCCGGAGGAAGTCGCGGTCCGGGCGTGGGACTGGGCGGGAGAGGTCGGCACGGTGCGGGTCGTCACGAGGATGGCCGGGGCGTCTGCATCGGCCGGGCCGGCGCCGGCGCGGCTGAGCGTGGTCGACGACTCGGGCCACCCGGTCGTTCCCACGGCCGGATATGCTCAGTTCGACGGGCAGCACGGTCGCGTCTTCTTCTACTCATCCGGCGTGATCGAGGTCGTGGTCCCGGCCGGCACCGTGACGGTGAGCGCTGTGCAGGGGCTGACCACGCCGGAGGTGTCGCGGACCGTCGAGGTCCGGCCGGAGCAGGTGACCGAAGTGTCGCTGACGCTGGAGCCCGTGTGGGACGCGCGGGCGGCCGGGTACCTCTCGGGCGATCATCACTTCCACCTCAACTACGGCGGTCCGTACCGGCTCGATCCGGACGATCTCCTGCCATTCATGGCCGGTGAGAACCTGGATGTCGCGACACCGCTGATCGCGAACCTGCACAACCGCTTCGAGGATCAGCCTCTGTGGGGCTGGGAGCGGGGCGGGGGTGTGCCGCTCATCCGCTTCGGCCAGGAGGTCCGCTCGCACTTCCTGGGGCACGTCTCCCTCCTCGATACACGGACGCTGTTCTGGCCGTGGATCTGGGGCCCCGGGTATCAGGCCTACGGTCTAGACGACCGTCCGAACGGGGAAGCATTGGCGCACGCCCGGGCCGAGGGTGGGTTGGGCGGTTACGTGCATCCGGTCCGGGACTCGGCCCCCTTTGCGCCCGAGAACGCAGGGCACCCCCCGGTGATGCTGGTGGTGGACGGCATCCTCGGGAACATGGACTGGATCGAGCTGGCGGTCCTGTGGACCGACGAGATCGGAGCGGCCGAGATGTGGTACCGGTTCCTGAATCTCGGTGTCCCGATCGTGCTGGAGGCCGGCACGGATGCGATGAACAACTTCTACCGCACGATGCCGGTGGGCGTCAGCCGGCTCTACGTGCAGACCGGAGGTGCCGAGAACATGAGCGCCTACCTGCGCGCCATGAGCGAGGGCCGCTCGTTCGTCACCACCGGCCCGATGCTCGACTTCCGGCTCGGGGGGGGCGGTCCCGGTGACGTCGTGCCCGGGGGCGAGACGGTCGCGTTCTCCCTGACGCTGGCCTCGGCGGTGCCCGTTGACACAGTCGAGATTCTGGTGAACGGCGATGTGGTCTGGGTCGAGGAAGGCCTTTCGGTCCCCGGGGACCGGGTCTACGAAGGCTCGGTCGAGGTACCCGACGGTGGCTGGGTGGCGGCGAGAGCCCGGGGGGGCTTACCCACCTGGCCGGCGTCGGACAGCTACGCGTTTGCGCACACGGGCGCGGTCTGGATCGGCCACGTGGGCAGCACGGATGGGGAGGCCTCGCGGCGGGCGGCAGCGGAGCTGACGCCGATCGTCAATGCGGCAGAAGAACGGCTTCGTGCGGCGTACGGCGACGTGCCGACACCGCTCATCGACGAACAGTTTGCGGCGGCCCGCCGCAAGCTGGAGCGCTACGACTGAGCGGGCCGGGCGCCCTCGATCCAGCCAGCGGAACCGCACCAAGAGGCCTATCGCGTCGCGCCTCGGCCTGGATACGTCACTCTGCGTAGAGATCGACGGACCCGGATCGGACAACGTATGCGGCAGATGAGACCCCGAACCGGTTCGTCCCATGAAGAAGACGGTGCTCGCGCTCGTCCTGGTGCTCTCTCCGGCTTTCGCAGGCTGCCTGGACTTCGATTTCTCCGGCATCGGCCCGGGCCTGGGTGCTGGGTACGGAGGATCGTACACGCCCACGTTGAGCGTGTCCGGGCAGGTGTTCGTCGGATCCAGCCCGATCCTGGTCCAGGAGGCCAGCATCCTGCTGTTCACCGAGGGCGACACGTTGACGCCCGTCGATTCCATCGGCTCTCAGGACGAGGGGTATTACCTCGACTTCGGCGCCACCCCCGATCCGGACGTCTGCGATCTTCTCGTTCGCGCCCGCCGATGGGACGGCGCGCTGAGTCCCATCGTTCCGCTGTTCGCTCAGGCGCCGGCGACGTGCGGCGTCGGACACCACGCGGGGTCGACGATCGAGCTTCCGGAGTATCCACCTCTTTCGGAGCCGTTCGTGCTGCGCGGGCGCGTCCTCCTGGGGGACAGGCCGGCCCGGTCGGGAGAGGTGGCGGTCCAGCTCTATCTGCGGAGGGACGGGCTGACTCATCAGCCGACTTCGGTCTCGACGGACGAAGAAGGCGCGTACTCGTACGAGACGACGGATCGGGCCACATGGTTCGCCGCCTGCAGGGGGGTGCACGCCGACGCGGTCATCGACGGGTCCTTCCATGAATCCTGGCTCGGACATGTGGATCGCGACGACTGCATGGATTCGCGAACGCTGCCCGACATCCGGACCGGCTGGCAGAAGGCGGCCGAGGGACGCGTGGTCAACGTGTGGACCGGGCGGTCGTGGAATGCCGCGGATGGAGCGGTCGAGGTCCGGCTCGAACACCTGTCCGACACGACTGTCGCGCCGGTCGTCGCCCAGCTTCTGGACGATGCCCGCTACCATGTCTGGTTCCCGCTCGAGCTCGGCGCCGAGCCGGGATGCGACTGGAAGATCGCGGTCTTCGTCGCCGGCGTCCCAGCGCTCGAGCAGGTCCTGGACGCGAGCGGGTACGGTTGCACGCCGCCCTACTTCTACGACCTGCCGATCACGCCGGGCGAAGGACTGCCGCCCGGTGCCGTCGAGCGGTCCGTGATCGTGGACGATCCTCGCGGGGATCACACCGGGCTGACGGACGTTCGTCGCATGGATCTCCGATTCGACGCTGCGACGGGAGCGTACACGCTCGTGCTGACGGCCGACCCCGACGCGATGTTCCAGGATTCCATCCGCATCAACGTCAACCTCTACAACCCCGAGGCGGGCACGTTCTTTAGTCGCACGATGGTGGACCGCCGATTCGATACGCCCGTGTCGGAGGTGGTCCTGCGCGGAAGGTCGTCCGAGCTCCAGGCGTGGCAGCCGGGGCAGGAGGTGTTCACGAACAGCCTCGACGGCACCCCGAATCCGCCGGGCGCGACCCTCTTCCGCTCGAGCGTCAACCACTTCCCGCTCGGCTTCCTGACGAACGAGGACGTGATCGCGTTCGAGGACCGGGCGACTCCGGCGATCGTGTCCGAGCCGGATCCGTGAGGGCAGTCGCCGCGGAGCCCGGCTGCCGCGGGCCCGAAGCGCCGGGCTTCGCTCAGCCCTCTTCCAGGGCCGCTTCGATGCGCCGGAGCCGCTCGTCCATGACGCGCAGCTGATGCAGGATCATGACGTGCGTCTTCTTGGCATCGATACCGACCGGACTCTCGTCGCTGGCGATCTCGTCCGCGATGGCCTTGTACACGTCCTTCGGAATCTCCATGAGTACCTCGTCCGTTCTGAGTGGAGGGCCGGCACGCCGGGCGGCGTCGCGGGCTGATGTTGCGCGGACGATTGAGCGCGGGCAACGGTTCGCCGGGGGGGCGTGCCGCCGCCGATCAAATGCCTCGCGGCGCTGGAGGGCCGAATGCCGGAGGAGCGTGAGCGAACGGAGACGGAGCGACGATTCCGAGACCGCCTTCGAGGGCTCCTGGCGGTGGAGGGCATCGCCCTCGCGATCGCGCTCGTGGCACCGGTCACGCCGAGCAAGACGGGCTCCACGTGGTCACCCGCCGAGTTCTTCGACAGCGACCCAGGCTATCTGGACAAGGTCCTGGCCTCGTTCGTCACGGTGAACCTTCTGGTGCTGCTGATCGGTGCGGTGGCCTGGGTCCTGCTCCGAGTCGAAGCCAGGTGAGGAACGAGGCACCCACGATGTAGAGCGTGACGAGCAGACCGTAGCCCAGCACCAGTCGGATCGAACGCGGCCGGGTGTACGCGTCGTTGGCCGCCTGCAGGCAGGCTCGCTCGATCGCCCTGACGTCGACGGGGTTGTCGCCCTCCATCATGGCCTCGATGCGGCAGTCTGTCATCTCGACCTCCGTTGCCGGGTGTTCCCTCCACGCCTCGTGCATTCGCTGCCCCGTGAGATAGAGCACGCCCGACAACGCCGGCAGCCCGAGCCACATGACGATGAGGTAGGTCTGCGACTTCGTCATGGAGCGTGTTCCGAGGGCCGACCCCGAGAGGGGCTCAGCTGGTTCGGGGTTCCGGAGTGCCCGGGCTCGTCCGGAATGCGACCGGCAGGCGCACGCGCATGGATGGGCCCTCGGGCTGGCGCAGGCCGCGGGCCATCTCCTGATGGAAGGCGTCCGAGAACTCTCGGAGGTGGGTTGCGTCGTGGAACGCCGTCACCGGGATCGGAAGGAAGGCATTCGGGCCCGTGTACACGAAGAAGTGACCGGCCCGCTCGCGCACGCCCTCGATCGCGTGCCACCGGATGAGGGATTCGTACGCGTCGGTCGCGTGGAAGAGGCCCTCCCTGCGCACCTCGACACGGTGCGGGCCGAAGAGCCCGTTGGAGACCCCCTGCCGGCTGAGCTTCCTCATCGAGTTCTCCTGGGCGCTGCGCTGCAGCGGGCCGACGGCCGCGACCATGGCGGGCCCGGCGAGTGCGAAGACGAATCCGCCCAGCAGGGATCCGAGCACCAGCGAGAACAGGGCGAGCGTGAGAAAGAGCAGGCCGACGATGACGCGCGTCTTCTGAGACGCCTCCCGGTACAGCGGCGAATCGACGAGGTGCTCGACGTTGACCGCCTCCCAGTCCTCGGGTGTGAGCTCGTACTCGGCTGCGAGTGTGCGTGGGGTATTCATGTCTGAAACTCTCCACCGCAGCCGGGACGTCTGCAACAGAAACCGAACTCCTACGCGAAGCTCATCCGTTGCCCGACCGTGTTCTGACGGATGCCGCGGGCATGAGCGAAGCCCGACCGCGCGGCGCGCGGTCGGGTCTGCCTTTCCGCCCCGAATGCCGTGTCGTCAGTTCCCGAGATTCATGCTCAGGTCCCGACGTAGCACGAAGACCTCGGAGGTCGCGGACGAGATCGCCTCGGCGAACATGTTTACGAGCGCACGGGCCTGGAACTCACCAGCTGCGACCGCAAAGAGGTCCTCCATGCTGCCCGAAGGACCGTCCATGGACGCAAAGTTCTCGTGCGGAATCGTCACGACCCATTGCCCCGGATCGGCTCCCTGGGCGCCCTGGAAGACGGAGTATTCTCCGCCACCCATCGCTTCCCAGGAGGCCTTGATGCTTTCCAGGACGTGGACCATCTGCATGTCCATGTCGGGCCCGGCCGTCTGCAGGGTGATCACCTCGTAGATCGGCCGCACGGGGGAACCCGGCGTGGAGATTCCGAGGTCCGGTCGGGCGCGCAGGAACCAGGACGTCGCATGCTGGACGTGCGGCTCGATGTTGTCGTAGAACGACTCTTCGAGTCGTTGCTGATCGCCGTCGGGAGAGTCGAAATCGGCGTAGGTGTGTCCGCCGGTGTAGAACACGAACTGACCGGTACGCGGACCCATCACCACCTGGAACGTGGCCCAGGGCCAGGCTCCGCCCGTGTCGCGGTAGAGCTCCATCTGCTCACGCAGCCCGTCCAGGAAGGCGCCGGTGTGGCCGGGCAGCGGCGTCACGGCCTGGACCTGTGCGATGGTGTTGCCCGCATCCTGTGCAAGGGCCGGGGTGGCATTGCTCCCCAGGGCGAGCGTGGCGAAGGCAAGCAGGTACGCGATCCTGTGCATTGGGCCTCCTGAGCGTTTCGTGAGGTCGTTGCGGGGCGGCTCTGGCGGGAGTCGTCTCATCGATCTCGTATGAAGTCCGCATATGGTGCGGCGCGATTCGTGGACTGCGCAAGCAGTCCCAGGGGGCGCGAGGCATGCCAGACTTCGGCCGCTGGGCTCTCGAAGCATTCGACAGGGGGGAGATTTTTTCCCTTGTCCCCGCCGTCGGGTGGTGCTCAAGCTTGAAGTATGGAAGTGGCTCGCCCGCGCGGTGAGTCGTTTGACTCCGCCCCCCCCCGGAGGTGAACCATGAGACTGAATCCCCAAGGAACTCCGTCTCCGATGTTCGCGCCGCCAGCTCTCGTGGCGGTCCTCGTCTTCTACTTCGTCGCGCTGCTGCTCACGTCCTGAGCAGATAAGCAGCTTCGCCCTTCGAGGTCGGGTTTCGCCGGATCCTCGGGGTGAATTCCGCGGGCGCCCCGCGTATCTTGGCCGGCGCACACGACCGCCTGCCGAGACGGGATCGACCGGGTGCGGTCGGTCCGACTCCCGCACCCCGAGACGCGCATGAACCACGACGAGGCGCTGCGCGAGCACCTCGTGCGCCTGCTGACGAGCCCCTGGGCGCACGTCACCGCGGCCGAGGCCCTCTCCGACGTGCCGCGCGAGCACCGTGGCGTCCGCCTGTCGAATCACCCCCACACGATCTGGGAGCTTCTCGAGCACCTCCGGATCTGTCAGCACGATCTGGTCGAGTACAGCCGCGATCCGCGCCACGTCTCTCCGGATTTCCCCGACGGATACTGGCCGGCCGCGGACGCGCCGGGGGACGACGCGCTCTGGGAGGAGAGCGTCAGCGCGTTTGGGAGGGGGCTCGACGAAATGGTGACGCTCGTCCGCGACCGGCAGCGGGACCTTTTCGCACCCCTGCCCTGGAGCGAGGAGGGCCACACCCTGCTGCGTGAAGCGATGATCCTCGCGGATCACAATGCGTACCACCTCGGGCAGATCATGCAGCTCAGGAAGGCGCTGGCAGGAGAGGGTCGCCCGTCGTGAAGCGGACCGCGATAGGGGACCTCTACGTAGCCGACGGAATTCTGGAAGAGACCCTGGTGCACGAGGCCGCGCACACGTCACTCGATGCAGCGCATGCCGCATCGCCGGGGTGGCTGGCAGCGCAGGAGGCCGATCCCACGTTCATCTCCGACTACGCCAGGTCGTTCCCGGCGCGAGAGGACATAGCGGAGAGCTTTCTGCCCTGGCTCGCCGTACGCTATCGTGGCGACCGGATCGACGACGAGCTTCGCACCATGATTCTCGATGCGATTCCCAACCGGCTGGCGTATTTCGACGCTCTCGTCCTCGACCTGCACCCGATCGACTGACCCGACTTCACCTCCAGTTCCCGTGCGAAAGCCCAAACTCCCCGAAATCTGCCGTCCGCGTGCCGGACGCGACCGTCGCCGCATTCGACGGACCGGTCTCGCTCTCACGGTCCCGGCCGCTCTGGCGTGCTTCGCGGTCCCATCGCTCGGCCAGGTACCGACGCCGGAATCGCTTCTGGGCTTCGTGCCCGGTGCCGACTTCCGGCTGGCCAGCTACGAGCAGTCGGTCGACTACTTCCACCGCCTCGACGCGGCGTCCGACCGTCTCACCATGCTACGGGTCGGGCGCACGTCCGAGGGACGGGACTGGTGGGTCGCGCTGGTATCCTCGCCGGAGAACCTCGCATCCGTGGAGCGCTTCCGGGGGATCGCCGACGCCCTCGCCCATCCGAACGAGCTGACCGATGCGGCGGCGCTCGATCTCGCTCGCGAGGGCAAGGCGATCGTCGACATCAGCGGCGGGCTGCACGCGAGCGAGGTCGCTGGCGCTCAGCACATGATCGGGCTGGCGTACGAGCTCGTGGCCAGCGAAGAGCCCCGGATCGCGGCGATCCGGGAGGAGGTGATCGCGGTGCTCTGGCCGTCGCTGAACCCGGACGGACAGACGATGATCGCCGACTGGTACCTGCCCAACGTCGGTACCCCGTACGAGGTCGCACCGATGCCGTGGCTGTATCAGAAGTACATCGGCCACGACAACAACCGCGACGGCTACATGCTCAACATGGTCGAGTCACGGGTGCTCGCACGCGTGTGGCAGGAATGGGACCCGCAGGTGATTCACGTCCATCACCAGAGCTCGCCGTTCCCGACGCGGATCTGGCTGCCACCCTTCGCGGAGCCGATCGCCACGCAGGCCCCTCCCCTCATGTCCCGCACGGTCAACACGATCGGGATGACGATCGCGCAGATGCTCGAGGCCCGAGGCCTCCCGGGCGCCGTGCACATGGGGACGGGCTTCGACGCGTGGTACCCCGGCTACGTCGACTACCTGCCGCTGATGCAGAACCAGGCGGCGTTCTGGACGGAGACGGCGCTCTACCGATACGCGACCCCCCACTTCTACACCATCCAGGACTTCCCCGAGAGCCGGCGTGACCTCCGTGTGGAGTCCCTCTATCCGAGCCCGTGGGAAGGGGGCTGGTGGCGGTTGGCGGACGCGGTCGAGTACATGCACGTCGCGTCGCTCGCCGTGCTCGACTACGCCGCGAAGTATCGGGAGGATCTGCTCTACAACCGGTATCAGGCTGGCCGCGATCAGATCGCCAGGTACCGTGCGGGGCCGCCGTACGCCTACTTCGTGCCGCAGGACCAGCGTGATCCGGTGGCACCCGTGCAGATGCTCCGCCGTCTCGCGTACAACGGTCTCCGTGTCTATCGGCTGAGTGAGTCCGTGACGCACCAGGGGCTCACCCATCCGGAAGGGACATGGGTGATCCCGATGGACCAGGAGTTCGCCGAGCTCGCTCGGCAGGTGCTCGGGGTGCAGACGTATCCGGATTTGCGCGAGTACCCCGAAGGGCCACCGGAGCAGCCGTACGATGCGGCCGGCTGGACGCTGCCCTATCAGATGGGCGTGCACGTCGTGGAGGCGACCGAGCCGCTCGACGCGTCCGTCCGCGCGGCGCTGCAGCCGGTCGCGGGGGAGGCGCTTCCGTGGGATGCAGCCGTGACCGACGCCTCGCCCTTCGATCGTGTGGACGGGGTCGGCTTCGACGCTCATCCCGTTGCGGCGGGGATCGTTCCGCCGGCGGGCCGGGTGACCGGGTCGGGATCCGCGCTGGTGCTCGATCCCGCCCAGAACAACACCTACCGGGCGCTGAACGACGCGTGGGACCGTGGGGCGACCGTACGCTTCGCCGCCGGCGCCTACCGGGTCGGCGGGCTCCCGTCTTCGGACCGTGATCGCCTGGTCCGCGACTACGCCCTGAGGGCCGCGGCCGGACCCGATGAAGGAACGACGGTAGGCCGACCACGTCTGGGGCTCTACCGCCCCTGGTCCCCCAGCATGGACGAAGGCTGGACCCGCTGGCTCCTCGAGCAGTACGGCTACGCGTTCGTCAACCTGCGAAACGCGGACATCCACGCCGGTGATCTCCGCGCGCGGTACGACGTGATCGTCCTGCCCTCGGAACGTCCCGCCCTTCTGATGGACGGGTTTCGCAAGGGGTCGGTGCCCCCGCGGTACGAGGGCGGGCTCGGGGCTGAGGGGGTGCGGGCCCTGGATCGCTTCGTCCGGGAGGGTGGCACGCTCGTGTGCATGAGCGCGTCGAGCGATCTGTGCATCGACGCGCTGCACCTGCCGGTCCGCAACGTGGTGCGCGGCCTCGACCGAGACGACTTCTTCTCGGCAGGGTCGATCCTGGAGGTGCGCACCGACGTCGGGCACCCGCTCATGGCGGGCATGCCCGAGCGCGCCATGGTCTTCTTCGATCGAAGCCCCGTGTTCACGACGTCCGACGGGTTCGAGGGCTCGGTGGTCGCCGCCTACGACAGCGAGGGCTCGCCGCTCCTCTCCGGATACCTGCTCGGCGAGGAGCACCTCCAGGGTCAGGCGGCCGCCGTGGACGCGCGTCACGGGAGCGGTCGCGTGGTCCTGTTCGGCTTCCGGCCCCAGTGGCGGGGTCAGCCGGTCGGCACGTTTCGAGCGCTCTTCAACGCCACCCTGTTCCAGGGCGAGCTCGCCGGTGCAGCCAGCGGGACCGAGGGCTTCTGGACGAGGCCGCCGGCCGAGGAGCAGGGGCGCGAAGGTGGGTCGTAACGTGGCCCCTTGGAAAGACCGTGGGCTGGAGCACGGCCGCTTCGGCCTCGCGCCGGCAGCCCGGTGGAGGCACCTTCAAGGGATTGGCGATTCGCTCTCGAACGGCACCTCATGAACGGTCTGAAGAACCTCCTCCAGGAGATCCACAGTCGATCTCTCTGGCAGGTACTGGGCGTCTACCTTGCGGGCTCCTGGGCCGCGCTCCAGGTGGTCGAGACGGTCGTGGAGACCGCCTCGCTGCCCGACTGGCTTCCGGGCATGGCGCTCGTGCTGCTCGTCATCGGGCTGCCCATCGTGATGGCGACGGCCATCATCCAGGAGGGGGCCCCAGGGTCGCAGGCCGGGGGCGACGAGCACGATCGTGGAGCCGTCGCGCCGCCAGCCCCGGCGCCCTCCGGTGCGGCGTCCGTGTTCACCTGGAAGCGGGCGATCGGAGGCGGTGTTGCGGCGTTCGCGCTGTGGGGTGTGGTGGCGACCGCGCTCCTGCTGCGAGGAGGGCTCGGACCCTCCGTGGGAGGCGAGGGGCGCCTGGCGATCGCGGTATTGCCCTTCGCGTCGGCCGGCACGACCGACGATGACGAGTCCTTCGCGCTCGGCATCCACGACGACGTGCTGACGCAGCTCTCGAAGATCGAGGGCCTGCGTGTGATCTCCCGGACGTCGGTCATGGAGTACCGCGACAACACGGGCAACGTCGGCGAGATCGCCCGGGAGCTCGGTGCGGACGTCGTACTCGAGGGGAGCGTCCAGCGGGCCGGTGACCAGCTCCACATGAATGCGCAGCTGATCGATGCGCGGGCCGACGAGGGCCACCTCTGGGCGGAGAGCTTCGACCGACGACTCACCGTGGAGAACATCTTCCTCATTCAGCGTGAGCTGGCGAGCCGGATCGCGGCGGAGCTCGGAACGACGCTCACGGCGGAGCAGGAGGAGGCGGCGGGGGCCGCGCCCACCGAGAACATGGAGGCCTACCGCCTCTACCAGCGGGCCAACAACTACTTCAACGTCTCGCCCCGCTCGCAGGACTTCGCTCTCGCGTTCGACCTCTTCGAGCAGGCGACCGATCTGGACCCGGGCTTCGCCCAGGCCTACGCACGCAACGCCCTGGCCCGTGCGCGGGCCTTCGAGGTTCGACCGGGGCTCGGCGGCCTCGAAGATGCCCGGCGGATGGCGGAGCTCGCCCTCGCGCTGGACGGGGACAACGGCGAGGCTCATCTGGCGATGGGCCAGTACCTGTACTCGGGATTCCGGGACTTCGAGGGCGCCCTGCGCGAGATCGACGCCGCACGCGCGGCCGGACTCTCGTCCTCCGTGGACCTCTATCACAATCTCGCGGCCGTCCAGCGCCGCATGGGTGACTTCGGGGGCTCGATCGAGAGCTTCACCGAGGCCACGAGGCTCGACCCCCTCTCCGCACACATGCTCGAGGATCTCGGCTCGACCTACGCGCACGTTCGGCGCCATGACGAAGCGATCGAGGCCCACCGCAAGGCGATCACGCTGGCGCCGGATACGGGCCCGTACACGTTCATGTTCTGGTCGCTGCTCTATGCCGACGGGAGCGTGGGTCGCGCGCGGGCGCTGATCGACGAGGCGGAGCGCGGGTGGGGCGAGCGCCCGGTGTGGATGGACGTGAATGCCCTGATGCTCGAGCGGGACTTCCAGGGCGCCGCGGAGATGGCCGCCGATGCAGGCTTCGGCGGATCGTTCATGGGCGACCTCCTGGTGTTTGCAGGTCGCGAGGGCGAGGCGCTGCGTCACTACGAGAATCAGCTGGAGCGGAGCGACGGCCGCCTGGCGGAGCTCGATGCTGCCGAGGAGCGGAGGCGGTTCGCCGCGCGAGCGAACGCGCTGATCGATCGGGCGTCCGCTCTGGCCGGGCTCGGCCGGTTCGAGGAGGCCGTGGCCGCGGCGGAGGCGGCGATGGAGGCGCTCCCGGTTTCGGTGGACGCGCTCGATGGACCCGACGTCATCTACGAGGCTGCCGCGGTCATGACGAAGGCGGAGCAGCCCGAGCGAGCGCTCGAGCTCCTGGCGACGTTCTTCGCCGGGCCGGGCCAGGAGACCGTGGCGTATCTGCAGGTCGACCCGTATTTCGACGGGCTCAGGGATCAGCCGGGATACACAGCGCTTCTGGAGGGGTCGTAGGCCGAGCCGCGGCGGACGCCTCACGAAGCACACGTGGTGCTCCTGCCGAAAAGCGGGAGCCGGTCGGGCGTATGGATTCGAGCAGGTCGAAGTCCGGCCGGGTGGAGGTGCTTCCCAGGAGGTGAGTGTGCGGGCGATCGCAGGAGTGGTGGTGGTGGTGTTGGCGGGCTGTGGCCTCCTCGATCCCGACTCGACCACCCGCAGGTTCGAGGTCGCTCCGCACAAGGCCACCTGCTACGGGCTCGGCCCGACCCTGTGCCTGCAGGTCCGCGCGCCCGGCGACAGCACGTACCAGTTCCTCTACGAGACGCCGGACGGGTTCGACTTCGTCTGGGGCGCCGAGATGGTGATCCTCGTGGAGGAGACCGAGGTCGAGAACCCTCCGATGGACGGCTCCTCCATTCGCCGGCGTCTTCTCGAGATCGAGGACGTGCGACCGCTCCCCGAAGATGCGGAGTTCGAGCTCGACGTTCCGGCCGAAGTGGTCCAGCCCGATGGCGGGGGCGGCTTCCTGCTCTTCGGCGGACTGGAGTCGCTGCAGTGTGGCGCCGCGGGCGCATGCGACGCGCTGAACACCACCGTCGCTCCGAACTGGGTGCGCCTCACGCTCCGCTATCCCGAATCCCGAGGCGGGCCGCTGATCGCCCTGGCGTCGAGCGACTGCGGGTCCACGCCGTTCTGCAGGGGCTGACGGCCGCTCAACTCCCCAGCACGCCGGGTCCGATCCGGGTCAGGCCGCGATCCCGAGCCCACAGATCCAGTTCGATCGTGGCGATATCATCGACGACGGCCACGGTGGAGCCGTCCTTACGCAGATCGAAGCTCTTGATGTATCGCTGGCAGGAGTTGCACTCGTCGACCCGGACGTGGGGATGAGCTTCCGTTGTGTGGACGACGAGGCGGTCGGCGTGCGTCTCACCGCAGGCAGGGCAGATCCTCCGCGAAGACCGCCACTCCGTTGCGCAGCACGCACACCCCATCCGCCGGCTGCCGAGGGCATCGGGCCGGTCTCCGAGCACGGTAACCGCGGGCCGCGCCCGGCACACCGGGCAGCGTCGGGATTCCGCGTTGGTGAGCTCCGGGGAGCGATGGAGGTGGACGGAGGCGAGCACTGCGGCAACCGGCTCGAGGAATACCCTCAGAAGGAAAGTGTCCGGGGCCACCGGGTCGCCCGGCGGACTGTCCTCGGGGTGTCGGGACAGGGCGCCCTCGAGCAGGGCTCGGCGCCTCGGTTCCTCGGTCGAGAGGACGCGCGCACACGCCTGCGCCATGGGAGGCGTACCGATCGCCCGCAAGCCCCTGAGGAAGTCGGTGAAGCTCTTTAGGAGGGGGTCCACCGGAAGGCGTTCCGGGTGGAGAAGGGGCGCCTCCGCGTCGGAGCCATCCGGGCCGACCCACGCGTCGGCGAGCGGCCGCGCCTCCTCGGCGACTCGTTCCTGGAGCTCGAGCAGGTCGACGTAGAACGTGAGGATCTCGGCCGCGTGGGCAGCCCGGTCCGCGAGGTCCCGGGCCCGGGCGCGGCGGCTCGACCAGACGCTTCCCGCGGGAGGGCTCAACGACCCGACTCTTCCTCGTGCCAAAGCGGGTGATGCAGCTTCGCCCACGCACGGGTCACCGATCCGTGCAGCATCGCGCCCAGAGTGCCCGGGTAGGCCAGGGTCCCGAGATAGACGTGGACGATCAGCAGCAGTCCTCCTCCCACGGTCGCGAGGTAATGCCCGAGCCGCATGACGTTGACCGTGCTGCCGTAGAAGGGCCCGAGGCCCAGAACGCCCCCGGGTAGCCAGAGGGGAATGCCGGTCACCAGATACAGGACGCCGAGCACGCTCATGGCCCAGAAGAAGAGCTTCTGACCGGCGTTGTACTTCCCGGCCGGCGGGACGTTTTCCTTGTCGTGCACCGCGTAGTGCCGGATCGCCCGCAGCCAGGCACGATCGCTCGGGCCGACCCTCATCTCGCGGGCCCAGAGGGCGACCATCGCGACGATCGATCCCGCGAACAGGATGCCGACCCAGGGGTGGAGGCGTCGGGTCGTGGAGCCGCCCCCGAAGAGGGTGGTGATCCAGAAGAGACGCGGATGGGAGAGGGCGAGGCCCGTCAGCAGCAGGAAGACGAACGAGAGCCCGACCCACCAGTGCACGACGCGCTCGACGAAAGTGAAGCGCTGGACGCCGCCGCGGCTCACGACTCCTCCTCCGGTTCCTGCGGCCCGAAGCCCAGGTAGTGAAGACCGGCCGCGACCAGGCCCAGTCCGAGCGCCGGCGCCCCGAGCTTCCTCAGCCCGTAGAGCGCGCTCAGCGCGCCGGGGCTCGCCGTCGGCTCCTCGGGCAGATCGTACTCCTCGAGACGGTCGCCGTGGGGTACCACGTACATCATGTGCGTGCCCCCGACGCCCGAGGGATCGTACAGCGCGGGTCGGGCGAAGCCGCGCTCCCGAAGCCGCTCCACCTTACGTTCGCCGAGCGAGACCATCTCGTCCTTGGTCCCCCAGGCGATCGCGTTGGTCGGGCACGTCTTCACGCACGCCGGCTCCAGGCCGGATTCGACGCGGTCGACGCACATGTTGCACTTGTAGACCTTGCGCGTCTCGGCGCTGAACCGCGGAACGTCGAACGGGCAGCCCGACACGCACATCTGACAGCCGATGCACCGGTCCTGGTCGATGTCGACGATCCCGTTGTCGTACTGGACGATCGCGCCCGGAGCCGGACACGCGTACAGGCATCCGGGCTCCTCGCAGTGGAGGCAGGCGTCCTTCTTGATGAGCCAGTGGAAGTCGCCGTCGATCTCCGCCTCGCTGAAGCGCATGAGGAGCCACGTGTCGGGAGAGAGATCGCGGTGACTCTGGAAGCTCCCGAAGTTCTCCGTCGGCTCGATCCCCAGCTCGTTCCACTCCTTGCAGGCCACTTCGCAGCCCTTGCAGCCGATACACCGTGAGATGTCGACCAGCTTGGCGTACTCAGGGCCCTGCCGGATGCCGGGGGCCGGGTCCGGAGATCCGGATACGCGCCGGATCGAGAGGCTGCTCGAGGGGGCGTCCCGCATCATGCGCGCTCCAGGTTCACCGCGAAGGCCTTGAACTCGGGGCACCGGGTGTTGGCGTCCCCGACGAAGGGCGTGAGGGAGTTCGCCATCGATCCGGTGGTGATGCCCTTGAAGCCCCAGTGCACCGGAATCCCGATCGTCCAGAGCGTCCGGCCGTCGACGGTGAGGGGCTTGATCCTCCGGGTGACGACCGCCACACCCTCCACCTCGCCCCTCGGCGACCAGACCCGCACCCGCCCACCGTTCTCGATTCCCTTCTCGGCGGCGAGACCCTCCGGAACCTCGACGAAGAAGTCCGGCATGATCTCGACCAGCCCCGGGACGTGTGACGTTACGAAGTGCTCTCGTTCGACGACGCGGTACACCGTTGCCGCGTACGGAAACTCCCCGTCGACATTCTGAGCCAGCGTCTCGGCCACGCCGCCGTACCAGGTCACGCACGGGTTCACCGGCACGTCCCGGTGCAGGAGGTTGGCGACCGGGCTCTCGGCTGGCTCGTAGTGCTCCGAGAAGGGGCCATCGACCAGATGCGGCGTGAAGAGCCGTGCGACGCCCTCTTCCGTCATGATGAAGGCGCCCGCCGCGTCGGGCGGCGTAGCCGGCCCGTAGTCGGGTACGTCGCCCACCCAGGCTCGACCCGTCCAGCGAATGCCGGCGCGGCGCGCATCCCACGGCCGGCCGTCGCCGTCGGCGGACGCGCGGTTGTAGAGCACCCGACGGTTCGCGGGCCAGCTGAACGCCCAGTCGTGATGGAAGCCGAGGCCCGTCGGGTCGGAGCGTCCCCGCCGCGCCATCATGTTGCCCTCTTCCGTGAAGCTGCCGGTGTACAGCCAGTTCCCGGCCGTCGTCGTTCCGTCGTCCCGCAGCTCGCCGAACGAGGAAAGGAGACGCCCCGTTCTCCGGTCGTATCCGTTGATCTCCCGGGCCAGCTCTTCGTCCGTCGGCGCTCTCGGGTTCACGTAGTCCCACTGCAGGTCGCGGACCGCATCGTGCCAGGCCCCGCCTTCCTCTTCGTACAGCTCCCGCACCCGCCAGAAGAGCTCGGAGAGGATCCACGTATCGGAGCGGACCCCCTCGGGGATGTCGATCGCCGCTTCCTTCCACTGGGCCCAGCGGCCCGAGTTGGTGAACGACCCGCCCCGCTCGATCCAGTGCGCGGCGGGGAGGTAGAGCACCTCGGTCTGCACGTCGGCAGGATCGACGCCCGGCGCGTTCCAGAACTCGGCCGAGTCGAGCAGGAAGGGATCGATGACGACCTTCCACTTGAGATTGCTCATCGCGCGGATGAGGCGGGGCACGTCGGGGCCGGCCAGCAGGGCGTTGAAGCCGAGCGCCACCAGCCCCTCCATACGATTCCGGTGCGCCTCGTCCCACATCGAGAGCCACGTGGTGTCGTCCGCCGGCTTGCCCAGGTAGTGGTACCCGAAGTCGTTGCCGGGACCGACGCGATCTCCGAACCACGCCTTGAGCTGCGATACCATGAACCGGGGATAGTTGCCCCAGTAGTTGACGCTGTCGGGCACGAGCGGGCGCGGCGTCGAGTCCGCGAGATGCCGGGCGAGCGACGTCTGGTCCGGCTTCGGCACCCGGAGATAGCCCGGCAGGATCCCCGCGACGATGGCGTGATCCGTGGCACCCTGGACGTTGGCGTGGCCGCGGAGCGCATTGATCCCGCCCCCGGGGCGCCCGATGTTGCCCAGCAGCAGCTGCAGGATGGCACCGGTCCGGATGATCTGGGCGCCGACCGTGTGCATCGTCCAGCCGACGGCGTACATGATCGTGCCGACCCGGTCGGCCGTGCCCGTGGAGCAGACGATGTCGGCCATCGCCTCGAAGTCCTCGACGGTGCAGCCGGCGATCCCGGCTACGACCTGCGGGGTGTATCGGCTGTAGTGGGCTCGCAGGAGCTGGAACACACATCGGGGATGGGCGAGCGTCGGATCACGCCGGACGAATCCGTCGGGGCCTCGCTCGTAGCTCCACGATGAACGGTCGTAGCTACCCGTGGCCTCGTCGTAGCCGCTGAAGAGTCCGTTCTCGAAGCCGAAGCCCTCCGCCACGATGAACGAAGCGTTCGTGTGCAGGCGCACGTACTCGTCGTGGTAGAGCCCCTCCGACAGGATCTTGTGGATCCATCCTCCCAGCACGGCGATATCGGAGCCGGGCCGGATCTGCAGGTGCCGGTCCGCCACCGCGGACGTCCGCGTGTAGCGCGGATCGACGGTGACGACCGTGGCACCTCCCTCGTCCCGTGCCTCGAGCGCCCACTTGAATCCGCACGGATGATTCTCCGCCGGGTTGGCCCCCATCACGAGGACCACGTCGGCGTTCTTGATGTCCTTCCAGTGGTTGGTCATCGCGCCCCGACCGAACGTTGCGGCCAAACTGGCCACTGTGGGGCTGTGTCATATTCGCGCCTGGTGATCGACGTAGACGAGCCCCATGGCCCGCATCGTCTTCGTGATGAGGTAGGCGTCTTCGTTGGTGACCGTGGCGCTCCCGACCCAGCCGATGCCCTCGCACCGGTTCACGGTGCGTCCCCGCTCGTCGCGCTCGACGAAGGTCGCGTCCCGTGAGTCCTTGAACCGGCGCGCGAACCAGTCCATCGCCGTGTCCCAGTCGATCTCGCGCCACTCGGAGGAGCCGGCCTCGCGAAGCATGGGGCTCTTCCGGAGGCGCTCGTTCATGGCGAGCTGCATCTGGGCGGCGCCCTTCGGGCAGAGCGTGCCCCCGTTGATGGGGCTGTCCGGGTCGCCCTCGACGTGGATCACCGACCGCTCGGTGTTCAGTCCTCCGGAGCCGTGGACGTAGGCGATCGCGCCGCACCCCACCGCGCAGTAGGGACATACCGTCTTGTACTCGCGCGCATGGGAGATCTTGAGCTCACGCGACGCGGCGTGCGCCGGCTCCATATCGAAGCCCAGCGCGTGGAGCACTCCGCCGCCCCCGACGAGGGCGGAGGTCTTGAGAAGCTCTCTGCGCGAGATGTCCATCGGCGCACTTCCCTCCATGCGATCGGACGGCTCCGGCGGCCTGCCGTTTCCGATGAGGCGGCAGTATAGCCGGCGGGCGGCCGGGGCGCGAAGCCCCCGGGGGGGCGGCCGGCACGTTGCGGCACCATGTGGCAGGCATCTTGCTCTTGAGGTTCCCGGACGCAATCCACGGGATTCGAGAGGTACCATGATCATATTCACGGCGTGGCTGCTCGGTGGCCTTGTGGCCTGGGGAGCCTTTGTAGCGCTTGGTCTTCGCTTCGCTCCGGCCGACGAGCTCCCCCAGCACCATTCGGTCGGCATTGTC
>Ga0209536_100005428_pt1 | contig 19806 bp, 31 predicted proteins | sample DeeMarSeWOR28_12_FD_187461 | JGI IMG/M metagenome (GOLD analysis project Ga0209536, IMG submission 187461) | Marine sediment microbial communities from White Oak River estuary, North Carolina - WOR-2-8_12 (SPAdes) (version 2) | ecosystem: Environmental > Aquatic > Marine > Intertidal zone >...
CATACCGCCAGCCATAAGAGCTTCATCGGTTATCTGAATTAGAGGGAACGCATCTTCCAGGATGTTCTTCTTCACTTTCAATACTTCCCACTCTTCATCAGAAACATCTTCCCTTATCATGCCTTTTAAAATGGTAGGTAAAGGATCACTCGCTCTTCGATTAAGCAGGGCATCAACATATTCGGGCTTTATGGTTCTCCTGATGTAGCTATCCCATTCTGAATTATAGACACTCATAGCCCAATAAAGCGTTTGTTTCGGGGTCAGGGTATTTTCCCTCAAAAAAGAACAAGAGAAAAGCCCTACCATCAACATAGCCTGGATAACTGAAATAACTGCTAGTTGCCTGATCGTTCTGTTCATATTTTCACCCCCTTTCCTTTCTTGCATTTTTCACATTGGTCTAATGCTTTATGGATCATCGTAGAGATCTGATCGAGCTCTTCTTCTAAATGGTTACTATCCTCGATTAGACCTACAATACCCAGGATCATCACCAGGGCATATTGGACTAATTCTTGTGGTGTCTTATCGGTCAAGGGCCTTTTCCGCCATGCGTGAGGGCATACATTATTACTGCACCTATTACCGCCGTAAGAATTCCCACCAAAGAAGTTATTAACAATACCGTTCCTCTTGGCATCCGGTTGGTTACTTCTTTGAACCATAGATTTTCCAGTTTAGCTAAAGTTCCTTCAATTTGCCCAAATCCCTTCGCAAACAGTTCCATTTTCGTGGCAACCATCGTTGTTTGCTTAACCATTTCCAAGTGAGCCTGGCACACTTCCGGCTGTCGTTCTTCCATTGTTCCCATTTCTCCTAATCCGGCTGGACACATTAAAAGTGTTGAATTGTTGTCTTTCGGCGGCATTTCGGACATTGGATTTCTATCGCTCCTATAAAACTACCTTTAAAGAATAGGTAATTGCAGAAGGGGCAACGCAACTGCGAATCCAACGCTACCCTAATTAAAGGGTCCGGATATTCAGGGAACGTCATGGCCTGTGATACAAAATGCGGTTTTCCAAAAGAGCCCCGTTTGCTCATAATTGTCCTTTAGCCGCTTTCTTACTTGCTACCTGAAAGGCCGTAGAATAATCATCTTCGGACTCTTCGGGAGATTTACCTTTTGCTATCTTTCCCGAAGTTGCCGTTGCCGCATGGAGCTTTTTCTTCTTTTCGAGTTTGTCCTTGTCTTTTTCCTGTTTGTCTTTAACTTGTTGTTTCGCCCTTTCTTCTTTGTAGTGTCTTAGGACCGCTACATTATCCAAAGGATTGTCAAAGTAGGCCAAACGCTGTATCGCTTCTGATTGCTTATCTAGCCATCCCCAAAATTCCGGATTTAATACCCTCTCGTTGTTTTCATCAATCTTGTCCCCATCATAAATTATGTCCTGATAATCAGGGACCATTCTTGCCACTATCAGTTCAGTTTGGAGTGTCTTTATTGCTTGATCCTGAACGTCAAGTCTTTCTTGAACAGTATCATTAATTTCTACCGATGCTCCATCCTTCTGTGCGGCTCGAATGATTTTTTGTGTTACGCTTAAAAGCTCGTTGCCAATATCTCCTATAAGATCTTTTTCGCTCTCGGTGAATTTGATGCTTTCCAGGAGCTTTTTAGGATCTAGTTCTTCTGCTTCTGACTCTTCATCTAGTTCTTGGGCCTTTTTCTTAGGAGCTTTCTTCGTGGGCGGTCCTTCTTCTTTCTCTCGCTCCTTTTTCTCCTTCATTATATCATCTAGTCGTTTGGCCCTTTTTTCGAGCTCCTTCTTCGTGGCACTCTCTTCTTCCCCTTCTTTTCCTTTTCCCTCTTCTCCCCCACCTTCTTCTTTTCCGGACTCTTCCTCTTTTGTGTCCTTACCATCTCTTTTTCCTGGTTTATCTTTATCGCCTTCCTTACTTTTTTCCTCACTTTTCTTATCATCATCCGCATCCGGATCTTCTGTATCATCCTTCTTATTCTTTGTAGCCACTTTGAAATGTGAAGAAAATTCCTCATCCCCTTCTTCCCCTTCCTTCTCTTCTCCTTCTTCTCTTTTCTCTTCTTCCTTTACCTCTAGCTCTTCTTTTTCCTCGAGCTTTGGGCTTTCTTCTTCTTTTGGCATAATCATTCTCCTTGAATATGAGGGCTCCCCCAACAGTTGCGTGTTTACAGGGACGTTAAGGGGGGAGCCCTATTTGTTAGATGTTATCTAGTTTGAATACAGCGTACCCAATCAACTTGCATGGTTTCAGCGTTTGCACTTCCACACTTGACACCAATGCAAATAGTCATTTCCTCGTCTGCGGTTGGAAGGGTGGTAGTATGAGAAGCTACCAGGTTCCCGTTGTGATAAAAATCCACCTGGGTAGGATCCGCTATAAATCCAAGGCGTACCCAATTAGCATCCCGGGTGGGACCATTTGTTGATTCGTAGGCCGCCGAACCATCAGCGGTTCGGGCTACCCAAACGGTTCCGCCATCACTCTTCGTCCACAGAATAGCATCATCATCCGCAATCACAGCTCCGCCAGCATCATCAAGCAAAGGAACGGCATCAGCTACCGTACCCTGGGTCATGCCAACACAGATATTGGTATCATCTGTATTGAGCTCGGCTATCTTCACCCTGGCTTCAAAATAGAGTTTCTTCCCTGCACTTACGCAAAACTCTTCAACGGTCCTTGCCAGGATCGCCGCCTGGTTGTCTGTTCCGGAAGAGGTAAGCAAAACCACTCCCCCTGCTACCGACTCATCAGCGGCGATTGTTGCTCCGGTTCCGGTTGTGGTCCAGCCATTCATAGTTGTTAGATAATTGAGAAAATCATCAAACAGCTCGAAGGCGTGTCCTGGATCACAGATCCCGATCTTCGGTGCTTTCATCCATATAGGGGAAAGGTCCCCTTCTCCGGCAATACCGCCTTTTATTATAAGCGGCTGGTGAAAGCGGTGAATATTGTTGTGGTCCTTCATTCCTGATCTTTCAAACATGGCATTTCTCCTTTTAGAGAGTTTATATTGTCATGCTCCGAAAGGAACATGGGTCTAGGCTTAATCGTCCTTTTCAGGCAATTCGCTTAGATACCTTTTGGCTAAATCGGGCAATTCCAGGACATTCTCCAATGCTTTTTTCATCCCAAGTTCAAAATAAGTAATGTAAGGATCCTGGGCCGGAACTTGAAGGGAAAGCCGCTTGTTTATTATTGCTAAAGCCGCCCTGATCTCGTCCAACATAGCTTTCGAGTAGGGATCCTCTTCCATTTTCGCTAAATATGGTGCGTTTTCTTCGCTAAAATTAGCCATTTCTATCCCTTTCTATTGGCTAATCTCCCCAACCCCGTATGCTTGGTCTTTGCGAACTCTCGGAGCTTCTTTTTCCCCATTTTTAAAACCCCTCGGTTCTTTTTGTGGAGCTTTTCAGGGTGATGAAGGGCAATAGCCATCATTTGTTGTTGATCTTTGCTTTTCGCTGGCATTATCTACCCATCCCACCCCTGCCCATCGAACCACGCTGATAGGACTTAGTGCCTTTGTTCATTCTATCAACCAGGCTGTCAGGTTTGGGCGTGAAAAAATCTGCTAGAGCTCCGGTTAATCGGGCCAATCCGGTCTTTGTACGCTCCCCCCCTACCGGACCGCCAGTTCTCTTTTTCTTTTTATTGTTTCCGTTCTGCGAGTCCTGTCCGTTTTCTTGGTTCCCGTTTGCCATTTGTTCCCCCTTTCGCTTTTGTTGTGGTTTTTTCCCTGGGTTTTGGTTTTGCCGAAGCTCCGTTTGTACCATTTGTGGGTTTCGGCTTGGCTTTCTCTTCCTGGATCTTGAATTTAGATTCGGCGGCCCTTTCAATAACCTTTCTCTCGGTATCGCTAGAAGCCTTTTTCTCTTCTAATTTGGCTTTTTGCTCTTCAAGGGCCATATCTCTTTCAAGCTGATTGTCCCCTTCCATATCTTTTGCTTCGACTTCAACCATTCTTTGCTCTCTAACGAGTGCCAGTTCCCGTTGAAATTGCTCTTCTGCGGCCTGGGCCTGTAATTCTTGCATTTTCTGTTTCTCTTCGGCTGTCAATAAGAATTGATCGGGATCCAGGTCCATAGCCTTCCCGATTTCTTCCAGGATCGGTCTTATATCCGCTTCACTCATAAGAGTTTCATGGAGTAGTAAAAGCTGTAAGAAGTCTTTTAAGGCATTTGATTTGACAACTTTTGATTGAAATGAATTAAATCCCAGGGCATGAACAGCAAAATCACCCTTGATCGCCTGGTTACTGTCAATCATCATGTTATAATCATAGAATTCCTCTAATACGGGCTCGATCAGTTCTTCATCCAGGTTCTTCACTACCTGGCCCATGTACTTTCCGGCATTTTGATATAGTAAATTGATCTCCCCCAGGGTGTCCGGCTTTTTCTTCGGTGCGGTGTCCCCTTGCATTATACGGGGAATTTGGCTTTCCTCGTCAGCGTGTTGTTTCGCCAGGGCCAAGAGCTCTAAGAGATCTCCGGCTACGTTTTGGATCCTGATTGATCCCATAGCTTTTCTTACATCTGTTCCGCCAACAAACCGGAAGTTCTTTCCAGGCCAAACCTTCTTGGATTGACCAGGAACAAGAGCATCATCATCCGTTCCGATTATTACATTTCCTGATAGTGCGATATTATCTATGGCGTTTCGGTAGGCCCCGTTTGTGATTAATTGGGCATCTATGAGATTACGGGCGGTCCCGATCCCATGAGGTTCATCCAGGAGCTCTTCAAACTTGCATAGGTGGTAGGGACGTTTGCCCTGGTCATTTAACATAATGCGGATTATGGTGTCGTTTGCCATAATAACCTGGACCTCAATATCCTCGCCAATTCTTTCAGGATCATCAATTTGCGGAAGCTCGAGATCAAACCTTGAAGCCGCTACTTCATCAAATTGTTTGTTGTCAACGGCAAAGTCGGTCAAGTATCTTATGGGAACTCGTCCCCAAAATTCTATGTATTCGATTGTACGGTTGGGATTGGGTATATCTCGAAGGTGGGGGGGAAGGGTGGCGGTATCTTCTGTTACTCTCGTTCTTGCTACGTCCTCGGCTATGACCATATCTATTGCTTCATCATCATAACCTGGGCGGCCCTGTAATTGCCGGAGATCATAAGAGCATATCTGATCTCGCTCGATTATCCCTCGGCTCTTTTGAATGTCGGTGTATTCAGGATCTACAAATATATTCCAAACGGATTTATAATCTAACGCTGGCTTTGCTTCTACCCACGTTTCCTTCTCGAACATGGCATACTCTTGATTGCCTTCAAATCCTGGTGGGTAACTCCTGGCCCATCTTTTCTTTTCGATCTCATGGAATAAGGGGCTCTTTACTACGCATTCGCCATAAAGTGCCATTGAAAACGTCCCCTTCATAAACGTGCGGTCCGCTTTCGCTTCGACTAGCTGATCTCTAATTATATCCGCCATTTCATCCGCCTGGGCCTGGGCCGTTTCCTCTTCCTCGGGTGCATAGGTGGCTGTATTGGCTTTAAGCATAAACGGGATCTTGCCGCCCTGCAATACCAGGTCATTTAAGAAGGTGTAGGCCATAACTACTTTTTGCTTCACAAGCCGGACGAATACTTCCGACTTCCATTGATCTTCCTGTTTCTGCTTCCTGGTGTCCCTTGATTTCCATGTTTTCCTGGAAGTGGTTACGCCTTTCCAATCCTCTTCCGCCATGAAATTATCTAGGTCCTCTTGCCAATGGATCTCCTTCTTCTTCCTGGCCTGGCCCCAATTCTTATAAAGCTGTTCGATGAAGCCGCCTAGAGTAGTCTTTTCCGGCTCTTTCGTTGCCATGCTTCACTCTCCCTTTTTGAGCTTTTTTAGGAGCTCGTTTTTCTGTGCCTTGTATTCCCCTATTTTCTGATCTAATTCCTGGATCCGGACCTTCTGTGAGTCGGTGCATTTCCCCTGTTGCTCCCTCTCGATGAAACCCAGGATCCTTATCTTCTCCATTTCCGCCTGGTCAAGTTTCCATTGGATTATGTCGAGCTTCGTCCAGTTGTCCCCCTTTTCCATAGCCATATATATTACGGCCTTCTCTTCCTCGGTGCAGACAACATCATCATAAAACCCTACCGCCAGGATCCCCAGGACAAAAAAAAGGGAAAGACCGATTATTGTCTTACCCAAGGCAGTTTCCAGGAATTTAATTATTTCATCAAACATAAGCCATCGGGACCTCATCTTCCATCATTGGTTGCTTGTATGGGAACTTCTCATATCCGGCAAGTAATCCCCAAAGGGCCGTTACACCTGGGATCTCAATGTCCTCTTTTATATATCCCTTCTTCTTCGCCATGAGTTGATCTAAAAGATTACCCATGATTTTAGGGTTTCCGGCTTCCTTGTCAATCTTGATCCTCTTTAATCGCTGATATTCTAATAGAAGATTATCAATGCTCGCCTGGTTCTTGCTCGCAAGCTCCGCTTCCACAAATACAGGGTGAGTCCGGATCAAGGGTTCTCGCAAAATTTGAAGATAGTATCGGGGGTGATCCTTCGTGTTTGTATAATAGAAATATCTGCATAGATACTTTTTCCATACATCCTTCAACCAGGCCCATAGGGGCAAGTTCGTTCCAGTTGTTGATACGCTCCAAAAGGGGAATTCTTCGTATATCCAAAGTTCCTTCGTCCTTATGTTTTGTGCCGACAATAGAGCATACCCAGGCATTAAGCCAATAGGCCATTCGATAGATCCTCTCACATAATAGTATTCCGGCGGAAGGTTCTCGTCAAAGAAGAGCTTCGTTAGGTTCCGGTCCTTATCCCATCTCGCTTTCGTGGGCTTTTGCATGAAAGTACATCCTCAATACATCTTTTACCGTTGTCCCCTCGGGGAGCTCGGGCAAGATCTCGGCCTTTATCCGTTGGACCAGGATTTCACTTAGCTTGTCAACCGATATTGGATCTATCTCGGGGACCTCTTGCCTATTCCTGGATCGGAGCTCGGCCTTTTGTCCTTCCGTTAATCCTAACGGGTTTTCCTTACACACTCGGCTGTTCATGTCTTAACTCGGCATCCCCTGGCTGAATCCGCTGGGGCGGTGGTGGTGCAAATTGTTGTTGGACCTGGCCCATATATCTTATCGTGGCCTTTCCGTTTTGCCGGACCGTTACAACCTTCCAGGCTTCCCCGTTCACTACTAATTTCATCCCTGATTTAAGACTCGGCATTTGTTATGCTACCATTCCTTCCGGATCCAGGTCCCCCGTTTTGTCCTTTCTCGGGTCTTTCTCCATTACGATATGACAGGCTTCATCATAAACATGGTCCTCGCTGTCGGTGTCTATATCTTCAATGTCATTCTCCGCTTGGACCAATGTTGGAATTGTCCTAATGAAATGCTTGCACTCTTCCGTTACAACCATCATCGGGAGCTCTTCTTCATTCCGGATCCTCAACCTCTCATGGAAGGCTTTGATCTTATGCTTCCGGTCCGGATCTCCTGGTTTAATATATATGCCGTACTCTCGAAACACATCAGCGGTAGAAGGTCCTTGTCCTCCGCCCTTGTAATCGGGCCTTTTGGAGAAGCAATCAGGTCCGGCTAATCTTTCTATCTTCCTACCGGCTATTCCCCAACGCTCTTCCCGTTTCAGGATCCCCTCGGCTATCTCACTATCCGCCATCCTGGTTCCGGTGTTTGGCTGTCCGGTCCACCCGTACCACTCATGGAAACGAACAAGCCGCCCATCATTATCAACAAACCACCAGCCCAGGGAAAAGGGAGCTCCGAAGCCCCAATCGAATGTCATATAATGTTGAAGGTTCTCGGGAACGTGAGGAAGAGGTTTTATTATATGATACGCTTGCCGCCATTCGGTGAACGCTTGGCCTACGAATAGATCCCAATTACCATCCCTGAACGCCTTCCTCATTCTTTCAGGCAAGGTATTGAGCATTGACCAATACGCTTGATCCAGGTACGGGTTATCATCCGCCCGGGAAGGAACAAAATGAAACAAGGGCCGATAGTCGAGCTCTTGATAAAATTCCCTGGGGAAATCCCGATCAATCCATAATTGCTTTACCCAGGCATGGCCCACGCTACCAGGGTTAGTTGCTCCTATAAACTTACAATCCTGGTCCGCTATCCCTGCCCACCTTAACCTGGTCCGCAAGAAATTGAATGTTTCGTAGTCGTTCTTTGTGAGCTCGTCAACCAATATGGCGGCGAACTCCGCCGAAGCATACTTGCTCGGATCATCCAGGTTGCGGAAGCAGATCACGCCGGATCCGAAACACTTCTCTAATATAAAGCACCGCCCGTAATCCCTATGGTCCACATGGGACCTACCCAACCAGGCCGGAAACTCAATGGAGATCTTTTGTAGCTGTCTATCTTTTAGGCTTGGATAGTCCTCACAAGCCAACATTACATTTACATTCTTAAATCCCCAACGGTAGTAACAGTTCAAGAGGAACCGGACCGCATACCACCGAAGGAAACGACTCTTGCCGCCGCCCAGGGCTCCACCGTAAAGGACATATTTCATTCCCTTGTCAAGCCAACTTACGGTTTCTTTTTGCTTTGGAAGAAAACTTGCTAGATCGTTGTCGAAATCGAGATCCGATTGCGAGCTCATAACTGTACCTTTTGCACCAATAACAAAACAGCCACACCCTTCCAGCCAGGTGAAGTTGGAGCTCGGCGTTTCTTTTGCGGCATAGTGGACAGATTAACCATTTTAGGGCCATATTTCAAATCCGGCTTACGAGATTGCCCCAGGATCAACGATCTCTATCTTATTCGATGGATACCATTAGATTGTAATGCGGTTTAAATGCAATAGAAGGGGTTAGTCTAATTCGCCGTCTATTTGTAAGAGCTCCTTTGGTTTCTCTAATTTGATAACCTTGTTGTCCTGGTTTATCGTGATTGATACCGGAACATTAATGTTATGATCTACTTCCTGGCGGTCCGACCAGTTGAAGCGGTTCTTCATGTTCATATACCACAAAACATGATTAAACTTTGGATTTTCAAGGTTTATCCGGCCCAATCTTTCCCAATATGCTTCACTTAATGCCTTTCCTCTTTTTATGGTGTCCGAATATTCCTCTACATTCTCCATTAAAGAATAATGTGTGTGCTTAGTGATCCCCAGGAGAGGATATACTTCTTTCAACGAAGCACCGTCCGCCATGTAATCAATGATCGTCTTTTTCCAATCGTCCGGCAAGTTAGCTAATGAAGCTCTTGGCCTTCCTGGTCCTGGATGTTCTACAATATCAGCCATATATTTCATGCTCCTACTTATTGACTAACAAACTTTCCGATAATGCCAATAGGCAACAAGAACAAGAGTCCGACAAGGATTGTAAGGAAGATTGCAAGACAAGCAAAAAGAACACCCATTGTAAACTGTAAAAAGAAATTAACTAGATCCCAAATTATCTCACTCATTTTTCAGCATACCCAATGATCTGAATTTTTTATCGAGCCGCCGGACAATTTTCAATCTTTTGTATTTGATGCTCTCGGCTGTTTCAAACTTCAATCGCTCGGCTATTTGTCTATCGCCCAGGCGGTCCCCATAAAAAAAGGCCAGGATCCTCATTTCGGAAGATCCCAGCCGTTGCAAGTGATACCCGATGGTGGCGAAGGCATCGAGTAACAAAAAAGAAGAATTAGAAGTTTTGGACGAAAGGGAGAGGGAATCTTCTAATCTTTCCAGGCAAATTGATTTTGGGTATTGTATCAATCCATGAAAATAGAACTCCAATAATTTAGTCAGGCTTCTAAAGTATAGTTCGTGATCTCTATCTTTAGGCAATAGTTGTCCTTCTACTAATTGATTATATGGGGGGTTTTGGCTAGTTCGCCTAATTAATCTCAACTTTTATCTCGTCCAAGATTTGAGATATACGTTGTCTTGAAATACCAATAATCTCGGCTATTTCCCAATGTTTGAGCTTTTCTTCCACGCTCATTTTCCAAATCAAAAAAAATTTCAACGATTTGCCTTCTTCATCGGTCAAATTAGCAAAATGCCGCACAATATTCCGGACCGCTTTTCCCCTTTCTTTTCGCTCTTTCCTCAACCGTTGCTCTCTCTCGATCCTGGTTTCTTCTGTGTCCGGATCCGAGAACTTGGCATCCAGGAAATCAGTTGACATGGTGAATTGTGTTATAGTCGAACCCGTTGTAAAGCCTTCCATATAATTATTAAGGTCCACGCAAACACCCTCGCAATCTTCCCGATCTTCACAAGCGATACAAAAATCATTCATTACAATTCATATTCCATTTCAGGAATTGCAAAAACGGGATCCAATCCCTTCTTAGGTCCTCCACGTTCACCATATAGTTATCGTTCCGGAGCTCAATTTTCGTCCCAGGGATTTTAGATCCTTTCTTGTAGAAATACTGTTTGCGGCCCAATTTCCCAACATGGACCCAGCCATTGACACGCCCTCTAAACGGTTCTTCCCCTGCATTCCACTCAATAACAACTGAAACAAAGAAATCGTGCTTGCCGCCTAATACCTGGTAAGGCGGAACAATCAACCAATCATTCCACCATTTCGCTGTTTTAATCCCTATTCTTTGAGAGCCATAAACGAAGTCGGCCCCATCCCCTTGATTGTTTACCCGGGCGATCCGCCGGTCCACAAATCCTTTAAACTGTTTTGGAAATCCGCCCCAACCGGAAATAATCTGATCCCAGGTTTTTTCCCCGAGTTTTCCTCGGAAGGCATCTTCAATAACTTTTTCCTTCGGCCTGGCGGTCCCATTAATATTGAAAAAATCATCGAACACTTTATGAGCTGTGCCATCTTCATTATTGGCTATGTAATTTACATTATCATAAAACTGATAGGCCATATCCCAACATTGTTTAATGTCCTCTTGATTAAAAGCATATTCGTGGAACTCCCCCTGGATCCTTGGTTTACTTTCCACTTCCATTTTTTTCAATCTCCCTTACGAGTTGATTTAAAAAAGGTGGGTGATCGTCTAAAAGATCCTCTCTTTTAAAATACGGGTGGTCCTGATTTAAAGGTATTGGTTCGGAATAGTTTAAAACCTCTTCAATCTTTTTCCATTCTTCCGAATGATCCTTGGAAATATGATCTACTAAAGGAGTAAATCTATTAAACTGTTTACCACAAAAAGCACATTGAATTTTACCTTGGGCCAATTTTCCCACTTCATATTTCTTTTTAGCCTTTGGGGAAGTCATTCTTAGTTTAATATATTTATCATTTTTTTTGTTTGCCTTGTCAATAGCATCAGTAGCTTGTTTTAAAAGTTTTGCCTGTAATTTTTCAATTCTATCCAAAAACATTTCTATATCATTCTTCTTTTTGGATTTCATCCTCAATTACCTCATAGAGTCTGATTGATACTCCTGGCGGATCCTCATAATAACCATCGGGCCGGATCTTGCAATATTCTTTTGTGGCTATCAGCTCAATAATTTGTGAATCATCTTTGTATAAGAGCCCCGAGAGTGCATCTTTTATGGCCTTTACGAGATTATCAAGATCGGGACGTTTAATATGATGTTTGACTTTTTTCGGTAAACTCTTCGGCCTTGGCATAAAGAAATTAAGTGTCAGGGTAATAGGACCATCAATGAACTTGAACTTCTCGGGCCTTCCGTTTGAAACTAAAATCTGATTGATTACATTTTGTTTCCAATCCTTGCTCTTCGCCGGATCCTCACAACCAACGCCGCCTTTCTTCCTCACAAAGAACCTGGGCCTTCCCTGGGAAACGGGATCGCCGAAGATCCTGAAATTATAAATCATAGATCAAGGGCTCTTTTAATGTTTCTAACAAATCTTCTGTGTTTTTGTTTATTTTCGTCCCAGCGGTCCCATAGGGGAAGAGATTTCTTTACAGCTTCTTTTACCTTTCCAATACATACTTCACAAATCATGCAACAATCCTCGGGGTGCATCGACTCCCATCCCCTGTAAAAATCAATCCCCCACCATTCGTTCTGTGCTCTCCTGGACCAATCAACGGGCTTTCCACAACCACCACATATTGCTCTTTCATTATACCAATCGCCACTCATTTTATTTCCCCCTCTTCCTTTCGTCTTTGAAGCTCTTTTAATCCTTGAATGACATCTCCGAACATATCCTCCTTTTGAAAAAGTTCTGAATCATTATACTCCCTCAATATTCCTTCCGCAAACGCCCAGGGTCCTTTTGGTCTTTTCTTTTCTACTGTTAGCAGGGCATAATATACAGCGGTTTCTTTTATCTTCTCCTTCCTCTTTGTCCTGGCCCAAACAATAGCCTGGGGCCAATACATTTCCATTTTCTTTACGAGCTCGAAGATCTCATTTTTATATTTATCCTGTCCGTTGTCTTTATCTTTAGGGGAAGCGAGTTTTTTTGAGCTTCCTTCTTTAATATGATTAGGATTAGGATTAGGTTTATGATTAGGATTGGGGAAGGTACTTTGTACCCTCTTTGTACCCTCTTTGTAGGTCCTTGTAGGCTCTTCATCTAACTTGCTAAAATAGTTGATATATTGCTCTAATGCTTGTTGCGGTGGCTCGGGTGTTTGGCGTTTATGCCTTCGGGTGGGTGCTGGTAGCCTTCCTTCCTCTTTTCCGGTGAAATAACCGTACAATCTGTCCTGAACCGTCCAGGTAAACAAAAGCCCGTTATCCTCGAAATCAGCAAAACAGGCTTTAATAGTGATTATTCTTACCTTTTTTCTTAGCTTCGGATATGCCTTGCCTAATATGACCTCGTAATCAATTTCAAGACAGCTCCAATCATCAACTAGCAGATATAGGCGTGGAAAGTGCAGTTGAGAACACAATGAACACCTTGCTAACTTCTTACTCGTCCATATATCGTCCTTGATTACCCTATTAGACACTATCCCCCTCATTTTTAAGACCTTTTAAGATCTTATTGATTGTTTCAATGTTGGGTACATTCTCACCTTTCAAGAATCGGTGCAGGGTTGGTTGCCGGATCTCGTTCATAACGGCGAAGTTATAAACATTCGTACCCCTTTTCTTGATGTGCTCTATTACTTTTTTCCTTATTTCTTCAATATTTATAGTATTCATAACCTTATTATACAAGCCCACATAATAAAGACAAGGATTTTTTAAAAAAAGTCCTAAAGTTTTTCCCGAAAATACCGATAAAATTATTATACAAACTTGTATATTTTTTTGTTGACTTAATTATGCAATCCTGTATAATTACTGTATTGAAAAGGGGTTATGGTATGGAAGGATTAGTTTCAAAAAATTTTAATTACGGGCAATATATAAGACCTGGCGATTTTGGTCCCCTCCTTTTTGGCCTGGCTGTATTGCCCGTAATTTTTTTGAAAGGGGGTGAGAATATGCAAGGTGATCTATTTGATCGGGATAGAGCACTAGCAACAAAAGCGGTTGTCGAAGTAAGGCCATTTGATCTTGGCAAGCTAACAGTAACCAGGGGGATTAATGATCGAATAGCAGATGATATTGATTTCGCAAAATTCGTTCAGATAAGTTTGCAAAGACACGCAAGATGCGATTGGGGGGACGTTTGCAAAGAGGACCACAAAGAGAACGAATATGCACTCGATAATAATCTCCGGTTGTTTTCGGTTTACAAGGATCCGGAGCTCGGCACAATATGGATCATAACCGAAGCGAACCGCTATTGCACAACTGTATTGTTTCCGGAAGAATATTAAACTTTGAAAGGGGGTGATGAAATGAGTAAGCATTGTGATTTTTGTTTGGTCCCGATTGACGAAGATAAAAAGGCGATTAAGATTGAACGCTCTTATATTCTTTGGAGAAATGAAAGAGATCGGGAAGATTGGGACAAACTAGAGCTTTGCGGTAATTGCGGCACTAACGTAAAAATGGAAATTGCGAAAATCCGAGATAAAGAGCTAGGAAAATTACCGCCCGAAGTTTTTAAACTCTTTCAGGGGGAAATTTAAAATGCCGGACAAAGTACCAAACAATTTTAAGAAGTATGTTCAAACAGAAGAGGACAAACGGATTGAGCAGATCATCGAAGAAAGTAGAAAGGCCCACGCTAAGAAGATGAAAAAATGGAAGGCCATGAAGGATCAGGCTCTCATAAAAGAGATCCAATCCCTCGCCTATCAGGACGATGATCTTATAGACCAGGACACATTGTTTGACTTACAATACGCTATTGATATACTTGCCGAAAGGTACGGTATAACACCCATAACCGATACCGAGCTTTAGTTCGGGGGGCGAAAGGGGTTTGGATCCTGGCCTTCCCAGGGTCCGGCCCCGATTGCCGAAAGGGGACGAATTATGCTTTGGGAACACATACCAATTTACAGGGATTTCGTACATTGTCGGGAGCTCACGCACACTCCCTGGTATTATGTCATGGTCCGGATCTACCATTTCTTTTATGATCTCGAATGGAAGATACGGGGGACCTGGTTAAAAAGATACCTTCGGGAAATAGAAGTCTTTGAGCAAAACGGGGCTTTTTGGGCTAAAACAGAATTCTATCATTTCACTTCCTCTCACCGAAACGAGCTCGAATATAACCGCTACCTTATCCTACCCTTTTTCTCCGCATATATATATGATGAAAAAAATGTGCTTATCGCTTATGGTCCTCGTAAGCATAGAAAGGAACGGTGGCTATGAATAAGATATATTTTGGCACACGATTGATTACTGGCGAAACGGTGGTCCAGGTATGGGAACCAGGATCACTATCAAAACCGCTAAAGCACGAAGCAAAGCACTCTCCAACGGGTTATGAGTGGGGTTATTTGGGCTCGGGTCCGGCGGACCTGGCCCTTTCAATTCTGATGGATTGTACGGGATCTCGGATCGCATCGGAAAGAATGTACCATAAATTCAAACAGGATTTTGTAGCCGGATTTAAAACTTCCTGGTGTATTTCCGAAGATGAAATTGAAAGATGGTTCATTGAACAAACGATAGGAGAAAAGGATAATGTCAAGAGAATTAAGGACAAGCGTTAGGCCATGCGGTTTTTGCAATCAGTACAGCATAGCAACAAACGGGATTACCATAGACAGGGATAATGAGATAATCACCCTGGAAGAATATTGCATGGATTGTAACAATGTTAATATCGTAAAGTTTAAGATCTATTCAACCGAAGTGCATGATCCGGATGGATTGACCATAGTTCCGGAAGAAATAACCGAGAACTGGCGGTATGCTACTTTAAACGGTGCAAGGGAACCGAACCTTGTTAAGTATTGCCCGAATTGCCGGAGAAGGTCTGATGATTCGGAAGAAACCTTAACCCCTGGCCCCGATGGGTGCGTGATAACCTGGGAGTGCAAGTCCTGTGGAGTAAAGCTAACCATAAACATTCCAAAAAGGGAGATTTAAGCTATCCGCCTGGGGCGGTGCAGGGCCTTTTCCTTCATTTCGCCCTATGTATCGTCCCAGGTGGGAAAAGTGGCTTAGAGAGCAATTATGGAAATGTGGGTTTGTGAACGGTTATGGAGAGGTTGTGATATAGCGGTATTTTCCAAGAGGGAAAAGAGGAAACACGAAAAGGAAACCGGACACAAAATGGAGTATTGTGGGGATGATATTTATGAGATCCTTTGGTGCGGCATAATGTTCTATTATACTATAAAGCCAACACTTGACAAGTATCTAAGGGGGTGATGCCTATGATTGCCGTTAGTTAGTTAGAACTGTGTTAGAAAGGAGATCTCTAAAACCTACTCAAAGGAGTGTGAAAAATGAAAAAGCTAGTCGTTAGTTTAGCGATAATAACCTTACTCGTCATTGGAGTAAATGCCAATGCAATAACAATGGACATTGTGGTTACACCCGACTCTTCAACATTCCTCGGAGAAATTGAAGGGAGTTTAGAAGGGGAGTTTCTTGGGGGCATTTGGATTGAAGGATACGTTAGAGATCAAAATGGGAACCCCATAGCAGGGGCCACGCTTGAATGGAGATTTCTTGACGGTACTTTTTTCATCCAAACCAATTCCCAAGGATATTACGGGTTTTTGTATAACCGTAATTGGTGCGATTACAAACGGGTTATAGTTTCAGCAACGGGCTATTTTACCAGGCAAGCCAGCGTGGGTGATGGTACTTGTTGCAACTGCTATGAAGAGTGCCTTCCTGAACCTTGCCAAGAAAGGTGTCCGAACAGGCGTTGTGCCACCTATAAAGTGGTGAACTTTACCCTGATTGGTTTTGATTCCGATGCTGATGGAGTCCTCAACGGGGCTGATAACTGTCCTTACGTTCCTAATGGTCCCGACAAGGGAACTTGCACCAGGGGTACAGTAGGGAGAGTATGTTATCCCCCCGGGGGCGGTTGTGGCTGTACGGGCTTTTGTAGTTTGAACCAGGAAGATTCCGATGGTGATGGGATCGGCGATGCTTGCGACAACACGCAATTTCAAGCTACTGCTTTAGGCGGTCCAACCCTCGCTCTTTCTTGTGTGATAGATAAGAAGTTTAACGAAAGGTTTCCTTATCTATGCAATCCTGAACTTGAAGGAGCAACGGAAGCTGATATAACACAAGAGAAAATCCTTTTTGCCGCACCTAACAGGCAAATTGCAGATCTAGCAACAATCATAGTAGCTTTGTTCCCACAATTCTACTGTCTAGCACAAGGCGGTTGTGATTATGATTGTTTAGGACAGGCTATTGAGGATTTCTTAAATGGTAGGGATGCCTTTTTGGGCTGGTGGATATATCCTGGCGATGAAAAAAGACCCTTTGAAACCGAATGTCCTGATAGGGTAACTTTCGTGGAATTTGTCAACCAGTTACTAAGGGATACTTACTGTGCTTTATTTTCGCAAAATTTTCCCGATCAAACCTTTGAGGAATGTAGGGGGATTAACACCAATTAACTAAACGGTACAAGTCGGGGAGCAGGGACCGATCCTTTCAGAAACCCCTTTTCTGATTGCCCTCTCCCTGGCTTGTCCGGCTAAAAGGAGCGATATGGTAATAGATCTTTCAAAAACAGGATTTAAGGCGTGGAAGTGCGAAGAGTGCGGACAAATAGTTTATTCAGCTTCAAAACAGCCGCTTACCTTCATGTGGACGAGTGGCCATGTATGCCAGTTTAGAGAAATCAAAGAGGTTGGAGAAAGCATAGTCCAAGACACAATGACCATCGAAAGCCTGAATGACCTGGTTAAGCCTGTACGGGCCGTAATGGATAAGGCAAAGGAGCTCCTACGGGCCTTCTCCGCTACCGAGATAACCGAAACAAAATTCCAGGAAGAGAGCTTAAAGATCCTGGAAGAATTCACAAAGGAAGTTTAATGATCCAGTTTAATAGTGAAAATTGCGGCTGGATGCTACTTCTAATCGGCATTAGCTGTATCCTATGGTATTTCATTTACAGGGGAGCAATATGGTTATTTGGATAGCTTTGGGGTTATGGATCCTGGTATGCCTGGTGGGTATTTGGTTTTTGTTTAAATGGATTGGAAGTTCAGAAAAAATACTTTCAAACGATCTCGACAAGTATTTCGATGAACAAAACCACGAAAGGAAGGAAATGGGCTGGAAAAGCGAAAAATAACAATAGAGGGGTAGGGCCTACGGAACGGGCCAACGGGGGGGATCCTGGTCTAAAGGGATAGAACCAGGGTCCTTCTACCCCTCTTAAAGAAAGGGGGTGGTTATAACATGAGTCCCATCCATCCTGATAGCAGAAAGTCCTATGACGAAGAGAAAGCGAAAGGCAATCCGAAAACTTATAGAGCAAAAATAATAGCATTACTGGAAAGAGAAAACAGACCTATGACAGATAGACAAATAATGATGAGTCTAGGCGTACAAGAGAAAAGTAATATCTTGCCTGAAATAACTCGTCTTGTGTATGGAGAAGTCCTTTATGAGTATGATAGGGTTAAATGTGAATTTACCGGAAAAACAGTAAGAAGAACAAAATTAATAAGGGGGAAAGTTAAAGTTTTTTAAGAGTGAGGATATTTGCTACATAGAAAAGACTACTGCAAACATGGATTAACACCGGATTCCTGTTGGACTTGCAGGACCGGAGAAAAGATCAAGCCGGAAGGACCTGGCAAGAATAACCTATGCCAGCTCATTCGTATCTTTGTTGGATTACAACTAACCTGGTGGATGGATGATGAAGAGTCTGATACGGGTGTATTCGGCGGAGCAATAGGCGGTGATGGCTACGCTTCTTCCGGAAGAGCTTTAATGGAAGATAATCCCAACAAGCCCTATTTCATTATCGAAGGGCCTACCTGGGTTTGTAGAAAATGTAAAAACCAATGGGACTCCTGGCATAGATTTGATTTGCACCAGGCGAAATGCACAGGGAAAGAACCCGTAAGAAAACAAAAGCCCATTGAGGAAACAGAAAGGCCCAGGGTCCCACTACCTCTTCCGGATAAATACACCGGATATTATCACTTCTACCGAAAAGATAGGATCGAGTGTAATATATGTGGTTTGATATGGGGCTGTATAGAGGACATAAAAAATCACCTGGATTGGGAGATTAAAGAAGAGGAATATAGGGTTAAAAAACACAAAGAAAAGTTAAGGGAAAAGGTAATAAAGGAAAAAGAAAGAAGAGTGTTTGAAAAAGAAGCAGAAGAATATCACAAGAAAACAGGAATTAAACAAGTCTATTTGACACATACGAATAGAGATTTACGAAAGGCCGAACACGACCAGGCTCGAAGGCAGAAAAAACAATATGAAAAATTGCCAATTCACATACGGGCCGAGATTGAGGAAGCCTACGAATTCAGAAAACCGGATCTTCAATGTAGAACGTGCGGAGAGGAAGTCCCGATCCTACTTAGTGGGGAGTGCTACCCATGTTTTGTAAAGAGGATCCCATAAAGAAAGGAGAACCGATATGCCCCACCTGGAAAAAGGAAAAAGACATTTCTGTAAAGGAGTCAAAAAAGGGGAATGTATAATCTGCGGAGATCTTGTAGAAGTACCTTCCAATAAAAAGGTAGTTGTTTGCTATAAATATAGCTGTCATGTTGAAGCTGAACACCGGAGAGTTAAAAGGTCCAACAATAAACAAAAAAACAATAGAGTGTCCCGAGCTGTCATAGGAGAATGATATAATGGACTATCAATGTTTAGGGTGCGGTTTTCAGTTTAACGGTTGGAGAAACTATTGTCCGGAATGTGGGTTTGGAGTGATCGCAACGATCAGCATTAAGAAGTGGCAAGAGGAAATGAAACAAATAAGGGAGAGCAGAAAAAATGCCTATGCTAGTATGCGTAAAATGCAAAAGACAACTAAGGGTGGAGAAAAACGGGGTTGATGCAATAGAATTTACACCGATCCACACGAAGGAAGGTAATTTTTTGCGGTTGGAACCTTATAGGATATTTTCATCGGATAAATGGAAATGCCCTTCCTGTGATTTTGAGGTTTTGGCTGGTTTTCCATCGGAACCCTGGGCGGCAGAATGGATGAATTGGAAGGTAAATACAAAACCAGGGGTAGAAAAAAAAATTGATTTTTCCGGTATGGTTCAATCCGTAATAAACAATCCAAAATTAACCCATGTCAATTTTACAGATTTTGGGAGAGAAGAGCAAAGGACAATAGAAAAACTTTTAACAGATAAAAACACCCTTGTACTATTAAAGGTGGAAGGAGAAGAAAATGCTGGCGGACCTAATACCGAAAATAGCGGCTATGGAAGCCGGAGAAAAGGAGCCGAGTAAATACTATCATAGGCCCTCTCTTTCCGGACCAGGACGATGTTTAAGACAAATGGTGTATTGGGCTTTAGAAAAGCCTATGGAAGAAGCTAATGAACGTATGTG
>Ga0209536_100005429_pt1 | contig 19804 bp, 20 predicted proteins | sample DeeMarSeWOR28_12_FD_187461 | JGI IMG/M metagenome (GOLD analysis project Ga0209536, IMG submission 187461) | Marine sediment microbial communities from White Oak River estuary, North Carolina - WOR-2-8_12 (SPAdes) (version 2) | ecosystem: Environmental > Aquatic > Marine > Intertidal zone >...
GATTAGGAATCCATTGCTCTATCCACTGAGCTACGGGGGCAATTGGATAAATTACGGGAAACGGGAATGTATCTAAACATCAATCGGGTGATTTATATACGTGAAACCTGATAGCATGTAAAGATGAAATTTGAATGCCTTAGGGGTCATCATCACCCCTTACCGCTGCCCCCAGGGCGGCAACACCAGTATGCTTAAAATATATAGAAATATCGAAAGGTTGTTGATAATCTGTCCTAAAATATGATATACATTTGGTAGGTTTGCATTCGACCCTAAAACCTTCGCCCAGAGGAAACAATATGCATCTTCGAAAACGCGTACTGGTGACCGGGGGGGCCGGGTTTCTCGGCTCTTTTCTTTGTGAGCGGTTGTTAGATCAAGGCTGCGATGTCGTTTGTGTGGATAATTTTTATACCGGGACCAAACGCAACATCGTTCACCTTCTAAAAAACCCTTATTTCGAGTTGATCAGGCATGATATAACCTTTCCCCTATATCTGGAAGTGGATGAAATCTACAACCTGGCCTGTCCGGCTTCGCCGATTCATTATCAGAATGATCCCGTGCAAACCACCAAAGTCAACGTTCACGGATCAATCAACATGCTGGGTCTTGCCAAAAGATTAAAGGCCAGGATTCTGCAGGCCTCCACCTCGGAGGTCTACGGCGATCCCACGGTGCATCCCCAGACCGAAAGCTACTGGGGAAATGTCAATTGTATCGGCATTCGTTCCTGCTATGACGAGGGCAAACGCTGTGCTGAAACCCTATTTTTTGATTATCATCGACAGCATAATCTAAACATCCGCGTAGTTCGAATTTTTAACACCTATGGACCGCGGATGCATCCCAATGACGGAAGGGTGGTCAGCAATTTTATCCTTCAGGCATTGCGCCAGCAGGATATTACGGTGTTTGGTGACGGCTCCCAGACCCGATCCTTTTGTTACGTGGATGATCTGGTGGAGGGGATGATTCGAATGATGAATGCGCCCGATGATTTCACCGGACCGGTCAATATTGGCAATCCCAATGAATTCAGTATTCTGGAGCTTGCCGAAAAAGTGATTGCGCTGACCGCTTCCCAATCCAAAATTATCTATAAGCCCCTGCCCGAGGACGATCCCCTGCAGCGTCAACCTGATATCACCTTGGCCAAAGAGCGCCTGGGTTGGGAGCCTCAAACCCAGCTGGCAAAAGGACTGACCCGCACGATAGAATATTTCAAAGGGGAATTATAGCAATAGCGTTTGGTATTTAGTGTTTTGTGTTTGGCAATCTGACGTTCTGACGGTTCATGATTTATCTCGACTAAACACAAAATACGAAACACAAAACACGTAACACAAAACACTAGAAGGATGTAAGCTTACTTTTTCCAGTCTTGAGCATGGGCAGATTAAGCATACAGGATTGAAGGAGCTTATGTGATATGAAAAAAGCATTGATTACCGGCATTACCGGACAGGATGGTGCCTATTTGGCCGAATTCCTGCTGAAAAAAGGCTATGAAGTTCATGGCATCAAGCGTCGGGCGTCATCTTTCAACACGGCCCGGGTGGACCACCTTTACCGCGATCCCCACGAAGAGGGGGTTCGCTTTTTAATGCACTATGGCGATCTGACGGATTCCACCAACCTCATACGCATCATTCAGGAGGTCCAACCGGATGAAATTTATAATCTGGGAGCCCAGAGCCACGTAAAAGTATCTTTTGAAACCCCCGAATACACGGCCAACGTTGACGGTCTGGGTGCGCTTAGAATTCTCGAGGCGATCAGAATATTAAAAATGGAAAAAAAAGCCCGCTTTTACCAGGCGTCGACCTCCGAGCTTTTTGGCAAAGTTCAGCAAATTCCCCAAAGGGAAACCACACCGTTCTATCCCCGCTCGCCCTATGCTGTGGCCAAGCTTTATGCATACTGGATAACGGTCAATTATCGGGAGGCCTATGGCATCTATGCCTGTAACGGTATATTATTCAATCACGAATCTCCGGTTCGGGGTGAAACCTTTGTTACCCGCAAAATCACGCGTGCATTGGCGCGCATCAAGATTGGGCTGCAGGAGGCGCTCTACCTCGGCAATCTGAATGCCTGCAGGGATTGGGGCCATGCCCGGGATTACGTGGAGATGCAATGGCTGATGCTCCAGCAGGATGAGCCGGAGGATTATGTTATTGCCACCGGCATGCAGTATTCGGTCAGAGAACTGGTAGAGATTGCGGCCAGACAGCTGGACATGTCGATCCGCTGGGAGGGCCAGGGCGCCGACGAAAAGGGCCTTGATGAAGACAGCGGTCGGGTCATTGTTGCCGTTGATCCCACCTATTATCGCCCGACCGAAGTCAACGAGTTGCTGGGTGATGCCACCAAAGCCCGCGAAAAATTGGGCTGGAAGCCGACAATTGCCTTTGAAGAGATGATTGCTGAAATTGTCGAAGCTGATCTGGAAGAGGCCAAGAAGGACTATCTGTGTCTGTCGGAAGGTTTTCAGACCTATAACCATTTTGATTCCTAAAATAGTGTTTGTCGGAGCCCTCTTGCCTATGGTAGGAAGGGGCGAGGGCCGCGGTACCCGGGGAAAAAGGAGAATCATGAAAGAAAAGATGCAATATTACAAGCCGGTTTTTTACTTTGGGATCATGGTACTGCTGCTGGCAGCCTGCTCCTCAACGCCCAAGACCACTGACGGGTCGGATGCCAGAGAAAAAAATGACAAGAACGCTCCCCTCTATTATGATTTTGGCGACGTCCTTATCCCCCGTGAATTAGAACTGGATGTCAATTCTTCTTTCGTTTACCACTCCTCCGGATTTACAGCCGGAATTCTGGCCTTCAAGTCCAAAGCCGAGCTTGGCTCCATGATAGATTTTTTTGAGCACAACATGGCCAAGGACAACTGGCAGGCGGTCGGAACTTTTAAATCCCCGCGGACCCTCTTGCTCTTTCAAAAAGACAACCGGTGGTGTGTTATCAACATTACGGACAAACGATTCGACTCCCTGGTGGAGATATGGGTGGCGCCCTTTAGCGACGTATCCGGGCCCGGGCTGCTAAAATAACTTGCGCCATCAAGGACCGAATGCCCTTCTGATTGAAACTCCCAGCCGCTGTGAATAATCCGAACCTATTTCCCGCACTGGAAACCGGGGACCCGGCTGAATCTTGACACATTTCGCACGAATGGATACTTTGTGCTGAAAGGCAAAGAATAATCAGCGATGATCGACAAACATGCATTTGACCGGGCTCTTGTGGAGATCCACCGAAGTCTCCGGGGGCTGGCGGTCAGCGGCTGGAGCGGGTTCGACTGCACGCCTCAGGCGTTGGCAAAGATCGAACAGTGGGGGCGAGGTCCGAAGCGCTTCGCCGATACCCTTGAGGATATTCGAGCGGATCTGGGCGATTGCCAGCGCTGCCGCTTGGCGGAGGAGCGCCGTAACATTGTATTTGGTGCCGGCGATCCCCGGGCCAAACTGGTATTTGTCGGTGAGGGGCCCGGTTTTGAAGAAGACCAACAGGGGTTGCCCTTCGTGGGACCCGCCGGACAGCTGTTAACGCGTATTATCCGTGCCATCAACCTCGACCGGAATCAGGTCTACATCTGCAATGTGATCAAGTGTCGACCTCCCGGGAACCGCAATCCCGATTCGGATGAAATCAACACCTGCTTTCCATTTCTCGAGCGTCAGATAGCCGCCATACAGCCGAAATTAATCGTTGCCCTGGGTACGTTTGCCGCCCAAACCCTGCTGGGGACGAGCACCCCGATTTCAAGACTCAGGAACCGCTTTCACGAGTATGACGGGATTAAAGTCCTGCCCACCTATCATCCTGCCTATCTTCTGCGCAATCCCGATAAAAAACGCGCAGTGTGGGAGGATATGAAAATGTTGATGAGGGAATATCGCTATGAAAGCTAAAATGTTGGGCCTTGCCGCTCTTGTCTGGTTTATATTGGCGTCCCACGTGCTGGCCGGTCAAAATGAAGTTTATATCATCAAGGTGGCGGATGCCATCAGTCCGGGAACCGCCGAATATATCAAAAGCGGCATCGAAACCGCCGAAGAAAAGGCCGCGACGGCCGTTATCATCGAACTGGACACCCCCGGGGGCCTGGCGGAGTCCATGCGCCTTATCGTGCAACAAATTTTGGGCAGCAATGTGCCGGTGGTGGTATTCGTTTCACCCAGCGGAGCCAGGGCCGCCTCGGCCGGCGTTATGATTACCATGGCGGCGGACGTTGCGGCGATGGCACCGGGAACCAATATCGGAGCGGCTCACCCGGTGGGCGCGGGCGGTAAAGATATTGACGGGAAAATGTCCGAAAAAGTGATCAATGACATGGTTGCCCAGGCCAAGAGCGTGGCCGAACAGCGGGGACGCAACGCCCAATGGGTGGAGGCCGCCATCCGTGAATCTGTGTCCGTAACCGAAACCGAGGCATTGCAACAAAACATCATCGATCTCATCGCCCAGGACACCGATGACCTGATCAAACAGTTAAACGGGCGTGAACTCAAGAACAAAGGCGTATTAAACCTGTCCGATGTCAAAAAGGTTGTTTTTGAGGAAACGTTGCGAACCAAGATCCTGAAAACGATCAGCAACCCTAATATCGCCTATATTCTGATGATGATCGGGCTGGCCGGGCTTTATTTTGAGCTCTCGCACCCCGGAGCCATATTTCCCGGGGTAATCGGGGGTATCGCCTTGATTTTGGCTTTTTTTGCGCTGCAGACGCTGCCGGTCAATTATGCCGGTATTTTGCTGATTGTTCTGGCAATCATTTTCTTCATTATGGAGATGAAGATCACCAGCTACGGTTTGCTGAGTGTCGCCGGTATCGTTTCTTTGCTACTGGGATCACTCATGCTGTTCGAAGGTTCAACGCCTGACATGAAGCTGTCCTTACGGGTACTGCTGCCGACGGTTATATTGATTTCGGGTTTTTTTGTGGCGGTTGCCAGTCTTGTTTTTCGAGCCCAAATTTCCAAACCGACAACCGGTTCGAGGGGGCTTGTGGGAGAAATCGGGGTCGTAAAAAAAGCGTTGAAGCCCGAGGGCAAGGTCTTTATCCATGGTGAACTCTGGAATGCCAGAGCTAAGGAACCGCTTGACGAAAATGTCAAGGTGCGGGTAGTAAAGGTTGTAAACCTTATTCTGGAGGTCGAATCCGCCGATGACGACGTTTTCTCAGGGGCACAATCTAAATCGGTATCCTAATACCGAAGGAGGGTGATATGAGTTTGTTTACGCCGATAGCCATCATTGTTCTTGTTATCTTCTTCCTGTCTGCCGCCTTGCGTATCTTAAACGAATACGAACGGGGGGTAATCTTCCGCCTGGGCCGGGTTATCAAAGCCAAAGGTCCGGGTTTGATTATCCTGATACCGGTGGTCGATAAAATGGTAAAGGTAAGCCTGCGCCTGGTGGCCATGGATGTGGATCCCCAGGATGTCATCACCCGGGACAATGTTTCGGTCAAGGTTAACGCGGTGATCTATTTCAGGGTGATCGATTCCATCAAGGCCATCGTCGAAGTGGAAAATTATGCCTATGCCATGAGCCAGTTGGCGCAGACAACCTTGCGTAGCGTCTGCGGTCAGGCCGAACTTGATGAACTGCTGGCCGAAAGGGAGAAAATAAATACCGAACTGCAGGAAATCCTTGACACCCATACCGATCCCTGGGGCATCAAGGTGGCAACCGTCGAGCTCAAACACATTGATTTGCCCCAGGAGATGCAGCGGGCCATGGCCCGCCAGGCGGAAGCGGAAAGGGAACGGCGCGCCAAGGTGATCAACGCCGAAGGCGAATTCCAGGCGGCCACCAAATTGGCGGAAGCTTCGGAGATCATAGAAAAACATCCCACGGCCCTTCAGCTCAGATACCTGCAGACCATGAATGAAATGGCAACGGAGAGCAATTCGACCACGATTTTTCCCATACCGATTGAGCTGTTTAAGCCCTTTTTGAAATTGTTGGACAAACCAGGCGAAAAGAGCTAAGCGGTGACCCCCCCGGCACCTGGTCTTTCCCGAAACCAGCGGCAGCGCAAAGCGGTGGATAAAAGTCCGGGGCAGGCTCTATGATTGCGCACTGCTTTAAGTATTGACTAAAACTGGAAAAATCGTTAGTAAGATCTGTTTTACCGAAATGTTGCCTGCGGCCGGGAAGCATATCAAGTCCTGTTTGCAACAGGTTCTCAAGGGATTGAAGGGCGGGGGCTTTGAAGCCTCCGCTCGTGCTTTCCGATAATGAAGACAAAAGGAGATTGATGAACAATGAGTGATGAAAAAGCTGAAGCCACGGAAAAACCCCTGGAGAAACTGACGGTCAAGGCTCTGCGCGAGATCGCCAAGGATATTCCGGAAATCACCGGCGTGCACGGAATGAAAAAGGAGGAATTGATTGTCGCCATCAATGAAGCCAGGGGCGTTGAAGAAGAAGCGGTGAAGCCAGCCAAAAGCGCCAAGGCCAAATCGGCCCCCAAAGTCGGCGTCACCCTCGGCGAAATCAAAAAACAAATAAGAGCCCTTAAATCACATCGTGCGGCTGCCCTCGAATCCCAAGACAAGAAAATGGCCCAGGTGTACAAGCGCCGCATTGCGAGGCTGAAAAAGAAATCCAGAAAGGCGGCCGCCCTTTCAGCCGTACAATAACACCGCCTGTTTGGTGGAGATAGACTTGGAACCTGCTGCCGCCTGCAAGATATGCGGATCGTACCGATTCTGTTCAAGCAGCCCCGGAACCGGCAGCCCATCCTCTTTTTAAGGCAGGGGACTGGCAAGACTTTCAAGGGCTGATCGACTCTTAGGACAAGGCAATCGATGAGGGCCATGACGGTTGAAAAACTGATCAGTAGTTTTATGAAATCCCTCGCCATCGAAAAGGGGTTCTCAGAAAATACCTGCCGGGGTTACCGCACCGACCTATCCCAATTTTTTAAATATCTGGCCGATAGCTATCCATCACGGGCAGGGGCAATTGATTCGGTGGACAGCCTTACCATCCGGGGTTATCTGGGCTATTTACATAAACGGAATAAAAAAACCACAATCGCGCGTAAGCTCTCCGCCTTGCGGTCCTTTTTCCATTTTCTTGTCAGACAGGGCGTACGGGAGGACAATCCGGCCGAATCCATTCTCACCCCTAAACAGGAGAAGACCATACCGGCCTATCTGCCCGTTGATGAGATGTTTCGGTTGCTCGACTCTATTCATACCGGCGAGATTCTGGATTTAAGGAACCGGGCCATTTTTGAAACACTGTATTCTTGCGGCATCCGGGTGTCGGAGCTTGTGGGGTTGAACACCGCTGATGTGGATCACCATCAGGCGCTGATCCGTGTGCTCGGCAAAGGCCGCAAAGAACGAATTGTGCCGATTGGCAACAGTGCCCTTGCCGCAATTGAGCGATACCGGCAGGCGCTCCAGGCAGAATGCGGGATCTCCGCGGACCTGACCGGACCGCTTTTTCTGAACAAAAACAAAAGGCGTCTGACCGCCCGATCCGTGGCCCGGATATTAGACAAACTGGTGGCCGCCTGCGGTCTGTTAACACCCGTTTCGCCGCATACCCTGCGCCATACATTTGCAACCCACATGCTGGATGCCGGGGCCGACCTGAGGGCTGTGCAGGAATTATTGGGACATAAAAGTCTGAGCACGACTCAAAAATATACCCATGTCAGCATCGATCGGTTGATGGAAACCTATGACAAGGCGCACCCTAGGAAGTGATTCGTCAATGGTAAATAGAGAATAGTAAATAGTGAATGGTAAATAGTGAATGGTAAATAGTGAGCAGTTAACGGTTATTTTTTACTGGAGAACCGGGAATCATGGAATATCACGGTACAACTATTCTGGCGGTCAGACATAAGGGCAGGGCAGCGGTGGCCGGCGACGGTCAAGTGACGTTGGATAAAAACGTGGTCAAACATCGTGCCAGAAAGGTTCGGCGTATTTACAACGACAAAATTATTGTCGGATTTGCCGGTGCCACTGCGGATGCGCTGAATTTATCGGAGCGGCTGGAGCAAAAACTGGAACGCTACAACGGCAATCTGACGCGCTCGGCCGTGGAACTGGCCCGGGACTGGCGAACGGATAAATACCTGCGGCGGCTTGAGGCCATTATGGTGGCTGTTGACGAGGAATGTATTTACTTGATTTCAGGCAATGGTGACGTTATTGAACCCGACGAGGGCATCGTCGCGATCGGTTCCGGCGGTGTTGCCGCCCAGGCAGCTGCCACGGCGCTAATCGATAATACCGATCTTGACGCACGCGGCATCGTGGAAAAAGCCATGAAGATCGCTGCCGCCATTTGTATTTATACGAATGATACTATCACGATAGAAGAGATTTGATTGTTTCTTATCGTTTGAGGGATCATAATGCCGAGTTGAGATGGAATGCTGGATTAATGGAATACTGGAATATTGGAGGCTTTATTCGGATCGCGTCTGATTAAATAGTTAGAAAGGCTTTATTTCCGATTAATACCCATTATGCCAACATTCCAATATTCCTTTAAAGGTAATGACATATAGACAGAATATGGTAGCACCTGCTGTTGGAAACAACAAAAGGAGGGTACCAGAAGGTGTGAAAATGAGTAATCTGAAGCCATCAGAAATTGTAAAAGAATTGGATAAATATATTGTCGGCCAGGACAAGGCCAAGCGGTCTGTTGCGGTTGCCCTAAGAAACAGATGGCGGCGGCAGCAGGTGCCGGAAGAGCTGCGCGATGAAATTGCTCCCAAAAATATCATTCTGATTGGACCGACCGGCGTGGGCAAAACCGAGATTGCGCGCAGGCTATCTAAAATGACGGATTCTCCCTTCAGCAAAGTGGAGGCATCCAAGTTTACCGAGGTCGGCTACGTTGGGCGTGATGTCGAATCGATGGTAAGAGATCTGGTGGAGCTCACCATTAATGCCTTCAAGGTGCAGGCCCAAGAAGATGTCAAAGATAAGGCCGCCCAAATTGCGGAAGAACGAATGCTGGACCTGTTGCTGCCCAAACCCAACGCTCACCCAGCGACCAACAGCGATGAAACCAAAGAGGTTCAGTTTGAGCTCCTGACCCCTGGCCATGAGGAATCATCTTCTACCAGAGAAAAACTTCGGACCATGCTGCGCAAAGGCAAGCTCGACAACCGTGTTGTGGACGTGGATGTCACCGATCGCAGTACCCCCATGGTGGAAATTTTTTCCAATGTGGGGATGGAAGAAATGGGTATCAATTTTAAGGATATGCTGGGCGGTATGTTCCCCAAAAGTATCAAACGGCGGCGGTTGAAGGTACCTGAAGCCCTTGATATGATGGCCCAGGAAGAAGCCCAGGGCCTGGTGGACATGGATAAAGTCGTCAAAGACGCGATTGCCCGAGTCGAGCAAGCGGGAATTATATTTCTGGATGAAATTGACAAGATAGCGGGCAAAAACGGCACCCAGGGGCCTGATGTTTCGCGTGAAGGCGTGCAAAGAGACCTGTTGCCCATTGTCGAGGGCAGTACCGTAACGACCAAATACGGGCCGGTCAAAACGGATCATATTCTATTTATCGGCTCGGGTGCTTTTCACATGGCCAAACCATCGGATCTGATACCCGAGTTGCAGGGACGGTTCCCCATCCGGGTCGAGCTGAACTCACTGGGGCAGAAGGAATTTATCCGGATTCTGACGGAGCCCCGCAATGCCCTGTTACTTCAATATATGGCCTTGCTGCGAACCGAGGGTGTCGACGTGGTCTTTGAAGATGATGCCGTCTCCGAAATTGCCAGAATGGCCGAAGAGGTCAATGATCGCACGGAGAATATCGGTGCGCGCCGGCTGCACACCCTCATGGAACGCTTGCTCGAAGATGTGTTGTTTGATGCGCCTGAGATGAAGCAGCAGCGGGTGACCATCGATAAAGCCTATGTCGATGAGAAATTAAAAGAAATCAAGGATGATGAGGATTTAAGCCGGTATATTTTGTAAATGAATAATGACGATTGAATAATGATTAATGGATGTTCGCCTGAGGCGGATCGATTTTAGTTTGGTAAAATTGAGAGCGACAGAGCGAAGCGAGTACCACAATTATTCATTTGTCATTATTCATTAGACATTCAGATTCGGGGGGGGGAGTAGGTGACAACACAGATAATGGAACAAGCGGACCGGGTAATTGCAAAAACCTATAAACGCTTTCCCATCGTTTTGGAAAAAGGCAGCGGATGCACGCTGTACGACACCCAGGGCCGCCGTTATACGGATTTTGTGGCGGGCATTGCGGTGTGCAACCTGGGCCATAGCCATCCCGGGGTGATCAAAGCGATCTCTGACCAGGTCCAAACGCTTACCCATGTTTCCAACCTTTACTACACGATTCCCCAGGTTGAATTGGCCGCCTGGCTGGTCACACATAGTTTTGCCGATCGGGTCTTTTTCTGCAATAGCGGCGCCGAAGCAAATGAAGCAGCCATAAAGCTTGCTCGCAAATACTTCAACGAACGGGGTGAAAAAAGCCGTTTCAGAATCATTACCATGGAGCATTCCTTTCACGGGCGAACCATGGCAACCCTGTCGGCGACCGGACAGGATAAAATCAAGAAGGGTTTTGATCCCGTCCTGGAAGGGTTTGATTATGTCCCGTTTAATGACCTCGAGGCGCTGCGATCCAAAATTGATGCCAGCACTTGCGCGGTTATGTTGGAGCCGATTCAGGGCGAGGGCGGGGTGCGCTGCCCGGATGCCGGTTATCTCAAGGCCGTGCGTCAGGTATGCGACGCCAGCGGCGTGCTGCTGATATTTGACGAAATTCAAACCGGTATGGGACGGACGGGCAGGCTTTTTGCCTATGAGCATTTCGATGTTGCACCCGATATCATGACCCTGGCCAAAGCGTTGGCCAACGGTTTGCCCATTGGTGCCATGCTGGCCACAGATCAGGTTGCCGAGGCCTTCGGGCCCGGTGCACATGCTTCGACCTTCGGCGGCACGCCGCTGGTGACCGCAGCCGCCTTGGAGGTGTGTAAAACCCTGGTGCCGGGAGGCGTCCTCAACCAAGGCCGCGAGGCGGGAGCATATTTTAAAGAAAAACTGCGATGGCTAAAAGCGCGGCATGAGACGATCGTCGATTATCGGGGATTGGGATTGCTGCTCGGGATTAAGCTTGCCATCAACGGCGAATCCCTGGTAAATCATTGCCTGCAGCGGGGATTTTTGGTCAACTGCATCCAGGAAAACATCCTGCGCTTTGTTCCGCCCCTCATTATCCAAAAAGAGGAAATCGATGCGTTAATTGATTGTCTGGATGAGATTTTCACAGAACTGGAAAATAAGTCGGAGTAGAAAAATCAACAATAAGTCCGAAGCACGAAATCCGAAATTCGAAACAATGTCCGATAAACTCTGGCAAGGCCGGTTTTCAGAAAAAACTGCTCGAATTGTTGAGGCTTTCACCTCTTCGATTCAGGTGGATCGGCGGTTGTATGCCTATGATATTCAAGGCAGCATCGCCCACTGTAAGATGTTGGCCAAGGTTTCGATTATCACTGCCGGTGAAGCCGATACGCTGATTCAGGGACTTGAGCAAATCAGGCAGGAAATCGAAGAGAATCGTCTTGACTTTGACGACAGCCTGGAAGACATCCACATGCACATAGAGTCCCGCCTGATCGACATAACCGGCCCGGTTGCGCAAAAGCTGCATACCGCCAGAAGCCGCAATGACCAGGTAGCCGTTGATACCAGGATGTACCTGCGCGATCAAACATCAGGCATCATTTACCGTCTTTGCCGGTTGCTGAAAACCGTCGTCGAGTTGGCCGACCGGCATCTTGAGACCATCTTGCCGGGCTACACCCATCTGCAAAGGGCCCAGCCGGTTCTTCTGTCCCACCACCTCATGGCCTATTTTGAGATGTTTGCCAGGGACATCGAGCGGCTGGAGGATTGCAAAAAACGCATAAACGTGATGCCCTTGGGATCGGCTGCCCTTGCCGGCACGACCTATCCCATTGATCGGGCTTATACCGCCGAGCTTCTCGGTTTTGAATCCGTCTCCGCCAACAGCATCGATGCGGTTGCCGACCGGGACTTCGTCATCGAATTTCTGGCAGCCGCCGCGCTGTGCATGGTTCATTTCAGTCGCCTGGCGGAAGAACTAATTTTGTGGTCGACATCCGAGTTTGGTTTCATTGAACTGCCGGATGCATATGCAACCGGCAGCAGTATTATGCCCCAGAAGAAAAACCCCGATGTACCCGAGCTTATCAGGGGCAAGGCGGCCACCGCCATCGGCAGCCTGACGACCCTTTTAACCATGATGAAGTCGCTGCCGTTGGCCTATAACCGCGACATGCAGGAAGACAAGGGCCCGTTGTTTGATACGGTGGATACCTTAACGGCCTGTATTGAGGTATGTACGGCGATGCTGCCGCAGATTAAATTTAACAAAGCAAATATGCTCCAGGCGGCCTCCGGAGGGTATTTGAACGCCACCGATCTGGCCGATTACCTGACGACCCGAGGGGTGGCTTTTCGGGAGGCGCACCGTCTGACCGGAGAAGCCGTCCGGTTCGCCTTGGCCGGCAACAAAGAACTCCATGAGCTCAGCCTGGAGCAATTGCAGTCATTTTGCCCGCTTATCAATGACGATATCTTCTCATTTCTAACAACCGGAGAAATGATCGAGCGACGGGCTTCATACGGCGGCACCGCAGCCAAGATGGTCGCCAAGGCAATTGCAGCCGCCAATAAATGGCTGGATGACAAACTAAAGCACTTTTCCGACTCATGCCAATATGCAAACGTCAAATAGGTAGTCCGGCAACAATGGCCCTGGCCGTTCTGATGATTCTGGCTGGCGTTATCATGTTGTGGGGCTGCGGCAAAAAGGGGCCGCCGGAACCGCCCGCCGGTTCAAGGCCTCCCCGGGTGGTTGATTTGGCCTATGGCATCAGCGGAAATACGCTCGAGCTGAGTTGGAGCAAGCCTGAGCCGAATGAAGAGGCCCGCTTGCCGGTGATCGGGTTTTTGATCTATGGTTCCCAGCGGGCGATGTCGGAAGAGGCGTGCCCCAACTGTCCGATACTGTTTAAGATTATCGGTGATGTACCGGTCAGGGAGGCGGGCACCGATCAAACCGGAAAGCCGGCCATAAGGTTTACCGAAAACATCGAAACCGATTACCGCTATATCTACAAGGTGCACGGCTACAGCAAGGATGGAATTCGATCAAAGGCTTCAAACATTGTTGAATTTACTTTTTGAGCAGGTGAAATATGCATCATTTCAAATACCACGATAATGTGTTGTACTGTGAAGACGTGCCGGTACGAGATATCGCCTCACAAATCGGCACACCCTTTTATCTATACAGTCATGCAACGTTGAAGCGTCATTTCCAGCTCTTCAACGCGGCATTCGACGGTGTCGACAGACTGGTATGTTATTCGGCCAAGGCCAACACCAATCAGGCGATTTTGAAACTATTCGCCGATCTTGGGTGCGGCCTGGACATCGTATCCGGCGGCGAGCTGTACCGTGGACTGAAAGCCGGTTTTTCTCCGGACCGCATTGTGTATTCCGGGGTCGGCAAAAGGATTGATGAAATCGATTTTGCCCTGGATGCCGGTATTTTGATGTTCAATGTCGAATCCCTTGACGAGCTGGCGCAGATCGATCGCCGGGCCGGTATATTAAAAAAGCGTGCTCCGATCGCGATTCGGATAAATCCCGATGTTGATCCCAAAACCCATCCTTACACGGCCACGGGGTTGAAAAAAAATAAATTCGGCATCGGTTATGAGGCGGCGCTTGACAGTTACCGGGTCGCCGGTAAACTCGAAAATTTAGATATCCTGGGGGTTGATTGTCATATCGGCTCCCAGATAACCGAAGCCGGCCCGTTTCAGGACGCTCTGGAGAATCTCACCCATCTGATTGCTGAGTTGAAGTCAGCCGGAATGAATATTCGCTATCTGGACATGGGTGGCGGGCTGGGTATTACGTATGCCGATGAATCGCCACCATCGCTTCAGGAATATGCCGATGCCATCATTTCACAACTTAAAAATATGGATCTGCAACTGATTCTGGAACCGGGGCGGGTTCTGGTTGGTAATGCCGGCATCCTTGTCACCGAAGTGCTTTACCGCAAGGCAGGCGAAGTTAAAAATTTTATCATCGTCGATGCCGGTATGAACGATCTGTTGCGACCGACCCTGTACAATGCCTTTCATGCCATCGAACCGGTGGAGAATTCCCGCAAAGATGTTATTGTTGCCGATGTGGTCGGTCCAATTTGCGAAAGCGGTGATTTTTTAGCCGTTGATCGGAGCATTGCCGACGTCAAAAGCGGCGATTTGTTGGCCGTCATGAGTGCCGGTGCCTATGGTTTTGTGATGTCATCAAACTACTGTTCGCGCCCGCGGGTTGCCGAGGTTATGGTCCACGGAGACCGTTTCAATGTCGTCAAAGCCCGTGAAACTTATGAAGACCTGGTTCGTGGTGAGACGGTGCCACCGTTTTTGGAATGACGAATCGCAAGTGAAAAATGGCGAATGAAGGTATTCTATCTAATTTAAATTGAAATAAGACAGAGCGTAGCGATTCCACCATGCGACATTCGTCATTGCAATGTTGGATCACCACCTAGCACTGTTAAAAGAAATTAGCTCTTTATTTTAGCTATGGATCAAAATTATGAAAACCATCCCATTTACCAAAATGAGCGGGACCGGTAACGACTTTATCATTATCGATAATCGCCGGCGGATAGTTGAAGATGACGGTCTAACGGAGTTCATCCGCAATGTCTGCCGCCGAAAAATGTCGGTGGGCGCTGATGGCCTCATTTTAATCGAATCTTCGGACAAGGCCGATTTTCAGTGGCGCTTTTTTAATTCCGACGGGAGTCTGGCCGAGATGTGCGGAAACGGCGCACGTTGCGCCGCCCGCTTCGCTTATCTCAACGGGATTGCCGGTGAGAGCTTATCCTTTGAAACTCAAGCCGGAATCATCAATGGACAGGTCAAGGACGGCGGTGCCAAGGTAAAGATACCCGATCCGGCGGCTCTGTGCCTGGATTATGCCATTGATTTAAGCGACGGCCCTCTGACCGTGAGCAGCATCAACACAGGGGTTCCCCACGTCGTGATCATGCAGGATTCCGTTGAAGAGGTGGATGTGTTCAGACTCGGAAGGGAGATCCGATACCACGACGCCTTTGCGCCGGCGGGGACGAATGTCAATTTTATCTGCACCCAAAACACCGGGCAGCTGGCGATTCGCACCTACGAGCGGGGTGTCGAAGATGAAACCCTGGCCTGCGGCACGGGCTCCATTGCCAGCGCCCTGATCGCCTCACTCAAAACCAATTGGCCATCCCCCATCAGCCTGGTGACCCGCAGCGGTGAAACCTTGACCATTTACTTTCGTGAGAGCGATCAGGTGTTCACCGATGTCTATCTGGAAGGAGATGCCCGGCTCATTTATACAGCTGAGCTTAATCAGGACGCATGGAGGACGTGATCCGAATTTTTTGGTTCAGGATTCAAATTGATGGAGCGCCATATAGCTTATATATGCGTCGGATCCAACCTGGGCGACAAACTGGAAAACTGCCGCAAGGGGATCAATGCGCTGATCCGTGATAAAGCCTGCCGGTTGATTGACCAATCGCCGGTCTATAAAACCGAACCGGTTGACCTTGAAGATCAGGATTGGTTTGTGAATTATGTGATAAAAATCGCCACCACTCTTGATCCTCTGGCATTGCTGGGCAAACTTAAATCCATTGAGCAGCGGGCCGGCAGAAAGCGCGATAGTGTGCGATTCGGGCCGAGGTTGTTGGACCTGGACATTATTCTTTATGACGATCTGGTGATGCGCGACCCCCAACTATCCATTCCCCACCCCAGAATGCACAAAAGACGCTTTGTGTTGAGGCCTGTTTGTGATATAGATCCGCATATCAAGCACCCGGTCCTGGGCCGCACAGTTCAGGCACTCCTGGAAGGTCTTGATGAAATGGAACAAGAGATAATCCGTATAGATGATTAGATTTATCATACTGGCAATTGTGGGATATGTGGTATACCGGGCCCTGAGGTCCTGGATGTATCCCAAGGCACCATCATCCGAATCGGTTGCGGGAAAAGGCGCCCGGGAAATTGATGATGTCATGGTTCAAGATCCATATTGTGAAGCCTATTTTCCCAAAAGAAGGGCCGTGCATTTGAATTTTGAAGGGCAAGACCTGCAATTTTGCAGCACGCGATGCAAGGATGAGTTCCTCGCCGCCCAGCTAGAGAAAAAAGACCAGTGAAACATCTTTTAAGTCACCCCAACACATTGACGTTATTTCGGATCGCAGCCGTTCCGATCATCGTTATCCTGATGTTATTTCCCACTCGGGTGACCACTTTTCTGGCGGCGATCTTTTTCAGTGCTGCCGCTATCACCGACTACTTTGATGGTTACCTGGCCCGAAAATTCGGACTGGTATCCAATCTGGGCAAGGTAATGGACCCGGTAGCGGATAAATTGCTGGTATCTTCGGCGTTTATCATGCTGACCTCCCTGGGCTGGGTCCCGGCCTGGATGGTCTGCATCATTATCGGCCGTGAAATTGCCGTGACCGGTCTGCGCAATATCATCGCCGAAAAAGGAGAAGACCTTTCGGCATCCAATCTGGGCAAATATAAGACCGGTTTCCAGATAGCCGCCGCCATACCGCTGCTGATCCATTATCCGTTTTTCGGTCTGGATGCCAACGCCATCGGCTGGTTTTTTTTGTGGGGGGCCCTGGGATTCACAATCTGGTCGGGTGTGGACTATTTTGTTAAATTCCGAAATCTTCTGAAAAGCTGAGGGCGTGACGCTGATTTTTTATTGACAAACAGAATTTAAATCGTTAAATGACATATTTCAGCTGAGCGGGAATAACTCAGTGGTAGAGTGCGACCTTGCCAAGGTCGAAGTCGCGGGTTCAAATCCCGTTTCCCGCTCCATTTTTTTTTAGGCGGCATAGCCAAGTGGTAAGGCAGCGGTCTGCAAAACCGCTATTCCCCGGTTCAAATCCGGGTGCCGCCTCCACACCAACAATAAGGGCTGACAAGTAATATCAGATACTTGCAGCCCTTTTTTTATATTGTTTAATTAGGTTTAAGCCTAGCAGATTAAATTGGCTGGGCAGCAGCCTGCTACCCTTGGAACCAGATCTCAGTGCAAATCTGCCCTATCATTCACACCGTCCCAACCGATTTTCCTTAAGATTTCAGAAAAATATCCGATAATCTTTTTAGACGACGGCCCCGGAACCCTGTTTCGCTAAACTGTTTCATTCCACTGATATTATTGTACAAAATTGCACTGTTGGCTGACGGGTCAGCTGACCAGGTATCGTCTGACATGGCAAACATACTCGTAATTGACGACGAAAATACGATTGGTGCCTTTATTACCCGCGTGCTCGAGCAAATGGGACACACCGTTACCTATGCCGATACCATTAAGGCCGCAATGGAGGCGGTCAGTGCAGACAATTTTGATATTGTTTTTCTGGATGTGCAGCTGCCGGATGGAAATGGTCTGCATCAACTGCCGGTTTTGCGGGAAACGCCTTCTGCGCCTGAAGTCATCATTATCACCGGGTTTGCCAATTCGGATGGGGCGGCGGAGGCCTTAAGCCGGGATGCCTGGGATTATATTCAAAAGCCTGTGTCGGTGTCCCAGATTACCCGCTGCGTTCAACGTGCCCTGCAATATCGCGAGGAGCGCAAGATGCGCCGGCCATCGCAGCGCTTAAAGAATACGGGGATCATCGGTGGCAACCATAAAATAAAAGCCTGCCTGGAAACCCTGGAACGGGCAGCCCGGAGCCAGTCCAATATTATCATTACCGGTGAGACGGGAACCGGTAAAGAGCTTTTTGCCCGTGCGGTTCACCATAACAGCCCCCGGGCCGAGGAGGCCTTTGTGGTCGTAGATTGCGGGGCCCTGCCGGATACGCTGGTGGAAAACCTGTTGCTGGGGCATGCCAAAGGCGCCTTTACGGGTGCGGACAAAGCCGAAGAGGGTCTCATAAAGCGTGCCGACGGCGGCACGCTTTTTCTGGATGAAGTCGGCGAGTTGAACCTGGACGCCCAGAAGGTGTTCTTGCGGGTGTTGCAGGAGCGCTGTTTTTGTCCCATCGGCGGTACCCGTGAAATTAATAGTGACTTCAGGCTGGTGGCGGCCAGTAACCGCGATTTGGCGGAAATGGTGAAAAAAGGTCGATTCAGAGAGGACCTCTGGTTTCGCCTTGGTTCGATTGCCATCGACATCCCACCGTTGCGGCAGCGCGTAAATGACATTAAACCCCTTGCAGCGCATCACCTGAAGGGTCTGTACGATTCATATGACTTAGAGCCTAAGGAAATCTCGCCGGACGTATATGAGGTTCTTGAAGCCTACCGCTGGCCGGGAAACATTCGCGAACTGTTCAGCGTCCTGGACGCCACCCTGGCAAATGCGCTGCATGAAACCACCATTTTTGCCAGGCATCTGCCCGCCAAGGTGCGCATCGAGGTTGCACGCTCAAGGTTCGACGAAGAATTAAACGCCAACCAGCCGCCAACGGTAATTCTAGCGTCGGCGGCAGCGCTGCCCAATTGGCAGAAATTTCGCCGGGCCCATGTTGCGGAAGGGGAAAGGGCATACCTCAAGGCACTTATTGCCAAGTGTCAGGGCAACGTTCTTAAAGCGGCGGAATATTCCGGTCTATCCCGGCCCCACCTTTATGGACTTTTGCGGAAATACGAAATAGCCATCTGATCCAAGATTATGGTGCCGTCATAACGATTATGATTTTATCATAATAACCAGGGGATGAAGTGGCGTTTCGGCGAATGGGATTTTGATATAACACACTGAATTTGCATAATATATTTAATATTATAACTTCTGGCACGGCCTTTGCTGTATATTTTTCAAACCGGTTTCAGACCGAGGACAGCAGGTATGAACATGAAAAACAACAAGAAGGGCTTTACGGCCATTGAGTTGCTGGTTTCGCTGGCGATTCTGTCGATTGCCCTGACATCGATTTACAGCATGTATATGTCTTTTATTCGCACCTGCACCAAAGAAGGCGCGAAAATCAGGGTGCAGCAAAATGTTCGCTCCGGCCTCGATATGATGATCCGGGACATACGCCTGGCCGGTCTGGATCCCGAAGGAACCGGTGATTTCGGCATCGTGGCGGTGACCCCCCAACGCATCCAGTTTACCGCTGATCTGGATATGGACGGTGAGGTGGATGATGCCGATGCCAGCGACGGCATCGATGTGCCGGACCTGGAGCATATGGCCTATGAGTATGACGGCAACGGTACCTTGAAAATGTTTCTGTATAAGGCTAACGGCGATCCGGAAACCGATGAGATCATGGCCGAGAATGTGACCGATCTCACCTTTATCTATTACGATTCCAATGATGATACGACCTCGGATCTCGATGCGATCCGGACGGTTGATATTCGCATGACCATTGAAAAGTCTGCCGGCCGGGATGGACAGGTCAGCCGTACATTGGTTAAGCGGGTGAAGTGCCGCAATCTGGATTATAATTAAGGAGTTACCTTAATAATGATAAATCAACATATTGATATAAAATCAAAATTAAACAATAATGGATTTTCGATCATCGAGGTCCTGTTCGCCCTCTCATTTTTTGCCATCGGCATCCTGGCCGTATCGACCCTGGCCCTTTCGGCCATCAGCTCCAATGCATCCGCCCGCCGGCTCACGGA
>Ga0209536_100005430_pt1 | contig 19804 bp, 10 predicted proteins | sample DeeMarSeWOR28_12_FD_187461 | JGI IMG/M metagenome (GOLD analysis project Ga0209536, IMG submission 187461) | Marine sediment microbial communities from White Oak River estuary, North Carolina - WOR-2-8_12 (SPAdes) (version 2) | ecosystem: Environmental > Aquatic > Marine > Intertidal zone >...
AGACCGGGATCAATACAGGGACGGTGATTGTGAAGCGGTCAAGAGGTCAAGATCGGGAAGGATTGAGCATCATAGGAGAACCTGCGGTTTTTGCACATTCGCTGATGGAATTTGCCCGGGCTGGCACCATCCTGACCGGACCGGTTACCTGCAGGCGCACCCGGCAGCTGTTTGATTTTAAACCTGAGAAGTATTTCGCATCTGGCAGGAAAGATGAGATCGTGGAAGTGTTTGAACTTCGATCCCGGGAAATCAAGGACATACGGAAAACCGTTTCCTTTGATCCTTTGATCCGGTCCGATTTGGTAGGGAGAGAGCAGGAGATGGACAAGCTTCATTATTACCTGATGAGGCTGATCCAGGGTAAAGGATTTATTGTTAATGTGATCGGAGAAGCCGGCATCGGGAAATCCAGATTGCTGGCAGAATTCAGAAACAAAGAGGCGATTGACCGGGTGGAAGTCCTCGAAGGACGCGGGCTGGCATCGGGGGAGAACCTCAGTTTTCATCCGCTCATTGAAATGACCCGAAACCTCGCTGGGATCCGGGACACCGATGATGAAGCCACCGCCATCGCTAAAATGAGGAGCACTGTGCAACAGATATGTGGGGACGAGTCTTCCGAAGTATTTCCGTTTATCGCCACTTTCATGGGTCTAAAGCTCACCGGGGAAGAGGCGGAACGGATCAAAGGGCTTGAAGGTGAGGGTTTGGAAAAAATCATGCTGAAAAATCTCCGGACCCTGATCAAAATGGCCTCGGACCGCAGGCCCATAATCCTGATCATTGAAGACCTTCACTGGGCTGACCAGAGTTCCCTCCGGGTGCTTCGTTCCCTCTACAACCTGGCCGCACTCCAACCCATTCTTTTCATCAACGTGTTTCGTCCGGATTATCCCGAAAGCAGCGAGAAATTAAGGGACGATATCAGGGACAGGCATGAAAAGCAGCATGAGGAGATGATCCTGATGCCGCTGGATGACCAGCAAGCCGAACTACTGATCAAAAACCTGCTCCAGATCAAAGCAATTCCCTCCAGGATTAAAACCCTGATCCAGCGCCAGACTGAGGGAAATCCGTTGTTCCTGGAAGAGGTGATCCGCCACCTGATCGATCAGGAGGTCATCGTCAGGGAGGAGGACCGGTTCAGGGTATCTGAAAAAATAAATACGGCGATCATTCCCGAATCCATCCATGATGTACTGATGGCCAGGATCGACAAACTGGCGGAGGAGGAGCGTTCCATCATCAAAATGGCAGCTGTTATTGGCAGACATTTTCACCGGAAGATCCTGCTCGAAATATCCGATGATCCTCACAATGTAGATGCGGTCCTGGAGCGGTTGGTCAGACTGCAGCTGATCAGGGTGAGCAGAAGGAAGGGGGAAGTGGAATACCTCTTCAAACATGCCCTGATCCAGCATGCTGCCTATGCATCCACACTGATCCGCCAGCGCAATCAACTCCATCTGAAAGTGGCCGGAGCCATTGAGAAGGTTTTCGCCGTACGGCTCCATGATTTCTATGGTGTCCTGGCATTTCATTACAGTCAGGGCGAAGCGTGGGAAAAGGCAGAAGAATACCTGATGAAGGCCGGCGAACAGGCCTTCAGTTCCTCGGCATCCACCGAGGCCCTGCACTACTTCAGGGAAGCACTTCAGGTATATCTGGAAAAACAGGGGGACAACGCTGATCCGGGAAAAGTGGCAGAATTGAACAAATACATCGGATATGCCCATTTCAACAGCGGTCATTTCATCGAAACGGCCCAATATCTTGAGAAGGTCCTAAATTATTATGGGGTGAAGGTCCCCAGAAATCCCTTCCTTCTTTTTATAAAGATGGCTGCGGGGTTGCTGACGCTATTGTTCAGGCTCCAGTTCCAAGCATATCTGGGAAGGCATAAACCCACTGACAGGGACCTGGAAATCGAAGAGCTGATCCTGAGAAGGGGATATGCAATGAGTATTACAGAATCCATCCAGTTGGTCAAAGATCTCCTGGTTCATCTGCCAAGGCTTACCAGATTCCAAAGTACGGGTGAGGAACCGCTGGCGATCATCTCTTTCATTTTTAGTGTAATCTATTTGCCCATAGCCAGAAGAATATTGGACGTTTGCTTTGAGAGGCTGGATCGCGAAAATAAGAAAGTTGTGCTCGCGGTGCATAGCGTAAATGCCTATCAGGAGCTTATGGAGGGGGATTGGCGTCCTGATGTATACAGTGAGGACATTGTCAACTGGGCCTGTCAGGTGGGAGACTTTTATAACTTGGTGACCTATCTGGGGATGCAGATTCAAATCTACCTTGAACGGGGGGATCTGTTTACCCGTCAGATCCATCATAAACTGGAGGAGGTCGCAGAAACGTATGACTACGAATACGGCAGGCTCGCCAAGTATTCACATGGCGCATTGATTCTTCTGAAAATCAGGGAGTATGAACAGGCTGTAACTTATGCAACCGAGGGAATTGAATTCATGAAAAATACCCTGGGGAACAAACCCGGCAGATTAATGATCTACACCATGAAGATCAGGTCGCTGATCATGCTCGGAGATCTTTCAGAAGCGGAAGAGACGCTGATTGAAGCGAATGAGTTTGCCCGGTCGGAACGGTTGGCTCCCTTTTTCTACTCTTTTTTGCTAACAGCGAATTTGTTTTTTTGTATTCGAAAGCTGGAACTTGCCATGAGGGTCAAGGATCACCAATTACAAAAGAAACTGAAAAAAGAGATCCGCAAAACCGCCCGCAAATCGCTAAAAGTCATACGAAAAGCTGCATACGAAAAGGTGGAAAATTACCGGTTGTTAGGAACCTTTAACTGGATACTCCAGCGACAGGGAAAAGCACTGAAATGGTGGGGAAGGGCACATCGGACTGCTCAAACGTTGGGAGCTAAAATTGAAATGGCAAACACCCTGGAGGAAGTCGCTGGCAGATTAAGCGAACCTGGAAGTAAATACAGAACATTCAAAGGGGAAGGCCCTGACATCTTAAAGCAAAGGGCTGAGGCTCTTATCAAAGAAATCGGGATTGCATCACAACCATACGCATCGGATTCTCAAAATATCGGGGCCTGACTGGCATCGGCTTCCGATATTCCATATATTTAAGGGAAGCACTAAAACCAGGAAGCAACTGCATCGCCGGCAATGGAAACGAAACTCTCGCACTATACCATTCTCGAGGAACTTGGAAGAGGCGGGATGGGGATCGTATACAAAGCGAGGGATGAACGCCTCGAAAGGGTCGTAGCATTGAAGGTACTTTCCAGTGAGCTGGCTGATGATCCGAAAGCAAGGGAACGCTTCATGAAAGAAGCACGCCTGGCTTCCGCACTGCAGCATCCCCGCATATGTACCATCCATGAAATCGATACCACGGACGACGGACAGCTGTTCATCAGCATGGATTATTATGAAGGGGAAACCCTTCAGCAAAAAATATTGGAAGGCATGGACTCCCTGGACACCACCCTGAAATATGCCATACAAATCGCGGAGGGAATGGCAGTGGCCCATAAGAAAGGGATCATTCACAGAGATCTTAAGCCCGGAAATGTGATCATCACTCCGGAAGGAGAAGTGAAGATACTCGATTTCGGTCTGGCCAAATTGACCGAAAAATATATCTCTACCCAGACCAGCAGGGTACTTGGATCGGTCTCCTATATCTCTCCGGAGCAGGTGCGGGAAAAAAAAGTGGACCTGCTGACGGATATATGGTCCTTTGGGGTGGTATTGTATGAGATGGCCACAGGGATTCTTCCGTTCGGACATGAATCGGAAGCCGCCATTATCTATTCCATCCTGGACAAATCGCCTGTCCCTCCCACGGAGATCAATGATGACATCCCTGAAGAACTGGAGTCGATCGTCTTTAAATGTCTGAGAAAGGACCGCAGCGAACGCATTCAATCGTTGGAGGAGGTGAAAAATGAGCTCTCACGGATCAGAAAGGGGCTGCATAAAAAAGTCGATGCCTCAATATCGAAAGACACCAGGAAATCAAGACAGGCTGAACGAAGACTGGTCACACTGATGGTCACAGAAATCGGAAGCTACCACGAATTGATGTCAAAACTGGATGAAGAGGAAGCCGATCAGGTGATGACCCGGATATTTGAGGCGATCAAAGCAGTTTCTGTTGAATTCGGGGGCATTATTACCGGCAGGACCGATCACCGGTATACCCTGGTTTTCGGGACTTCCGGTCATGGGGAAAATGCCCCTGTACAGGCCATCAATGCGGCCATTTCCGTGAGGGACCGGATGGCGGATCTCCGCTTATCGAAGAATACCATGCCTGTGCGACTGAAAACAGCGGTCAACACCGGTATGGTTATTTTCAAACAAATTTCGGCCGGGAACCAGACAGAATATTCAGTAACCGGAGATGCCCTGGCCATCGCTCATCAGCTCAGCAACCTCTCCACCGGCGAAGAGATCCTTGCAGGTCCGCTCACATACCGGAATACCCGCATGTTGTTCGATTTCAAGACAGAGAAACCGATCAGCCAGCCCGGTAACATCGAGCCTCTGCCGGTCTATTCACTTCTATCTGACAGAGTAAGAGACATCCGTAAAACCGTCCCTCTGGATTGGGTGATCCAATCAGAGCTGGTCGGCAGGGAAAAAGAGATCGACAGGTTGCAGTTGCAACTGATGAAACTGGTGCACGGGGAGGGAAGTATTATCAATATCATCGGTGAGGCGGGGGTTGGCAAATCAAGACTGGTGGCTGAATTCATTTCTAAGGAGAGCTCCCGAAATATCCGCATCGTCCAGGGAAGGGCCATATCGGCTGGCGAAACCCTCAGTTACCACCCCGTCATCGACCTGATCAGGAGCATGGCAGGCATTCAGGAATCGGATGATAAGGCATCGTCCTTCAGGAAGCTGAAAGACCTTGTTCAGGAAAATTGCGACGCAGAATCGGAAGAGGTGTTTCCCTTTATCGCTACCCTCATGGGGATGGACCTCCCAGGAACCTATACCGAAAGGGTGAAGGGAATGGAGGGGGAAGGTCTTGAACGGCTGATTATGAAGAATATGCGAACCCTTCTGATGAGTGCTGCATTACATACTCCCCTCCTTCTGGTTGTAGAGGACCTTCACTGGGCGGACCAGTCTTCCATTCAACTGTTAAAGTCGCTTTACCGGCTGGTGGAGGAGCACCCGATCCTGTTCATCAATGTATTCCGTCCCGATTATCATGAAACGGGTGAGAAGGTCCGGGTGGCTGTCAGGGACAGGCAGGAAGGATATTTTACCGAAATTCTCCTCCAACCCCTGGATGACCAGCAATCGGAACTGCTGATCAAGAATCTGTTAAAAACCCGGACCCTTCAGCCAAAGATAAAATCACTGATATCCCGGCAAACCGAAGGCAATCCTCTTTACATGGAAGAGGTCATCAGGTCCCTGTTCGATGAAGGCATCATTACCCTCGAACAAGGTCGCGCCAGGGTATCTGAAAAAATATCATCCGGAATCATCCCGGGTTCCATCAATGATATGCTGATGTCCCGGATCGATAAACTGGATGAGGATACACGCATGCTGGTGAAGGTCGCCTCGGTCATCGGAAGGCAATTCTTCCTGAAAATCCTGCTTCATATCGTTGGAACAGAGATGGATGTCCGGCACATTCTGGATCAACTGGTCAGGACCCAGCTGATCAGGGAGAGTCGAAGAATGGAAGAGGTGGAGTATTTATTTAAACATGCCCTGATCCACCAGGCTGCCTATAACACGATTCTTAGAGGGCAGCGTAAAGACCTTCACTTACGGGTGGGCAGGGCCATTGAGGAGGTTTTTAAGGAGCGGATACATGATTTTTACGGAGTGCTGGCCTATCATTATGGACTGGGAGAGGACCCTGAGCGGGCGGAACAATACCTGATCAAAGCCGGTGAAAGGGCTTTGAAATCGGCAGCTTCACAGGAAGCCCTGCATTATTTCAGGGAAGCACTGGATATCTACCTGCAGCAACAAGGGAACAGTGCTGATCCCGAAAAAATCGCCATGCTGAATTCCTATATCGGGCGCGCATATTTCAATACTGGGCATTTCATTGAAACAGCCCAGTATTTTGAAAAAGTCCTTTCTTACTATGGCGCAAAAGCACCGGCCAGATCCATCTTTTTGATACCGGGGGCAGTGGCAGGATTGCTGATTTTTTTGATTAAACTCAGATTTCCCGTACTTCTTGGCAGAAAAAATCCGACAGCAAAAGCGATCAAGATCAACGACCTGATACAATGCAGAACCAATGCTTTGGCCATTATAGAATCAATGAGATTCGTCTTTGAAACGCTCTATTATGCGCCCAGGTTAACCAGATTCAAGAACGATCACCTGGACCGCCTTTCGGGCCTGAATATTGTTTTCTCCTTTGGCGGACTTTCCCTTTCAGTCAGTCAGAAAATCATTGAATACGCCAGGGCCCAGTTCCCCCCGGATAATTTGCCGTTGCAGTTTAACCTGAAAGCCATGATCAGCTACCACAACCTTGTGGCTGGAAACTGGGACGAAACAGTATATGACGACACCCAGCTGGAAACAGGATTCAGAATCGGAGATCTGCAGTTGTTCACCACCCATGTGAGTATGGAGGCCCACATCCACTTAGAGCGGGGAGAACGATATGCTGAAAAGATACTGGAAAGGTTGTTGGAATTCTCCGATATCTATGAATATGACTACGGAAGGCTTGCAAAGTATGCACTTTTCATCCTGCTCCATTATAAGTTCCAGGAATTTGAAAAGGTGTTGGAACTGGCTCCCAAAGGAGAGCAATGGATCCGTGATCATCTGGGAAATGTACCCGCCAGATTGATGGTTTACTCCGTCTACATCAAAGCATTGTTTATGCTTGGAAAGTATGATGAACTTGAGGAAACCTTTCGCGAGGCTGAAGAGCTGGCCAAGGGAGAACAGCTTGGGCCTTATTTTAAATCTTACTTTTTAACGGCCACCCTGATGTTTGAGATCCAGAAACTTGAAAGATTCACTCAGGAAGGCAAACGACGAACATGGGCAACTCAGTTCAGAAAAACCATAAAGGCAGGGAGACGGGCACTAAAGACCTGCAAGAAAGTAGCCTATGAAAGGGTCGAAACTTACAGGTTGATTGGTCTCTCCTACTGGCTCGTAAAGAAAGAACATACAGCACTCCAGTGGTGGTCAAAGGCTCTGACGGAATCAGAAAAACTGGGCGCCAGGGTTGAAAGAGCAGTGACCCTTAGAGAAGTGGCCCGGTGGTTCCGGGAATCCGGAAGCGACCATTATAAGCTACAGGGAATGGATGCGGATCGCATGAATCGACAAGCTATTGAACTCTTTGAAGAAATGGAAATTCCAAACAATCCTATATAGATGACTGACCGGCAGCAATTGGAATCGATCATTGAACTGGCGACCGTCCTCTCCAGGCAAACGGATTATCAGGAGATCCTCCGGCTAATCACCCAGAAAGCCTCTGTCCTTTTTGAGGCAGATAAAACCCTGATTATGATGGTCAATCCAGCCACCAGGGAAACCATCAAGACGGTATATAAAATTGGAGCTCCGGGGAACGACAGCCAATACCAGCTGATCCATACTTACCTGACAGGCTGGGTGATCGAAAATGACAGAGGTTTTTTCTCAGACGATATCGTAAAAGATTCCAGGTTCAGGTCTGATCTTTTCAGTGACCTGCAGGTCCGGTCCGCGCTGTGCAGTCCGTTTCGTGCGGATGGGATCATCATCGGATCACTGCTCATACTGTCCCCTTCTGTTGATAGAACCATTGAAGAAGATCCACTGGCCCTGCTGGATCAATTTACAGCCATCGCTTCCCCCTTCCTGCGCAACCTGCAAAAACTGGCGTCCTATTTTGAGCAGCCGCTTCCCGAATCCACACTGGTGAAAAAATATGAGGGTTATGGACTCATTGGCAGGAGTGAGCCATTTATTGCCATGCTGAAATCGGTGGATGCAGCTGCAAAGGGTGATGTCCGGGTTTTGCTCGAAGGGGAGAGCGGCACCGGTAAAGAACTGGTGGCCAAAGCCATTCATCATGGAAGCCTTCGGGCATCGCATAAATTTATGGCAATTGACTGCGGGGCCATTCCGAGGGATCTGATCGAAAGTGAACTTTTCGGTCATGCCCGTGGAGCGTTTACCGGCGCCACTGAAGCGCGCAGGGGATTGCTCGAAGAAGCCAACCGGGGGACCCTGTTTATGGATGAGATCTCGAACTTGCCAATAGAAATGCAATCCCGTTTGCTGCGTGTACTTCAGGAAAATGAAGTCAGACCTGTGGGAAGCAACCAGACCAGGAAGATCGATGTGCGGATCATCGCCGCATCCAGCAAACCGCTCAGGCAACTGCTGGAGAATGGGGCCTTCAGGGAGGACCTGTTCTTCAGATTGTATGTCTATCCCATCGAGATCCCATCGCTCCGCGAACGGGTTCAGGACATTCCCCTGCTGATAAAATATTTTCTTCAGCGCTTTGCTCAAAAACAGGGTAAAAAAATTGAAACGGTTTCTGAACAGGCAATGATCCTTCTGAAGTCACATGGATGGAAAGGAAACGTCCGTGAGCTGGAAAACCTGGTGGAGAGAATGGTGACCCTGGCCACTCCCGGGATGAGATCGCTGGAAGCATCCCTGCTTCCTCATGATTTCCGAAAGGATCTGCCGGAGGTCGTTCAGAATAAATTGACTGAATCCATTCAACAAGAATCGCGAGAGGAGCATGTTAAAACGGTGACCGAAGATTCCCCTAGCCTGCAGGAGTCGATGGCCCAACACGAAAAAAGGGCCATCGAGCAGGCACTGCAATCCTGTGGCTGGAACCAGTCTGCCGCCGCCCGGCAGTTGCAGGTTTCCGAGCACACCATCCGTTACAAGATGAAGAAGCTGAGAATCAAACATCCATAATTTTTTACATTCAGCATCATCTGCGGATTTTGCACATTCTGCGCTTTCCTCCCAACTTCATCCCCGTTGCTCGACAAATCTGACGAGTTACTGGAACCTTTTTTCATCTCCTCTGAAAGAAAAGAGTCTTCTCAAAAATCAACCAATATAAACACTAATCAATGAGCACATTAATCTCAATGGTACGCCGATTGAATATGAATGTGTAAAAGAATTTAACATGAAAACATTCACCAACAGATTGGGAAGAACAATGATGCTGATCGCATCATTGATGGCAGTCTCCCCTCAGCTATTCGCGGACGGAAGCACTGCTGCGGTTTATCTGACAGGAACGACAGAAAGCCCTGCAGGGGATTATGTGGTCCTGAACACCGAGGAGTTATACTACTATAACGGGAATACGTATGATGTATACCTGGTTCAATATGAAAATCTGAACAGTGATCTGAAGATTGCTGTTCACACGGGTAAGGAGTGTAATTCATTTATCGCAACAAACGGAAAATTCACTTTTTTCTACAGCTGCGACGAGAACGGATTTGGGATTCGCCGAGTGATGTTCAACAATCCACTAGTGAAGGAATCGTTCAGTCCTGAACAATTCCACTGCCAGTCGGTGCTTTGTAAAAAAAGAAGGATCAATCGTCAGATGGCTGTGGAAACAGTGGTTTGTTTTGTACCTCAATTATACAAATCGCAGGGAGGTAATTAGCATTGACCTGACTGCAATTTTGTGGTAGCTGCCCATCCCCAGGGCAGCTATCTTTTAAACAAAGAAGCGGACTCGACAATTTTGGCGAAACATGGAAATCAATGCGACTCTTTCTCGACAATTTTGGCGACCCGCTTCTTATCAAATCACAGCCCTATTAAGACACAATCCCCTCAACAGTATGTATTACAACACTTTACCAAAACTAGTATTTTCATCCCTCCCTGGCATCCATATTGGAATTGTCCTTTTAAAATAACCAAAACCTATGTTTCAAGCAGAACGCTCCATCGTTATTGACGCTCCCGTTGAGCGCGTATTTGCCTATGCCTCCGACTGGAGAATATGGCACGAATGGTTTGAAGGGGTATCCTCTTTCACTCCGACCACTGAATCTACAACAGGTACCGGAACCCGGTATGCCTATAAGGCCTCTGTTATGGGAGTCAGGATTCCTGTTGAAATAGAAATCCAAGACTATGTAGAAAATAAGGGTTGGAACGGTGTATCCACCAAAGGTGCTCCCCACAGGACCCGTTGGAGGTTCGATAAGGTTGGAAACAGCACCAGGTTTACCTATGGACTGGAAGGCCAATTACCCATTCCGGTAATTGGGAAGTGGCTGGACCGGCTTTTCCTTCAACCTCAGTGGGAGAAAATCTTAGCTAATTCTCTGGACAATCTAAAAAAGAAATTTCAGGAAGAGAATCAACAATCTACCATCAGGTCCACGAAGAAAGAAATGGCGAAGCCTCTCCTGATTTCGGTGATCGGCATCCTCCTTTTTTTCTTTTATGGATGCAAATGTGATGAAGAACCGGTTATAACTTCTTTTGTATTTGTAGGACTGTCCCCATCAGCAGTAGGCTCTATTAACCAGATGGATCACACCATTCAGGTGCCGGTTCCGGCAGGAACAGACCTGGCCAGCCTGACTCCCAACATTCAGGTAGGTGATCCTGAATGCCATACCCTTACTCCTCCTTCGGGACAGCAACAGGATTTTACCGTTCCGGTATACTATGAAGTTCAGAATGAGGCTGGCAGTGTGAATTCTTATGAAGTATTGGTAAGGTTCAAAGAAGCCGAAGCAAATCGCTTCTCCGATGATTCCATCGCCATCCAGTGGACCACCGGATCAGATATGCCGGTTCCTTCAGGATGGGGCACCTCTGTTGTCCTTGATAATAAGATATATGTCATTGGAGGGGGAACGGACAACAGGGCACTCGTTGAAAAACTCCAGGTGTATGACCCGGTGACCGATCAATGGGATCTGTCTAAATCCACCCCCCTTTATCCCAGATATGCACAAGGGGCCTGCACGGTAAACGGGAAAATCTACGTGTTTGGAGGTGCCATCGAATATCCCGGTCCGGTATATGATAACATACAGGTCTATGATCCGGAAACCAATATCTGGAAGGACCATGGAACCATGACCTCTCCCCGAGATGCATTTTCCACAGTGGCTTATGACGGGAAAATTTACCTGCTGGGAGGGGAAACCAATGAACCCTCATCTAATGCAGATATTCTGGATCTTGTGGAAGCGTTTGATCCCGAGACAGATTCATGGGAAACACTGGCTCCCATGCCAAGTCCCAGGGCATATTTCAGTGCGTGTGTTGTCAACGGTAAGATTTATGCCATTGGCGGCTTACACAAGTTTCCCTTCCCGGGTCTCAATACCATTTTTGAGTATGATCCTGTCGCTGACACATGGAAAGAAAAACAGCCTCTTAAAATGGGAAGATATGGAATTTCAACCTGTGTGTTTGATGGGAAGATCTTTTGTCTCGGAGGAAATCCACTGGATCTCGCTTCTGATGGATCTTCATCTGTTGAAGTCTATGATCCTGTCCTGGACAGCGTATATCAGGCCACCAACATGAAATACATCAGGTATGTTGCAACCGCAGGGGTGATAGACGGTAAGATTTACGTCATGGGGGGATGTAATGATGCCCATTATAACACCTATTGCAATAAGACCGAGATTGGGGTTCCCGAACTCGACTAAGTCATGTAATCCTGCTTCAAATTGATTTCATTCCGGCAATTCGGTAAATTACAATGTATAAAATCCTGGATTTATTATAAAACTCCCGACACCCATGAAAACCCTGATCCTAGTTCTGGTGGTTCCTGCCGCACTGTTACTGTCAGCCTGTGATAAAAAACCTGAGGCTTCCTTTACCATCTTTCCTGAAGACTGTAACACCGGCGATACAGTCTCCTTCAATAATACTTCCCTGAATGCCTCATCGTTTCAATGGGAATTCGGAGATGGCAACCACTCATCCGAGAAAGATCCCCGTCATGTATATACATCCGGAGCATACTATACTGTAAAGCTGACTGCCATCAATGAAGATGGATCGGATGCAGCGCAGGGATATGTAAATGTGGAAAATGCGGAGGGGGCACTGCTTGAAGTAACAGTCCACAGCGAAGGACTTGAAGGAAACCTCCTGGAGGAATCCCCCGACCGGAAAGTTTCTGTTTACCTTCCGCCGGGATATGATCGGGATACCTCCACACACTATCCCGTTTTGTACCTGCTGCACGGATGGCTTGGTGACAAGGACCTCTGGTTCGGTGGCAGGCTGTTCATCCTGGATATTTACGATGGACTGGATGTAAGTAAACTAATGGACAGCAAAATTGCAGACGGAAGTGTTTCCCCCATGATCATCGTCGCCCCGGACGGGAATAATTCCTATGACGGATGCTGGTACACCAACTCTTCGGTCGCTGGAAACTGGGAAGATTATATAGTGGAGGATATTGTATCCTATACGGATACACATTTCAGGACCCTTCCAAACGCAGAAAGCCGGGGCATTGCGGGTCATTCCATGGGGGGGTACGGAGCCATGGCCATTGCACTGAAACATCCGGATATTTTCAAAGCTGTCTATTCCCTGTCCGGAGCCGACCTTTCTTTTGAAAAATTACTGGAGGTCCGAAAGGAGGAATTCATCGCCGTGTCATCTCGTTCTGACAGCTATGATCAGACACCTGACAGTTTAAGAAGTATCATTTCCAGAGCGGTGGCCTATGCCCCGAAACCGGACGCTTCACCCATCCCCGCTGAATTGCCGCATGACAGTGATGGAAAGTTGATCTCTTCTGTCTGGAACAGGTGGCTGCAACACGATCCCATCGGCCTGCTCCCATCCTACCTGGAAAACCCGGCCGGATTGTCCACGATCAAAATGGACTGTGGTGACAAAGACCAAGGAATCTCTGCCAACACCCATTTTTCGAATAAACTGACCGAACTGGGAATCGATCATGTATATGAAATTTATGAAGGAAATCATACAAACGGGGTTGCAGAGCGCATGAATTCCCACGTACTGAAGTTTTTTTCCGAAAACCTCATTTTTGAATGAACCTCGACCATTTTGACGTTTACACATTTACCAGAGCGTTCCGAATTGCATATTCATTATAATTGATTACTCTCTTACTGAATATTTCAGTCATCCCCGATTCCTGAATTCTGAGAGTTTCATAATTATTATGTATTCATCACCACATAATTATGTACACCGTCTATTCTAATCCCGGCTATAGAAAAAGCCGGGCAGGCCTCCAGTACGTTGCCTGTAAGGGAATGGAATGTACGATGGGACCGGATTCTCGCATTCTACCAGAGACAGTAACTCTAATCTCCAAAAATCTAGCTTATTAGGGTTGATTGCGGCAAACGTTTTTCTTAATTTTATTTATCATTCCTAAAGCATCTCAACATATGAAAACAACAGACCGGTTTCTGGGAGTCACTATTTCAATCTTTTCAATCATTCTACTTGCAGGCTGTCAACCCGATGAAAACGAGATAAGTGTATACATACCGGATGATCTATTTCTGGCTGCGTTGATTGAGGAGGGAGTAGACAGCAATAACGATGGAAAGATCAGCAGGTGGGAGGCGGAAGCTGTCACGAATCTTGACCTATATAGGAAAAATATCACAAACCTTGCAGGGATAGGTGCCTTCCGGAACCTGGAAAGTTTTTCTTGTACCGGATGCAGGCTTGAAAGTCTGGATCTGACAGGATGTATTAACCTGAAGGACTTATGGTGCGAGGAAAACCAGTTATCCAGCCTTGATGTCTCGGTATGTACTTTACTTGAAATATTATACTGCCCGGGCAACCAACTCACCTTCCTGGATATCTCACACAATTTACAGCTTCAAGACCTCTGGCTGGATGACAACCTGATCACTGGTCTGGATTTATCAGCAAACAGTTCCCTTAAGCGTTTGTTAGTAAACAATAATCATTTAGCAGTACTGGATGCGTCATCGTGTGAGTTATTGGAGACCCTTGGTTGCAAAAACAATCACCTGGAGCGTTTAGAACTGCCTCAATCAGGTAACCTGAGATCTTTAAATGTCAGCCGCAACAGCCTGGAAGAGATCAATGTGACCTCATTGCAGATGCTGGAATACCTGCACTGTGACGGGAACCAGATTGCCGAACTCAACTTCAACAACAATTCGAGTTTGAAGAATTTGGATTGTTCAGGAAATCCCATCAACGAACTGGATGTTTCAAGTTGTACCGACCTCACATCGTTGGAATGTGTGGGAACAAAGATTACCACCCTTGATCTGTCGGGATTTCAAAAGTTGGAATCAGTTGACTGCGGGGCCTCACTGCTCACCTATTTAGATGTATCAAATTGTCCAAATCTTGAAGCAGTTGAATGCTACGACAGTGAGTTGTCCAGCCTGAATATCTCCGGGTGTACTTACCTGGAATACCTGGAGTGCGGGTGGAACAAACTGATATACCTGGATATTTCATCTAATCCCTCACTGGTCCGCCTTGGGTGCGCGAATAACAAGCTCATCAGCCTGAATGTCCGGGAAAATCCGGTTCTGCAAACACTGAGCTGTTACGATAATCAAATCCCTGAACTGGATCTTTCTGAAAACCCCGCCTTGATGGAATTGGATTGTTCTTCAAATCCGCTTTCAACCCTTTCTTTATCCGCAAATACAATCCTGAAAAAACTTCATTGCAGTGGTAACAACCTGAGTGATCTGGACGTTTCCATGAATCTTCAGTTAAAGGAGTTAGGGTGCTCCTGGAATTCAATTAATTCCCTTGATGTATCTGCCAATACTCTGTTGAGGTCATTTCACTGCCATGGAAATAATATGACGTTTCTTAATCTGTCTAACAATACTTACCTTGAGGAGATCGGGCTCAGGGAGATGCCGGAACTGACCGAAGTGTGTGTCTGGACAGACCCATTTCCTCCAAAGGACATCGAGGTGTACTCCGCAGGAAGCCCCAATCTCTATTTCACAATGGATTGCAATCCGGCTCCGTTGTAAAAAATTATTCAACCACTCTGCCGATCTATTGCCCTATGAAAAACTTACCACTTTCAATCATCCCTATTGCCACAGCTTGCCTTGCCTTGATTTCCTGCAAATGTGATGATACACCCAAGATCACCTATTTCGTATTTGAGGAGTTCACTCCGAAAAGCGTGGGAACCATCGATCATTCGGCCAATACCATAACTGTAGAGGTTCCTGGATCGGCAGATGTGACAAGTCTCTCCCCCACAATTGAAACGGGCAATTCAGATTGCCTGAATCTTGCGCCCCTTTCTGGTACCAACCAGGACTTCAGTTCCACAGTAACTTACCGGGTTTCCAATGAAATCGATGAAGTTGTTCAGTATGAAGTTACTGTTAACGTGGAGGAATCCGAACCTGAAGATATAATCTTGTCTATCAACTGGTCCACCGGAAGTGATTTGCCATATGCTGTTGCATGGAGCAGCAGCGTTATCCTCGATAATAAATTCTATGTGATAGGAGGAGCCAACTCCCAGGAAGTAACAAATGTAGTGCAGGAATATGATCCCGAATCGGATACATGGAATGATGATGTTTCCGCACTTCAGAAAAAGCGCTGGGGACACTCATCAACAGTGGTGGACGGAAAAATATATGTCATGGGAGGAACTGATGCAGCGAGAGGCGAAGCATTGACCAGTATTGAAGTCTACGATCCCGGTACTGGCAACTGGGTGTTTGAGGGTGAGATGGATCTTGGAAGGATCGGGCACAGGGCAGTGGCACACCAGGGTAAAATCTATCTGTTTGGTGGGATAACCAAGGAACCAAGTCCAACGACCCTGGACGATGTGGAAGTATATGATCCTGCCACACTCACATGGGAGACACTCACTCCCATGCCTACATCTCGCCAATTTCCCGCCATATGCAAGATTGGGGACGTAGTATACCTCCTGGGAGGCGGTGTATCTTATCCCTATCCGGGTTCAAAAGCCATTGAAGCATACAACATTACTAAGAATGAGTGGGAGGAGAAAGCACCATTGAAAGCCGGAGTATTAGATCTCAATGCTTGTGAGATCGATGGCAAAATAATCTGTGTGGGAGGTTCAGTGCTCTGGGCTACGTATGCCCTGGCCGACGTACAGTTGTATGACCCAGCTACAGATCGAGTCTACCTCAACACTGAAATGCGTTTTCCAATTGCATCTACTGCCGTGTTTGCCCACCAGGGAAAAATATATGTTGGGGGCGGGTATCAAACCGCTCAACCTGACTGGACCTTTTCTCCGAAACTTGAAATTGGTATTCCTGAATTCTGAGAGTTTCATTACATTTAATCCTCTGAAAACGATCTCGAATGTACATGGTTTATCACAATCCACGCTGCAAAAAAAGCCGGGCAGGCCTCCAGTACGTTGCCGATAAGGGAATGGAACACAACGTGCGGGAATACCTGAAAGACACCCTGACCGAGGAAGAGTTATCCAAACTGCTGATGAAGCTCCACCTCAAACCCGAGGAACTGGTCCGGACACAGGAAGAGTATTATCGCAAAGAACTGAAGGGCCTCCAACTTAATGATGAGGAGTGGATCAGGATCATGGTAGAGAATCCGAAGTTAATTAAGCGGCCCATTGTAGAAGGAAAGTATAAGGCGGTTCTCGGGGATCCTGCAGAAAATATTGAAAAGTTGCTGAAGAAATAAATCCGACCGTATGCTGAACATGCGAATGGGGGCCTTCATGTCCTTCCGTTTCCCCATTCTCATCTCTATTTCGATCCATCAAACATGTCCGCGCTGACCTATCAAAGAACATCCGGATTCATGCTTGATCTACCTTCTGTTGTAGTATCTTTAGTTCACCAAAATTAACAATCATAAAATCTGCATAAACAATGGAATACAGGATTGAAAAAGACACCATGGGTGAGGTACAGGTACCTGCCGATAAGTATTGGGGTGCACAAACCCAGCGTTCGAGAAATAATTTCAAGATCGGGGACGGAAAGATGCCCATTGAGATCATCAAAGCCTTTGGCTATTTAAAAAAAGCTGCAGCGGCCACAAACCTGGAACTGGGGGTGCTTCCGAAAGAGAAAGCCGACTTGATCATGCAGGTGTGCGACGAGATTATCGAAGGCAAACTGGACGACCAGTTTCCACTGGTTGTCTGGCAGACCGGATCGGGTACACAATCCAATATGAATGTGAACGAGGTTGTAGCCAACCGAGGACATGTGCTCCTTGGAAACAAGCTGGGAGAAGGGAAACGGCTGATTCACCCCAATGATGATGTCAATAAATCACAGTCTTCCAACGATACCTTTCCCACAGCGATGCATATTGCTGCTTATATGATGCTCACCGAAGTGACCATTCCGGGTGTAAAGGAACTCAGGGATACCCTGAAAAGGAAATCGGATGAATTCATGGATGTGGTAAAGATCGGACGTACCCACTGGATGGATGCCACTCCGCTTACCCTTGGACAGGAGTTCTCAGGATATGTGGCCCAGCTCGATTTCGGATTAAAAGCACTCATTCACACCCTGGATCATCTGGCCGAACTGGCACTCGGCGGAACAGCCGTGGGAACCGGGATCAATACACCCAAAGGGTACGCCGAAGTGGTTGCCAAATACATCGCCGGCTTTACCGAACTTCCGTTCGTTACCGGTTCAAATAAATTCGAAGGCCTGGCAGCCCATGATGCCATCGTGGAAACACACGGTGCTCTGAAAACCCTGGCAGTCGGCCTGATGAAAATCGGGAACGACATACGGATGCTGGCTTCGGGTCCGCGCTGCGGGATCGGTGAAATTATCATCCCGGCCAATGAGCCGGGATCCTCCATTATGCCAGGCAAAGTGAATCCCACCCAGGCAGAAGCACTCACCATGGCATGTGCCCAGGTGATGGGAAACGATGTGGCCATCAATGTGGGCGGCAGCAACGGACACTTTGAACTGAATGTATTCAAGCCGATGATGATCGCTAATTTTCTTGAATCGGCCAGGTTGATCGGAGATGCGTGCCGTTCATTCAATGATAATTGTGCTGTGGGTATCGAACCCAACAATGAGCGGATCAGGCAGAACCTGAATAACTCCCTGATGCTGGTCACTGCCCTCAACACACACATCGGATATGAAAAAGCGGCGGAGATTGCCAAGAAGGCCCATAATGAAGGATCCACGCTGAAAGAGGCGGCCCTTGCACTGGGTTACCTGAATGAGCAGGAATTCGATACCTGGGTTGATCCTTCAAAAATGATCGGATCGCTCTAGTTTCTGCGGATAAAAATAAAATCCCCCCCTTCATCCCCCACATTCTGTATGGTTCCGTACTGAGGGATGTTGGGGCTGTTGTTGATGACAGCCTCCTTTAAGCTGGAAAACAATTGTTCGGCAGGCAGGTATTTCCTTTTATTCTCCCCGAGTCTCCTGATCAGGTATTCAATGAATACACTCTGGTCGGGCACTTCCTTCAGGGTCCCGCTGGTCATTGCTTTCCTGCTGGTCAGTTTATACAATTTTTCTACAGCACTGATGTTGTTGAAGGCGGAACGTGATTTAAAAATTCCACCGCTGAAACAGGCATCTGCGATCAGCAGGGTATGTTTTGATTTAAGCACGTTGAGGTAGTTGGTCAGGTCGGTGTTCGGCAACCAGTTTACAGGATTATCCCCGGCTGCATCGCTGGGTAACCAGTACCCGGTGGACATCTCCTCATCCCAGTAGCCATGACCTGCATAGTAAATCAACAGATTGTCCTGTGGTGTGATTATACTTCTCAGCTGGTGAAGTGTCCCGATAATCTCTGCCTTGGTCGGATTTTCAAGAAACACAACATTCTCCTCCTCGAATGTGTATTCCTCCGTTACCAGTTCAATAAAACGGCTGGCGTCTCTGACAGGTTGATCGAGGTCTATGATTGCCTGATCCATATAGGACTCCACGGCGATCACCAGGGCATGGTAGGAGGCACTGGAGATATCATAGGCCACAGCCACATCATTTTTGAATTTTGCACCACTCACCGTGACCGCTTCAAGACCGATGATGTTGGGACCCAGGTTCAAATCAACTTCTTCTTCAATCACCATGTGGTTCATGGTAGTTACCGGTGGAATGATGTTCCGCAAATAGCTGCCGTTGATGAAAATATTAATGAACCGGATCCCCTCTTCGGTGTTGATACTTGCTCTGAACCTGTAACTTCCCACCGATGTGACGATATTTTCCTGACCTGGCAAAATCCAGGTTATTCCAAGGTTTGTACCGGCAATAGCTTCGGATTCGTTTTTCTTCAAAGGAAGAACCACCGATACACTCCCCTCGCTGCTCCTGACGGCCCCTTTTTTCATATTCAGTTCAACCACACCGCTCGATCCCTCCACCTCCTGTCCCAGGCCCGGAGTGCAGCAACCTACAGACAAAGCAAAAATTATGGAGAATAGTCTGTTTTGCATCTCCATGAATGATTAAAATACAAATCCTATCCCGAATACCAGATCGGCGCCGTAATATGTCAGGTATTCCACACCCAGTGTCAGGTTCAGAAAACCGATCACCCCTGTCAGACCTGCTTCACCGGCCATATAGAAATCGGTCCAGCTGGTGTTAAATACATTCTCTTCATAGGTTTCAAAAGAAATTCCCAGGCCTGCAAAACCATGCAACCTGTACCGTTCGTTCCCGATGATATACTTATTGGCCCCGGCTGTGGGAGTAACCCAGACATTGGTCTGCCATTCATCCACGTATCCACCGAATCTGAAACTGCCGTAGAAGCCCCAGTTCTTTAACAGT